>SDBU01010159.1_pt1 | contig 10475 bp, 17 predicted proteins | sample 2277071 | NCBI WGS metagenome assembly SDBU01 (sample SAMN10397929, study PRJNA504765) | marine sediment metagenome | isolation source: marine sediment core GS08_GC12, 126 cmbsf | place: Arctic Ocean: Gakkel Ridge, Loki's castle | collected 2008
GGAGAGTCTAAATATAATTTTATTGTTACAGATTTATTCACATTTGAGCCGAAAAAAAAGTATGACATAGTTATGTCTTTTGGTTTGTGCGAACATTTTATAGGCGAACAAAGATATGAAATCTTACAGAAACACATAGATTTTCTAGATGATAATGGTGTAGCAATAATTTCTGTGCCATATAAATATGGTGTTTTCCAAAGGATTGCTAAAAAACTTGCTGAGCTGACGGGGTTTTGGAATTTTGGATTGGAAGTTCCTTTTAGTAAAAAAGAATTAGTGAAATTTGTAAAGTTAAACAATTTAGATTATGAGATAAGAATGGATGGATTTTATTCTTCTCTTTATGATTTGGTAGTGAGGAAACCACTCAAGGTCTTAAAGTTTCCAGTAAAAAGAAGATTTGAGGAATCGAAAAGTATATTTGATAAGTATCTTGGTTGTTCAATAAGAATAATTTTAAGAAGACAAATCAAACAGAAGAGGGTAAAAAATGGACAAGAAAGAACGCTGGTTGAGTAAACGAAATTCAGAAAGGTTCAACAAAGCACAAGATGCAGAAAAAGAACTTTGGAATTCCATAGAGGAATCCTTTATTCTAGACCATCAAAAATATTATGCAAAAAAATCAAAGTATCTTGCCAATGAACTTTTAAAGTATGGTAAGGAGAAGGATATTTGCGTTTTGCAGGTTGGTTGTGCTGTTGATGATATAATCAACCATTTTCTTGTAAAAGAAAGACATTCTATAGACCCTTTAGCAGATTTTTATATTAAAAAATTTGGGAAAATAATAAACTACAAGGAAACAAATTATATAAAAGGAACAGGAGAAAACCTTCCCTATAGAGACAAAATGTTTGATGTAGTAATTTTAGCAAATGTGTTAGACCATTGTAAAAATCCAGAAAAATTTTTGCAAGAAGCAAAAAGGGTCTTGAAAGATGACGGAATACTTTATTTTGAATGTCATTTTTATCAAACTTCTTTTTTAGCTCTTTCAAAATTGTATGGGTTTACAAAAAAATTAAAAGGAGACATCTTCAATGTTTGCCATCCATATATGTTTTTATTAAATGATTTAAGGAAGTTAATCTCTAAATATTTCCTTATTGATCGTGAAGAAGAAATTGGAAGAGATATGGAAAAAAATTTAGAAAATGTAAAGGATATTAAAAAATATCTTAAGAAACAAAAATTTACAATGAGATTTCCTTCTTATTTTGGTTTACTCGGAGTAATTAACTATACTTGTTTTTGTGAGAAAGAGGAAATGAATAATGGAAAAAGAAAACAGGGGGATGAAGAATGAAAAAGCTTAACTTTGGATGTGGAAGAGATATAATGGAAGGATGGGATAATGTAGATGTCCAGGAAAGCAGCAAATTAACACAGAGTTTTGACTTTAATAAGTTTCCTTACCCCATTAAAGAAGGAACTTATGATTGGGTATATGCAAGGAATGTGTTAGAGCATCTTGAAGAGCCTGATAAAGTCATGGAAGAGTTGAGGAGGATTTGTAAGGATCATGGAACAATAGAAATAATTGTTCCACACTACAATAACAAAGGAGCTTACTCAAGCTTGCAACATAAACACTTTTTTAATGAAGTGTGTTTTAAACTTTTAGAAGAACCATTGACAATAATAAACAATGAGAGAAACAGATTTAAAATAGAAGAATTAAAATTAGTTCCAACCTGGATTGGGAAGTTGTTAGTTTTTGAATTTCTTAGAAAGGCTTTGAATCTTTTCGTTGGCTCTATATACAAAGAGATTTATGTTAAGTTTGAGGTTATGAGGGATGAGAAAATCTAGAGGTGAGAAGTTTGAGGATATTATACTGGCTATATTGGCTTCGTGTACGATATTTAGAAAAAGATTATGTTATTGAAAAAAAAGATATGTATATAATCTCTCCAAAAAAAGTTATGAATAGTTTGAAAAATTTAAGTTATTCTTCAGATAAAACTAGAAGATTGAGTTTAGCTGAAATAGAAAATATAATTTTAAAATATATAGAACCTAGTCACGATATCTAACTTAGTTATGTATAGCCTAATTCCCTCAACCTTCCCATTATGTTTTCTCTAACAATTCCTCTTCCTGCTCTTTCATGAGCTTTAGGATCAGGATTTTTATCAGTACAATGTGTACAACCTAAAGAAGTATAACCTTCTGCATACATCGGATTTGCAGGAATATCAAACATCTTCATGTATTCCATAACATTTTCTTGAGTCCAGAACAATATTGGATGAACTCTAAAGTGATCGTCTCTTGGAGAGAATATACTTTCCTTTGCTCTCTCTTCATGTTCAACACCACGAATACCATTCATAAAAGCATGCAATCCCAAATTTTTAATTGCATTTAATAATGGCTCTATTTTGTGATAGCCACAACAGATCTCAGTAAACTCAGGAGTCTTAAAACCATACTTCTTTTTTATATCTTCAAACTTATTATTTGTAGGTCGAACTTCATGATAGTTTTTAATTTTCCATTCATTAATTATTTTATTTATGAATTCATATGTTTTCTGGAATTGATGTCCAGTATTAACAAAAATTATTGGTTGCTTATCTGTAATGATTGGAAGCGCTAAATGTAATAGAACCAAGCTATCTGTTCCTCCACTAAAACCAATTCCAAGGTTAGGATATTTATCCACCGCTTTCCTAATTATTTCTTGTGAAATCCTTATCTTTTTATGCAAGGGTAAATCTAATAATTGTTTAACTTCTGGTCTCATTAATTCAGCACATTTCTTAGTACGTACTTTTTTTGTGAACTTTTCTTCAACTTCTTTTCCTTGAGCATCCTTAACAGAATCTTTTTTCTTCATCTGTTAACAATAAGTAATTTAGTTTTATAAATATATCCAAATCAAAAATTTCAAATCCAACTTTCAGATGTTTGAACTTCTTTCTTTGTATCTTCTAGAGAATCTAGTGCAGGTTCTAAAAATACTTTTGACTCGCTTGTCTCAGAATAAATATTTTTTTCTTCCTGCGGGTCTTTCTTTAAATCATATTCTTCAAAACTTTTGTGGTGTTGTGCTTTGCAAAGATTACAGGTGTTGTGCTTTGCCATGATGAACTTTCTATTTGCTGTCCTGACTCCCTTAATGTCTAAAGCCAAGCCATCTACGAAAAAAACCTTATCTCTGATTTGTTTACCTTCTTTTATTAATTTTAACATAGAAATTCCATCAAAGCTTTTCTCTGCATTGAAATTTAAATAATCTAATATTGTTGGAGCAATATCAACATTCTGAACAAATCCATTAATTTCTTTTGATTCAATTCCAGGAAGATGCAAAATAAAAGGAACGTGAATTGTTTCATCAAATAGAGAAGACCCACTAAAATAAACTCCATGCTCTGTTAAGCTTGTTCCATGATCTCCCAACACTATGAAAATTGTATCTTCCCATAACTTATTCTTTTTTAAAAAACTATGCAGTTTCCCAATTTGCTTATCAACTTCAGTTATAGAAGCATCATACTTGTCTATCATATCTTCTGTAGAATTTAGATTAATATCTGTTACTCTTTTTTTGAAATATTCTTTTTGGGATTTATCTTTTATTTTACTTAAGACATCACTGATATCATTTTTTTCAGATTCCTTAAACTTTGTTGTAGGGAATGGAAAGTGAGTGTCCCAGAAATGAGCAAATAAAAAGAATGGCTTTTTCGCTTCTTTTAATTTTTCTATGGCTAAATCCATGGTCTCTTTTGCAGGACAAAATTGTGTAGACGCTCTCGCTTTAGTAACCTTCTTCCCAAACTTATATGCCCAGTTAGGTAAATTCAATAATGCTTTTTTAATGACAGGAATGTTAAAGAAATCTTTTTTCTTACTTGGCTTTTCCTCTTTCTCTTTATAATAATCAAACCCTTCCTTAAACCACATCCCAATCCAATCTATGCCAATAGTTTCATATCCTTTTGATTGTAAATAAGACGATAACCAGAAAGTTTTTTCTCTTTTCATCTTCGCAATTTCTTCTTCAGTAGTATATGGGAACTGGTGAAGTATCCCGTGATGCTGAGGAAACCTTCCAGTGAAGATAGACATAACTGATGGAGCAGTGGAATTTGAGCTAGAGAAAAAATCCTTGAAAACCAAGCTCTCTTCCGCAAGCCTTTTAATATTTTTATCAGTCTCTTTTTCATATCCAAACAGACTTATATTTTTCGTCCTAAAAGCATCCACGATAATAAGAACAATATTCTTTTTATCACCTGTCATAATAATATATCTGTTAACAGGACTTATAAAGGTTTATATACTACCCTACCCTCTATTTATTATGGTTAAAGAAACACAAAATAATCCAGAATTATTTAGCAAAAAGTGTCCTGAATGTGGTAAGATAATTAGTTCTCTTTCTGAATCTCAATTCAAATACAATTATGAGCAACATGTTAAATCTCACGAGAGGAAAGAGGAAAGATGAAAATTTATTTAAGAGAATGGATAACAGAAAGTGTTCATAGTGGCAATACTTTTTTAGATATTGTGGAATTTAAAAATAAAGAAGAATTATTAGAAGATAAAAAGCAACTTGAAGAAGGTCACCCAACATTGTCAGTAAGATACTTTGAACTAAAGGAGGACAAAACACCAAAACAAAAGGAGCGTAAAAGGTAAAATGAATTGGGAATTATTCATAGCATCATTTGGTGAGGGATTATTAATAGTGACTGGAATAGCAATTACAATATTTGCCTTTGTTTATATTTCTTGGTATCTAATTAATTTTGGAAAAGACAAAAGTTCATCTGAAGAGGCGCAGGAAAGATAAAGATGGACATTAATATAATCATAGGATCTATAGCAGGTTTGGTTGGAGTTGGAATATATTTTGTAGCTAAAAGATGGCTTGATGAAAACATATAGTAATCCTTGATAATACCCTAAAATGCCTATAATCCCAGCCTCATAGAGCCATTCTAAGCAACTCTTTCTGTGTCTTTGATAATAACTAAGGCACACTCAGGCACTTTTAACAAGGACTTTTCTTTAGTTAATTAAGTCGGAGATTTTGGGTATGAAATCAAGGCAACGCTTCGTGCGTTGCCCTAAAAGGCGGCTTCGCCGCCAAGCCCCCCTAAATCAAATCCGCCTGAAACGAGTGAGCAAACGAACAAAGTGAGTGCGTGAAGGAGTAAAGGCGTGCGAGGTCACAAAGACTGAGCCAAATTAAAGCCAGGCCATGCCCTCTCCTTCCCCATATCCATCTGCGAGCCTTTAGGCGAGCTTTGTTCGCTGCAAGCGAACACATTCCCTTCCTAAGTGTTTAGGTGTTTATTGTCCGACATCATTAGAACAATGGGGATGAAGGGTTTTATGATTAAAATCCGAAAAGTGAGAGTTAGGATCAGATAAGAAGTTTTTCGGTGAAGAGAAAAAGTAATGATTAGTGTTAAACACTTAAACAGTTTTGTAAAACTCTAAAAAGATGTAATTTTATCGAAATGACACATAATGGTTACATAACAATCATACCCCCTGTGATTTTAAAGAACAAATCCAAGAGCTTAATCAGAACTAATTTATCGTCTTTAAACACTCTTTTTCTAACCCCTTTTCTTCTTGTTGTTGTTGTTGTTGTTGTTGTTGTTGTTGTCATTGTGTAACACTTATATATATATATTTCAGAGAGAGAGAGAGAGAGAGAGAGAGAGAGAGAGAGATTCAAGGCTTTTATTTCCTACATGGTATGATTGTTATGTAACCAATGATTTATATGCCTTTTAATTACTCTATAGTTAAGAATAATTCGTAGAAGCATTTAAATAAGGTGTTACATATAATTTATATATGCCAGAAGAAATTAAGGAAAAGATATATGAATTTTTGAAAGAGAACAAGGGTAGAGAATTGAGTATTATAAAATTGAAGAATGAGATGGGAAAAGCTGGCATGAGCTATTGTTATCACACAGTCTTGAAATGGTGTGCTATTTTGAACGCCGAGCCTGAAAATAATATCAGGATCAAGGATTATGGGAGTATTAAAATTATTAGTTATGTTGAGGATGAAGATGATTAAATTAGGATATGAAATAAAAACTGGAAAAGAGATTGGAATAAATCCATCTCACTTGATTGTAACAGGATTAACTCAACTTTCTGGAAAGACAACAACTCTTGAAGCATTAATAACAAGAAGCGGATTGAAAGCGATTATTTTTAAAACAAAGATAGGAGAAAAATCTTTTACAAAAGGAACAGAAGTTCCACCATTCTTCAGAGATAGAAGTGATTATGAATTTGTTAAATCTTTAATTGAAGCTTACGCAAAAGAAAAGTTATTCCTGGAGAAAGGAACACTTATGAGATTATGTAAGGGATCTGCATCATTAGTAGAGATTAAGAAAAGAGTTGATGATGAACTAGCAGAAGGAAAATTAAGAGGATTAAAAGAAGAGATACATACAAGACTTCAGCATTATTTGGAAAATCTTATACCACAAATACAATATGCAAACTTGTCAAGCACATTAGATATTAGGGAAGGAATTAATATAATGAATTTAGAAAGGTTTAGCGAAGAAGCTCAATCATTAATTATTCAGTCTGTTGCTGATGAAGTTCTTAAAACAATGAAAGGGGTAATTATTGTTATCCCAGAGGCCTGGAAGTTTTTGCCTCAGAAATATAATAATCCTTGTAAGAGAGTTGTAGAGAGTTATATAAGACAAGGAGCAACAAATAAGAATTTTGTTTGGATTGATTCACAAGATATGGCTGGTGTTGATAAAATTCCATTGAAACAAATATCAACTTGGATTCTTGGTTATCAATCAGAAAGAAATGAAGTTAAACATACACTAGATCAAATATCTCTTCCAAAGAAAATGAAACCTAAAGAAGAAGAAATTATGGGTTTAAGGAAAGGGCATTTCTTTTTATCTTGTTACGAAGGAGTTTACAATGTTTATGTTCAACCCTCTTGGTTAAGTGATGAAGATGCGATTAAAATAGCTAAAGGAAAATTAGATGTAGATAAAATTGAAGCCCCAGATAATTTAGTTCCTAATTCAATACCAATTCAAGAAAAGCAAGAAGATAAAGTTGAGATTAGATTTGATGATTCTAAAATAAGAAAAGATTTAGTTGAATTAAGAAGTGATTTTTTTAATAAGATTCAGGAGCTTCAGAACTTTGAACAGAAACTTGCTGGAGAAATTTATAATATTAAAGCATCGAAGCATGAATTAAACGAAGATGAAATTGTAAGCAAGATATTACAAAAGATGCCCACTTTATCTCCCACTTCATCTTCAAACATAAACAAGGATGAAATAATAAAAGAAATTTTATTGAGAGTTCCAAAATCTACGGGGAATGTTGTTTACGAAGTTGCTCCCCAAGAAAAGATTAAAAAGGACTTCTTGGAAGAAGGAAAGAATAAAGTTTTAGAAGAGATTAGTGGATTAAGTGATAGGCAAAAAAAGATGCTTAAATTTATAGAATCTCAAGGAAAGATTTGTTCAACCTCGCTATTAATGGAAAATGCTTTGTTAATAGATTCTCATTCAGGTTCAAGAAATGAGGTTGTTAAATTATTAAAAGAAATAGAGAACTTGGAATTAATAATTTTTGATGCTAAGAATGGGCATAAACCAGCATTAAAGAATAAAATAGAAAAATATCTATTACCGCAAGAAGCAAAACCAGAAGAAATTGAACAAGTTTACAATCACATCTTAATGGAAATGTTGAAATGATGGAAACACCAGTCCAAAAGAAACAGAATGAGTTCTTTGATGAGCTACTTGAATCTATAAAACCAATAGATGATGAATTCATTAAAAGAAGGATTCACCACATAAACTTTGCTAGAATAATCTGTTGGCTTTGTATAAAATCAAGAAAGAGTAATATTTTTAGTCCAGATGATGTAAGGAAATTTATAAGGCTTGACGCCTCAAGCATTCATAGAATCTTAAAAGGTCTGATAGAAGCAGGGACATTAATTAAGAAGTATGATGCAAGTACAAGAACTTCTTACACTTTTGTAAAGGACGATAGGAGAGTTCCTTTAATCCAAGAATATTTCGATGAGGCATTAAAAACCTTAGGAAAAAAGACTAAGAAAAACATCACCTTGAGTATAGAACAGGAAGTAGGAGATGATGGTTATTTTTAGCTTACTCCATTTTACTAGCCAAGACATCTTTTTTGGGCTTGCTCGGTCTTTAGGGTTGAAGTATAGTCTTGATATGAAGTGTAGTTTCACTGACCTTTAATACTTCAACCCGTGAGCATTTTCGAGCGACAACAAAGAAACAAAGAAAAGAAACATTTATAAAGCCCTTAACCCTTATGTACCTATGGGATTAAAACAACTCATACAAAGATTGTTTCCAAGGGGCTATGTCTCTTTGAATCAGAAAGGCGTTTCACGTCTTTTACAAAACATTGATTCTTACAGGAGAGGAGATTCAATTCTCCTTTTTTCTTTTTTTAATATTTGGGGTAGTGGAAACTAAGATGAAACTTAAAACATTAAAAGATATTGAAAAGATTTCAGACGGAAGTTCTTATGAAAGATTAGAGAAAGCTGTTTGTAAAAGAATAAAAGCAGAAGCAATTAAGTGGGTTAAGGATTGTAAAAAACCAGTAGATTCTACAAGAAGTGATAGGTGTGGTAAATCTTTAGATAAATTTCCTTATAATTATTGTTGTTGTTGTCAGAGAACTATAAAAATGAACAACATCACAAAGGAGGATTTAATATGAGCAAACAAAAAACAGATGATTCTTGGATAAGGATATGTTTGATCCCCCTGCTAATAGGATTTTCATTAGTTGTAGCAAAAATAACAATGGTTATCTTTAAGGTGATTGGATGGGCTTTGTTAGTCTGGGGATTGGCAATTGGATCAGTTTATCTTTTTAGATTATACAAAACTCATAGAAAAGAGATTCTGAAATTCTTAATGAAAATTTATTTGATCAAGAGGAGGTCGTTGGAATGAAAACTGAAAAAAATAAAAAGTATTTTATTGAATGTGAATGTGGGGCAAAGGTTTATGGGATTTCTTTACTACAAGCTAAATCCAACCTAACCCCACATAGGATATCAAAGAGACATAAGGAATTAATGGAAATAAAAAAAGGGAAAAATAAATGACATTCATTAGAATTGCATTAACAGACTGGGAAGCAGTATTCTATATGGTGAAGTGGTTAGCTACAGGTCTTGTGATAGGAGTAATTACAATGATGATAATTCATTATAGAAAGGAGAGAAAGAAATGAAAGAAAAAAATCATAGTCCAACAAGGGTTGGCGGTGATGGACGATTCCGTTGGTTCTTGATATAAAATTATCATACACCTCTTTGATTCCGATCAACCCATTAAAATATCAAAGATCAAATATTCGAGAGAAGAAGGATGTCATACACTAAACATTTAAAAGAAATTGTGGAGAGATTGTTGAGAGAAAATCGTAGATGCAGGGAAGACACAAAGTGGCTAACATATAAGGTTCTCCAGGACATAGCAACACACCATGGGCAAAGAATCTTTCTTCCTTATAATCTATTTGCTATTTTTCCAAGTTTTGAATCTGTAGCAAGATGCAAAAGAGATATTATGAATAAGGAAGGAAAGTTCAATGAGGATTTTATTCCAGAGGAGGGGGTGACATTCGAGCCAAAACAAAGTGAAAAGTGATAAAGAAATAGGAAAAATCTGCAAGGAGATTATAGAAGGGATTAGGCATTTCCCTGATGTAGAGAAATGGGAAATTACTAAAAGATTATTTGAGAGCTTGATAATAACTTGTAAGATTCAGGGGATAGATATAAATAATTTAGAGGTAGAGAGAGCAAAGATTTATGGAAATTATAGTTTAGAGGGAAAGAGAATTAAAATTACAGATATGGAAGAATGAATCTAAAATTAATTAGATTAAATCTATTCTGGACAATAAAAAAGTTTTTCACAATTAGCATTCCCAAAAAAATTAAAGAAGTTTTAAAGAAATATGAAATCCCAAAATAAACTCTGTATTATCTGTGAGAATATAATTTCTGGGAGAGGAGATAATGCTGTAACTTGCTCTCCTCGTTGTTCTAAAATTTATAATAGGGTTTACAGATATATTTAAAAAACTGTGAGAAAAAATGTTAAGGGAAAATTTCTAATTTATTGGAATTCATTGAAGTAGGGAAGGGAACGGATAGAAGCATTTAAATAGTAGTTATAATTATAATTAGTATGACTGACAAACTTCAAGGACAAATTAATAAGAAAGAAAAAATAATAGAAGAAGAGAATAAAAAAATAAAAGTTCTAAAAGAAAAATTAAGACAAAAAAGTGAAAAAGATATTTGGTTAGAGATTCCAGAGAAAGGAATTAAGATAACAACTAAATTACAATTCACAAATAAAAAATATTCGGATATTTTAAAAGAAGTTAATGAATCAGATATAGCTGATTATC
>SDBU01010160.1_pt1 | contig 10475 bp, 8 predicted proteins | sample 2277071 | NCBI WGS metagenome assembly SDBU01 (sample SAMN10397929, study PRJNA504765) | marine sediment metagenome | isolation source: marine sediment core GS08_GC12, 126 cmbsf | place: Arctic Ocean: Gakkel Ridge, Loki's castle | collected 2008
GTACCCCGATTGCGGGTAAGCTTAGTCGTCTTCTTCCCCTCAGGATCGAGGTAGTTAAAGAGAAAGATCTTTTAGGACTCTTCAAGTGTCTACTCTCTTCCTACCATTATCTTGGCTTTACTGGAACTGTAGGAGAGAACCTGAAGTATCTAGTCTTTGATGAGAAAGATAATCCAGTGGCCTGTCTTCTCTTTGGCTCCGCGGCCTGGAAGACTCTTGCCCGGGATAACTTTATTGGCTGGGATGAGGCAAGAAGAAAAGCAAACCTTCATTTTCTCACTAACAACATGCGGTTTTTGATCTTGCCCTGGGTTAAGGTGCCTCATCTGGCCAGCCATATCTTAGGAAGAGTGGCCCGGCGTATCAGCTCCGACTGGATAAATAGATATAGTCATCCTATCTATATGCTAGAGACCTTTGTTGAGAAAGAGCGCTTTCGAGGTACCTGTTATCAAGCTGCCAACTGGATCTATGTTGGTGAGAGTAAGGGACGTAGTCGTAATGATCGCTACCGGAGCCTCAAGGTGCCAATCAAGAATATTTACCTTTACCCCTTGGTAAAGAGATTTCGAGAAGCTCTAGGCTCATGAAGGATAAATATCTTCCAGCGGTCTATGGAACAAGTTACCAGAAGGCGATCAAGTTCCTCAATTTGATGAGGTGGACCCCAAAAATTGGACAGTACATTAAGATACTGTAAACTAAAAACAGGGGGGCCACTTCACTTTTTCTTGTGAGAAAGAGTGTCTTAGAGAATGTCCTCTCAATCCTTTTCCTCTAGACTGTCCTCACAGGAAAAATAAGCATGGCTTTTCCACTAAAATATCAGTTAAGGCCCATCCTCGCCTCATCTTAAGGTGGCACAGAGCAAGCTCTATCTACAAAAAGATCAAAAACTATAGAACATCATCAAAGAGAAGCAATTCCACCTGTAAGGAAAATGATCTGGATATCTTGGAGCGTCCAAGAGTGAGGGGAATTAAAAGAGCAGCGGTATTATCCTATCTCTCCGATATCGCCAGCTTCCTCAAAAGAGTCTTTGGTCTTATCATTCGGGTTACAGTGAACTTGAGAAAATACAGAGAGACAAAGAATAAGAAATACTGGGAAAGACTCTTTGGCCCCAAGGTTCCTCTTTACCTTCTTTATGCCATCCAGAGACAATAGATAGCCTTCCTTTCTCTTTCTTTCTTTTGTTAAGTCTTTTCCCTTTAATGAGGGACTGTTTTTGTGAATTTTTTGTCCTCTTACTTTGAGGTATACATACCCTTTTTAGCCAAGTTTACTCCCCATTTAAGGAAAATTTTCTTTCCTCCGAGAGAAATTTGCTGAGCAAACTCCTTTTTTCCAGAAAACGTATGAGAAAGAGCGAAAACTTAAACTACCTCTATACTCTCACGTAAAGTTCTAAAGCGAGGTATTTTTAGCTCTCCTCAAGACCTTATTAAAACAGTAATGAAATTTATCAAGGAATATAGTCAAGAAGCTCGACCATTCAACTGGACATGCACAGGTGATCCTCTTAAAATATAATTTACCGCATTTAAGAAACTATCTACTAGGTTTTCCATCTCTAATAAGAGATAATCTTTATTATTACTACTTCAACTTCCTTATTTATATGGATCAGCCGCATCTCGCAGACCATCCCCTACGAAATTGAAAGATAGGACAGTGATTATGACAAATAATCCAGGAATAAAGAGCCAGGGGTAAAGAGCTATAGTACGCACCTTTTGGGCTGTTTGCAGTAGGGTGCCCCAACTCACTGCTGGAGGACGAATCCCTATACCGAGGAAACTCAAGGCAGTCTCTCCTAAAATCATCATTGGTATGGCTAAGGTTAAGCTTACCACAAGATAACTTAAGAATGAAGGAAGAAGGTGCTTTAATATTATCTTTCCATCGGTTACCCCCACAATTTTCGCTGCCAGAACAAAATCCTCCTCTCTTAAGCTGATAAGTTTTCCCCTCACCACTCGAGCTAGGCTACACCAGCCTACAATGGAGAGAATAATAGTAATGGCAAAGTAAACTTTGATAGATGACCATCTAGCGGGGAGAGCCGCACTTAGGGCCATCCAAAGGGGGATCCTAGGAATACAGAGAAAAAACTCTATGATTCTTTGAATAATTGTATCAGCAGTTCCTCCATAATAACCAGAAATCCCTCCCAGGATAGATCCAAAAATGAAACTAATTCCCACCCCTATCAGCCCTATGGATAAAGAGGTGCGAGAAGCATACAGAATTCGGGAAAAAACGTCCCTTCCTAACTTCTCCGTACCAAAAAGGAACATTACTTCCTTGCCCTCTACCCCAAAAAAGTGGATATCAGCGAAGAATAGGTTCCAGAATTTGTATCTATCTCCGCGGACCAAGAAGTGAATAGGAGACTTTTTGTTTTTGTCCAGAGTAAAGACGGGGGAAAAAGTCTCCGGATCATGTTCTATCTCCCAGCCGTAGACGAAAGGCCTTAGGTGAAAGCCTTCCTCATCAAAGAAACGAACTCTCTGGGGAGGAGAATAGGGATACTTGGGGTGACGTTTGTAAATATCGTAGGGAGAGAAAAACTCACAAAATATGGCAAATACATAAAGAATGATCAGTATAGCAACGCCACCCTTAGCAAGTTTATGTTTTTTAAACTTTCGCCACATAAGCTGCCATTGTGAGGCTATATAATGTCTTTCCTCTACATTAACATCTTCTCCCTTTTTCATATTTTAAGCTTTCTTTTCATAACGGATCCGAGGGTCTAACCAAACTAGCAAAATATCAGAGAGGAGAGTACCTATCAGGGTTAAAAGACTTAAGATCATGATGATACTCCCGGATAGATACACATCTTGCGATATTAACGATGTATAGAGAAGAGGTCCCACGGTTGGCAGGCTAAGCACTATAGCCGTAATGACTGCTCCGGAAAAAATCTCAGGAAGTATCCAGCCCACGGTGCTAACAATGGGATTAACAGCTACTCTCACTGGATACTTAAACAAAAGAGTTCTCTCCTTTAGCCCTTTAGCTCGAGCAGTAATAACATACGCTTTTTGAAGCTCATCTAAAAGGCAAGCTCGCATAATCCGCTGCAGAGCTGCCGTTCCAGCCGTACCAATGACTATTATGGGGATGGGCAGATGCTTTATCATATCTATAACTTTAGCAAAACTCCAGGGAGCAACTAGGTGTTTTATAGAGAAAAGGCCTCCTGGATCAAAAGCAAAGTATTTCCAAAAGAGGAACATAAGCACCAGTGCTAAAAGAAAATTTGGAATAGCCAGACCAGTAAAGCCAGACACAGCCAAGACATAATCAGTAGCAGAGTATTGATGTGTTGCAGAGTATATCCCAAAAGGTATCGCCACAGCATAGGTGAAAATGAGAGTTAGAAAAGATAAAACCAGTGTAAGAAAAAGTCGACTAGCTATTAGTTCGCTTACCGGTTTATTCCACTGCATGGACATTCCCATATTTCCATGAAATAGGTTCCCCATCCATTTAAAATACTGAAGGTATATGGGCAAATTTAACCCGTACTGCTTCGTTAGTGCGCGAATTTGCCCCTCCTCAACCGTTAACCCTCGTTGTCGTAAGCTCTGTACGTAGTGAGTTAAAAAGTCACCGGGTGGGAGTTGGATAATAATGAAGGAAACTATTGATATTACTACCATGATAACGACCATATAAATTAATCGGTGAGCAATATAACTAAGCATCTTTTACTCTCTTTTGGTTAGGTTCTCCTGATATTCGGATAATATTAATCAAAAAGAAAATTATTGAAATTTGACCAAGGCTCAAATTATTTTTGAATAATTTTGTAAAACTGAGGGCTATAAATCACTCTGAGTAGACTCTAACAATATTTCACCAATCGTGCCTCTTCCTTGTAAGCTGTGGTTCCCGCTGACAGGAAACCACAGCTTACTGTTCGTTTCTTACCGTTTAAAGAAATATTGTTGTGCGTCGTAATAAAGAGAAGCACCCCACTCTGATCCAGGAGGAAAAGCCTTATAGACATTTCCTATGTCATTCTTTGCTATGAAAACAACAGGAGACATCCCCACAACACCGATTATGTAAAGATTTTCCATATTAAAATCAAATATTTTTTGGAATACTTCTCTGTATTCTTTCGAACCCATTTTAGTTGCAGGCGCCAAATTTTTTCCCCATTCAAACAGTTTCTTTATCTTCTCAGGTGGCTCCTCGCCAGGGAGTTTTCCTCCATAATCTTCCAGTGTTTTCTCACCTTTTTTTATGTTATCTCTTGCTTTTAACCAATCAGCCCAATCACTACCCCAAGCGTACTCACCGCCGCCCTCAGTCCAGTCTACGCGTACTCCTACTATATAAACGTGGATTTCTTCACCGTTTACCCGAATTGCTCTTATATCGTGCTCAGAAGCAGGTCGGGTCTCCTCAAATAACTCAATAGTCTGAGGCTTAAGTTGTACCTTCAGTCCTATATTTTCCCAATACTCTTTTACTAGCTCCAGAGAAGTTATCGGTATCGCCCAAAATCCTATTTCACCGAACTCAATCCGTAACAATAGTGGCTTACCATCTGGACGAAGACGAAAACCATCTTTATTCCGTTTAGTTAATCCTATCTCATCTAGGAGACGGTTGGATTCCTCTGGATCGTACTGGGCATAGGATTCTCCCCATTCCTTCTTGTAGTAGCTGGTGCTAGGAAGAATTGTTGCCTGACGAGGAACAGCCTGACCATAGTAAACAGCATTATTAACTTCCTTTCGATTGATGGCCAAAGATAAGGCACGACGGAATTTTATATTCTGATAGATTTTGCGCTTAAATGGATCTGAGGAATTTTGGTTGATGCCAAAAGCCACATCTGTTCCCATAAGACCTGGAACGGGGATAGTTCGGTAGCCTCCTTTCTCCTCATTTTTCTTGTAGAGAGAGTAGTTTTCAAAATCTGTATTTACCACTGCAACACTAGCCTGTCCATCTATTACCTTCATTTGATATACTTCTTTGTCCACATTTTGAACGACTATCTTGTCAACATAGGGGAGCTGGTTGCCTTCTTTGTCTACCTGATAAAAATAGGGGTTACGCTCGAACACTCTGTAGGTGGTAGTATGTTCCGTAAGAACCCAAGGCTTCACAGTTGGTTCATCCAGATCGGCTGTCGATCCGCCCTGCATGTAATGAGAACTCAAACACTTCCACCAATTTACAAAACCCTCTTTCTTGGCAAGCTCATTTGCATTAGGGTTGTACTTTATATGCCACTTTTTCAAGTAATGTTTGGCCTTAAAGAGATGCCAAAAACCTCCAGTCCAAGATGTCAGTTTCAAAACAATCCCCGGTGAAGGTTTCTCCATTTCAAATCGCAGCGTGTAATCATCAACTTTCACTATTCTCTTTACCACTGGTAGGGGGTTCCATTTATTTACATTGGGATTCTTAATCAGATCTTCCCAGGTGAATAGAAAATCATCTGCTGTCAAAGGATAACCATCTGACCATTTCAATCCTTTTCTAAGATAGAGGGTGAGACTCTTTGCATCCTCGGAAAGTTCATACCCTTTAGCTAAATCACCCACTATTTTAGCATTTTTGGCAAGCTCCAAAACAAAAGTGCTTCCAACTTCAGGACATTCTGTAAGATCCTGCCAAGCATCATCACCGGTAGCGAAAGCATATAATGTCCCACCATACTGGCCAATCTCCTCTACGGGCTCTACTACTTTAGGCTCTTCGGGAAGTCTTTCCTCTACCGGAGGAAGCTCTCCTGCGGCTACTTTAACCCGGAGCATAGGTGCCTCATTATATGCAAGAGCTGCTGCTCCTGAAAGGCACATTGCTCCAACTAACAATGAAACCATCAATTTTCTTATCACTTTTTTCTCCTTTACTGTAAGTAACATGGTTCATCCTTTTCTGAAAGCTTCTAAAAAGAAATTAAATTATTTAACGCTTTTCCTCCTTAGAAACTTTTCTTTCCCAAGCTAATGGGCCTATTTATCTTTATCTCTCACCTCCTCCCGGCCTTATTTTTAGCTCTTTTCTTACCTTCTTGCTTGTAAAAATTATTTATCTTGAGAAATCGCTTCTTATCTTCCAAACAGTTTCTTAATATAGTCCTCGCCTACCTTTAGATCCTTTACCGCATCCGAAGCTGGCGATATTGACTTTTCCCCATTTTTTACTGCATTGACAAAGGATCTGGCCTGTTCTAACATACTCCATCTTTGAGGAATCACCGGCCTCTCGTAAACGCTGTCTTTACCCCTATTTTTGTATATTTCCACCTGGCCTGCATGCTGCCTTGCCAGGGGAGCAGGAAGGGAAAGCTTAATTTTACCCCTATCAAAAATGGCCTCATAAAACTCATGCCACTCATTCGCAACCTTGTGTGAGAAAGCTAGCATTTCAAGAGCAATTGGTATATTAGAGTCGCTCCTGGCAATAAGAACTTTTCCGGTAGGATCCACATATTCAACTGAGTAATCCTCATTCAATAAATAGCGGATTAAGTTTACCTGATGAATGTAGTACTCTATAAAGAACAGATATTTCTCTGCCTGTTTTTTTGTCATCCAGGAGGGAGGGTTTTCAGGTGTTTCATCATAGGAAGCCTTGTCCTTTTTGTCTATGGGAAGATCCATTCCAAATATCCAGTCACCTAGGGGCATTGTGGCTCGCAGGTAATTGAGATTGCCAAATTCCTTAGTTTGTCTCCATTGGATAATCTCTTCCTTTACAAGCCGACTACCAGGATCGCAGCGTTTCATATAACCTATCTGATAAATGCTGCCCTTTTCTTCAGCTTTTTTTACTAACTCTTCGCCCGTCTCGGGACATACGCAGATGGGTTTTTCCGTCAAAATGGGCAGACCCTTTTCCAACACATCGGCCACAACTGCATGGTGTAAGTTAAAATGCATAATGACCACCACTGCATCCAGCTCGGCCTTCTCCAACATCTCCTTGTGACTGTTATAAACTTTTTTTATCCCATAGCGCTGGGCAACGGCCCTTGCCGTCTCTTCTCTTCCCTCGGCTAAGGCAGCCAATTCCACATCCGGCAGCGTGGCGTAATTTACAATATGCGCTATTTGTCCCATTAATCCTGAGCCAATAAATCCTATTTTTATCTTATTCACCATGAGGGCTCCTTGAAAATTATTTTTCCTCTAATTCGCCAAATCTGTGAGCGATGGCAAGCGCTGGATCGAGGGGTACATCCACACCCTTCGTTCCCTCGGGAACTTCAATGATAGACAGTTTCCTTATTTTTTTCTCATCAAATTGAGATAGGAATTCTTTTCCCGCCTCGTACATCTCAACTGCCATATCCCTTGCCTCCTTCAAGGTCAATACAGCTGAAGTTAGCGGATCCAAAGCAGTTGCCTGAACTGCGTATTCAAAATCTCCGGTCAGGGCGGCCTTAACGGCCAGGCCCTGTGGGACTATATTGCTCATACACAGGGCAGCGCACTGCGGTGGTAGGTCCCCAATGTGGATAGGATGTAAGCCCATCTTATCCACATAAACTGGCACCTCAACGCAGCAGTCAGAGGGTAAATTTGTAATTAAACCATTATTCCTTACATTACCGCTAAACCTGAAAATCTTGCCCGTTTCCATAGCTTCAATTATGTATGAGCAGTACTCATTGCTCCTTTTCCCAAGTTTGGTGGACTCACCTTCCAGGTAATTCACCTTCTTAAATTTCTCGGCGATCTTTCTGCACCATTTGTAGTAAGCGCCTGTCTCACCACCGAAGGCCGGTTGATCGCAGTATAGATCCAGAGCTTTCTGATTTTTCCTGAACCAGGGAAGGTATTCAGAAAGATGTCCACTGCTCTCGGTCATAAAGTAGCCGAAGTGTCTCATGACTTCACAACGCACTTTTTCATTTAGATAATATTCTGGCCTTTCAATGTTCTTTTTTAATACGGGATAAAGGTCCTTTCCATCCTTCTCTAATTTTAAGAACCAGTCTATATGGTTTATCCCTGCACAAAGATAACTTATATCCCTCTTATCCACTCCAACGTAGCGAGATATCAAATCGAGGGTGGTTTGCACCCCATGACAAAGCCCAATAAAATTAATATTGCTCGCCTCTCCCAGGACCCAGCAAACCATAGCCATTGGATTTGCATAATTTAAGAACAGAGCATCTGGGCAAAGCTCCTCCATATCATGGGCAATATCGAGCACAACGGGGATAGTTCTTAAGGCCCTAAAGATTCCACCTGGTCCCATAGTATCCCCGATGCACTGGTTAACGCCGTATTTCATGGGAATCTCATAGTCCTTTTGAAAGGCGTCAACCCCACCTACCTGAATCATATTGATTACATAATCTGCATCCTCAAGCGCCTCTCGTCTATCCAGCGTTGCCATAATTTTTCCGGGAAGACTGTTTTCCTTGACCACCTTCCGGGCAAATTCCTCTATCCTGTCGAGCTTGCGGCCTCGGTTGGTACGATTCATTAAGACAATTGTGCTGTCCTTCAAAGCCTCGGTGGCCATAATGTCCATCATCAAAGTTTTACAGAAGACAATGCTTCCTGCGCCAATCATAGCTATTTTTGCCATTGTGTCCTCCCTTCTTAACTATTTCCGAGATTTTCGAAGAGATATAGTCCCTCTTTTCCCGGGGCAACTATATCCAGCCATCCATTTTTATTAAGATCTGCAATGGCAAAGTAAATTCCACAGCCGCTCGCCCTATCTGGCGGACCATAATCAATGATGTTCTTTTGAAAATCACCATTATTGACCTTGAAGTAATAAAGCCCTATTGGATCGTCGGCACCCGGGTCATGGCCACAGTGGGCTCTGTAGCGTTTGCCAGTTACCAGCTCAAGCTCACCATCGTTATCTATATCAGCCATTTGAAGGTCATGATACTGTGAGGAATCAGGATCGATATCGTGCTTTATCCAGATCCTTTCTCCACCTTTGCCTCTTCGCTGCTCCCACCAGTGAAGTCCATAGGCATGAGCCTGTCCGACGATTAAATCCATAAGTCCATCTTTATTGACATCATAGACAATGATGGGGATGCTTGCGTCTCCAAGGTTAAATTCCCTATGAAAGACCCACTTTCCGTTCAACCTATCTTTAGGTGCCTCTAACCATCCATTACTGAGCACGATGTCGGCCCTGCCATCCCCGTTAATATCACCAAAGCCGAGACCGTGCCCGCTGGGCTCATTCATAAGAATAAACTTTCTGAATTTACCGGTGCCCTTTCCATTGCTATCAACAATTAGTTTATAAAACACCTGCGGCACATCCGGGGTATTGGGAATGATCTCAGGCATTCTATCATCATCTATATCAAAGATGCGTGTAGTCTCTATGGGACCGCATTTATCAATATCATGGACTTTCCACTCCTCTGGTTTACCCATAGGATTTTCTCTCCAGCGCAAGGTCTTCCCCCAGCATCCCCCGGTTACAATGTCCATATAGCCATCGCCGTTCACATCCATGGGAATGTCGGAGAAATCATCATAGTATTCCCCCTCCCGCTGGACATCACAAATCTTGTGCTTACTCCAAGCCGGGGCTTCATACCAATATTCACCGCAAACAATGTCAAGTTTTTCATCCTTATTAACATCAAATACTGATGCTGCCTCGTACGATACCTTATCTATTAATTTTTTCCTGAATTTAGTAGCCATATGTCTCAAACCTCCTTTTCATAATATAATTATCTAAACTTTTAAGAACTCCTCTTCTTGTATTTTCAACCTGCTTCAACTCACCAAAATTTCAAACAACTCGATACATTAAAGGAGGGCGAGCATAACTTCCAGCCGGGATAATAAAGGTTGAGGGCTTACCCTTTGCATTGTTCTCCTTTATTCTTTCTATCATGGCTTTTGCTAGTGCACGACTGACATCCTCCCACTTCGGTAGTACCACAACTTTAACAGGACTCCACTCATCTATTTCATCCAAGGGCATTGTCAGCAGCTTCTCCATGTCTTCTTTACTTAAGGTGACATTCCGAACTATTCCTTTGAATCTTGGCATTTTTTTCTCCTTGCGTTTTCTATACAGACTTCCTGACGATAAGTTTAGTCTCCAAAATCACACTCTGGGGTTCTTCTATTTCCCCTTCTATTTTCTTCTTTAATAATTTCATTGCTTCTCTTCCCAGTTCATATTTCGGAATGTGCACAGTGGTGAGGGGTACCTGGAGAAAGCGAGCAAAAGCTACATCATCGTATCCCATTATAGCTATATCCCCAGGAATTTTGAGCTTTGCCTCTTCCAGGGCTTGCATAATCCCCAGAACTACAAAGTCACAATAGGCAAAAACTGCCGTAAATTTAGTCCCGGCGGACAGTATCTGCTTCATGATTCTATAGCCATCTTCCATTTTCAAAGCACCTTCCTTGACTAAAGACTTATCAAAAAGAATAGCATGCTCCTGTAGAGCTCGTTTATACCCTACTAGTCTTTCCTTA
>SDBU01010161.1_pt1 | contig 10472 bp, 12 predicted proteins | sample 2277071 | NCBI WGS metagenome assembly SDBU01 (sample SAMN10397929, study PRJNA504765) | marine sediment metagenome | isolation source: marine sediment core GS08_GC12, 126 cmbsf | place: Arctic Ocean: Gakkel Ridge, Loki's castle | collected 2008
CCCTCTTAACTCTGTATCCTCCACGTGATAAGGCAGCTACCGCCGCTAGCATTCGCTCCCAGTCAACCGTCTTCTCAATATCAAGTTTTCTCTGAAGGGCTCTGAAGATACCCTTCTTGTGATGGGGAAGCTTCCAGGTCTCAGGGTTCTCAGTATCACCAACAATGGCAAACGCCTCCTCAGGCAATCCCTCCTTAGTCTGAGGCAGTCCTTCTTTTATTGGCATATTTACCTCACTCCTTCTATTTTTAGTAACCCTATCCCCTTTATCCCCTTCCCCTTATTAAGGGGAAGGGGAATCAGTTATATAAGAGAGGCTTCGCCTCTCTTTGACTCTCTGTTGAAAGAGAGGGGGAAGTTTTTAAAAGAGGAGATTTGCCCCTCTTTGACACACGGTTAACTAAGGACCATAATCGGTTGATTTAGACACGGCTGGGTAGTAGGGTTTATAGAGAGAGCGGACCCTAACCCTATTTCTTCTGCCCAGTCTCTTTAGCTCAGTCCTAAAGTAATCGAGCTTCTCCTTACCCCAGGCAAGGAACTCCCTGGGAGTAATGTCGCCGCCGATATTAACCCGATTAATGGCATAGACTGACCACTCGACGGCGGCATAGCCACCAGCGCCGGTAGCCACCAACTCCTCATGCTCAGTGGGAATAGTAGAGCCATTGGTATCAAGGGTATGGAGCTTACCATAGTAGATATAGGCATTTGAGCCATCAGGGATTTCATTGCCCAGAATAGTTAAAATATCCACCCACAGGGAAAAGCGCTGGTATCTCCTGGGGAACTTGTCCACCGGATATTCTACGGCCTCCACCATAATCCTATCGGCTATGGTGGATATATCAATCTCCCTTGAGCCGGAAGTAGTGGCTTTAGCCGCCTTCTGCTCATAGGGGATAGCCTGTGAGAAGTCCTTGACGGCATGGGCAATATGCCCACTCAGTTCATCATCAGTCCAGCGGTAGTTGCCAGCGTCCTCGTCATGAAGGTCGCGCCTGACTATGGTTCTCATCTCGGTTAGGTTCATATCTACCTCACTCCCTTAGTTTTTATAACCCTATCCCCTTTATCCCCTTCCCCTTAATAAGGGGAAGGGGAACCGATTACATAAGAGGGGCTTCGCCTCTTCAAGCTTCCCCCTCTATTTAGTTAACAGTTTTCTAACCTCTACCCTCTCCAGCTTCTCACAAGGTAAGCCCTCATCATGTCGGCAAATCTCTAAATCATAGAAGGCTATCTCCTCGTTTGGCTCGCCCTCATTAATGCTGACCGCCTTCCCAGACAGGTTTCTGGCGTAAGCCATCAAAGACCGAGCATCAGCTTCGCTGGCAAAGCTCAAATCTAGTCTTACCCTGTACTTCATCTATACCTCCACTTAGTCGCTAGATAATTATGCTGGATTTCTAGGGAAGCTAAAGCCCTATTGTAAACCCTAACTTCACCCACATAACCATCTAGGTCATTTCCGTCCGAAACGCTCTCTACGCCAATAGCTGCGTCTCCAGCCGTAGGATTATTCGGAGTGCCACTAGGGGTCATATCCTGATCGACATTATCGATAGTTATTAGCCCAGTAGTGCCATTCCACGTTCCCACCACATGATGCCAAGCAGTTCCTAAATCAAAAGTGCAGTCCGTCCAATCATTGGCGCCACCTATATGGAGTCTTACTGTATCACTGTTCGGGTTGGTGCCTAACCATATTTCCGTTCCAACAGCACTATAAAAGGCTTGCCAAGCATCAACGGTGGCAGAGGTCATTTTAATCCAAGCCTCTACAGTAAAGTTACCCGTAATGCCCTGATTGCCACATTCAATCTTGTCATCCGTGCCGTCAAAATATCTGCCGCTTAGTCTCCATACTGCACCAGTAACCGTGCATAGATGTCCATAGGCATCCCTTGACATAAAGGAAGCTCTGTCTAATTTCCACAATGGCAAGTATAAAACTAAACTTGGGTCAAAGATAAAGCCTTTAGGGTCAGTTATTCTTTCAATTGTAGCTTGCATTACTCACCCCTAACTAGGATTATAGATTACCTTGACATAGCTTGAGTTCTTGGTCTTACCTACTGCGTTTTCGCCACCGGCACCACCTGACTTGATTATCAGCCGAATGTCAAACGGCATAGCATTGAAATTAGCTACGGGCTGGAAACGACCACTGTAGGTATATTCCTTATCGGCTGAGGCATCAGCCGAGTAAGTTACCTCACCATGCAGGTCGACCCAGGTTCCGCCTTTATTGCGTGCCTGCCATTTGAAAAGCACCGCTTCAGTAGTGCCACTGGACTTGACCGCACAGGTAAGCCCAAACTCAAACTCAATAACGGCTCCCAATGCCGGTGGGTTAACGGTAACCTCTTCCACGGTTTCATAGTCATCAGTGCTGGTAGTCTTCTCTGCACCCCATTGAACTCCATCTGCAGTCAGGTTACCCTTAGCCAAAGGATGCTCAATGTGTTCTATTACGATAAGTCCCATAATTTACCTCCCTCTCCAGATAAGGGCTGGGGCGGTTATTATTTTTAAACCCCAGCCCACCACTCATTTAGCTCATCCCAAAGGATTACTACGCCGTGCTGTCCGCCCGGCTGTTCAAGAAGAACATAACCTCAGTAGCCGAAAGAGCCATACCAATAATGGTGTTAGCATCGCCACCGGTACTCGGGGCGGTTTGCGTAATCTGACCATCATTCAACCCCTCAGCCACATAAACATAGCTCCCCGGGGTAGCCCCGGAATAACCACCAATCACTGGATTGGCTGATACCGGCACTTCCCCTCCACTCTCGCCACCAGCCAAGGCAACTAGCCTGCCCTGAATAACCGAGCCAGTGGTCGCCAATGCTCTCTTCCACCCTGAGCTATAACCAAGCACATCGCCACACTTACAATCCTCAGCCAGCGTGACCTCCTGAGGTTCGGTTCCCCGGCCTGAATCCAAGATAACCCTTCCCTTTCCCGGGTCTGAAAAAGCCATTTTAACTCCTCCTTACTAGACTCAGTGGCGGTTGATTGAGGTCCAACCGCCAAAACCTTTTAGTCTTGAACACCGATTAAAGCCGCTGCCTTGATGGCGCTAAAAAGAGCCAGAGCGACATACCACTTAATCCTGGTTCTAGAGGCATCCTTGGTCTCCAGGGAGCCAATAGGCTCCACGGTGAGGTGACCAGGTGCCGTCAAGCCACAGAGTGCCCCTTCCCCAAACTGGACGGCGTAGATTATGGAACAGGTACCGCCAGTGGTAGCAGTCTCGACACTACCGCTAACTACGTGGATATCCAATATCCAGTCATTGACGCCGATAGGGATGCCATCCCAGAACTGGATAAAATTACCCCACTTATTGCGGTCGGTCTCCATCATACTGCCCGCAGCTCTGACCACAGCGTTAATCTTACGTCTGGAGCGGCGGCTCATCAGTAGCATGTCGGGCTTGCCCCCCTTTACCGCATCAATAAGCTCATCCAGCATAGACAGTGTCAGGGTAGCCCCGCTAGCCCCGGCAGCAATCACCTGGTCACTAGCGGTGCCGGTGTCAATGAGCTTCCTTAAACCGTCGAACTGCTTGGGATTAGCCGTGGCATCACCATAGACAAAGGTCTCCTCTAATTTATCCTTGAGCGCCTTAGCCTTAAGCTCAACAACGGCTGTCTCCAGGTCCTGAAGATTAGAGCGGGTCGCCTTAAGGAAGTTATCGACATCAGCATCACCACCCATAATCTTCAAGTTTGCCATTTTCTGCTCAAAGGTCGGGGTAGACTCAGCCCAAGTATCACCAACATCATAGAAGTCAATGTTAGGCAGGGTCTTCTCCTGGTTATAGGTCAGGCCGTTACCGACAATCTCAATAAAGGGCAACTCCTGTAGAACAGTCGACTCTTTAACAATGGTCTCCACCACTCCTTGAAGTAACATATCGTTTGACAGTTTGGCTGCCTCAGCTAAAGTTAAAGCCATTTATCTTTTACCTCCTATTGCATATTGAATCTTTTCCCGTGGGGATAGAGCTGATAGGTCAAGTAGTGTCCTCTGTGGAGCACCAATGGGGACTCTAGTCTTAGAGGCTTCTTCTTCCAGCCCTTGCTTCACTCTGGAGACAAGGGACCGGGCATTTTCCAGAGACTGGTCTATCGCCTCTATGCTGTCGCCGACAATAAGCTCATCAGGGATATCTGGGTTAGCCTGAACTACCAGAGCCCTATAACTGGACACAGCCTGAGCCAAAGCGTTTTTAACACCAGCCAAGACCTCCTCTGACTCAGCCATGGCCTGCTTCAAGGTAACCAGCTCACTATCCCTATCCGCTACCATCTGCTCCAGCTCGGTAATCCTGGCCTTGGACTCACTTAAGCGAGTATCCTTAGCCTTAAGCTCCTCGTCTTTCTCAGTCACCAAGCCCTCAAGCTCAGCAATTCTAGCCTTGAAATCCTCAAGCTCCCCCCCTTCAGGACTATAGTTTTGGTTTAGTTCATCTTCAGGCAACTTTCGTCCTCCTCGCAACAAACTTACTCAGTAAGCCTTCGTCCTTTGATTAAGCAGCGTTTTTATCAGTACGAAAACTCCTGAACCTTATTCCTCAACGCCTCCGGCCTGGGACGGTAAAGCCCTCTCTCTCGCTCCGCCTCTAGTAGACCTGGCGTCAAGCCCTTTATTCATCTTGAGGATGGTCTCCCTCTCCTCAAGCCACCTATTAAATTCCGACTCTGGGTCTTTAATACCTATTTCATCCATAGCCCGGCGCCGGGAATGAATTCCGGTCTGGACTAATGTTTGTTCATTAGAGACTATTCTCGTCATATCCTGAGGTAATACCGGCCCCCAGACCACCCTCAAGCGGTAATCACCAAAGCTCTCCCCTTGATATTTCTCCACAAGCCTAAGGATGAGCGCATTTCTTCGGTTATAAGCCGCCGTCCGGATAATCCTCTTCCGCCGAACTTTCTGAAGGAGAGGATGGAGGTCCATCTCGAGGGCAACTCCGGACAAATCCCTCTCCACTCCACCAAAGGCAGACCTGGGGGATTCTGAGATATCGTGCAGGGTTCTATACAGCAAATTGATATAATCTATGTGCAGCCTGACGCCCCCGCCCTGCAAAAGGTCTAAAAGGTAGGCTTTGGCGTCCTCGGGTATATTCCACACTGCCCCTGGCCTGACGGCAATATCTTCTGACTCCTCTACATTTTCCAATACGGCAATAGGATTACCTGATAGCTCCAGTATTCGGGATAGCTGGCTCATCGCCCGATTTAATTCTCTCTGTGACTCCATAATCTGAAGTAAATCAGATATACCCCAGAATTTCTTGGGCTCTCTCAGGTTAGGATAAATAATAAATGGTATGAACCCGTAGGGATTAGGCTTCCTTTCTACCAGGGTATTATCCAAGTAAAGCTCAAATTCGCTGTCGGTCCACAGCTCAACGATAGTCACTGTCTTAGCCTTGGGCTTTACTTGGTAGAGCATCTCCGCTTCTTCCCGGGTAAGGCTATACCTTGAGGCTATTCGCCACACCCGTGATGCATCATCGCCAAGCCACCAGGCATAGATACCCTGGACATCCGGGGCGGTAACTCTGACCTGCTTGGCTTGAGCATCCCAGATAACCTTATAGCTGGCATCACCAAGAATGGCACAATCAATCTCAGTCTCAAGGTCAACCTGCTCTAGGTTGTTCTCCTCATACACCCGGTATAAGACTTGCTCCGCCCGGCGGGCTTTTGTCCTGGCTTCATCTGAGTCGTCTATAGGTTCAACGACAAAGTTAATACCGGACATCAAATATGAAGTAATCTTATCTATGAAAACCTTGGCATAGTTAAAGGTTAGACGCTTCTCTCCCCACCTTTCTCTACCTTGCCAATGGACACCGTGGTAGAAATCAAGTAGCTCTTTGTAGCTCTTTATTCTGTCTATATCCCGATGGTTTAATTGCGCAGGAATAAAGCCTTCATCCATTTCTTGTCCTTTCTAACTTCATGGTTTTTGCCCCCACAATGAGTCTACGGAGAAGGGGACCGGGTGGCTGATTTTAATAAATAATTCTTTAACGCCCTCTGCACTGTTCTCTGGCTAACGCCAAACATCACTGCCAGCTCCTTTACCCCCCTCCCCCCAATATAGAATCGCCTCACCAACTCCCTATCCCGCTGCCCCTTCAGCCAGCGTTGCCTGCCCCCAGGCTCGTCATAGATACATTTCGGCAACGGACAGTTAAGGCAGGAGTCAGCAAACTCACAACCCTCATCCCGATAATGACAATACTCCGGTGGCAAATCTGGCTCATCTCGCCTCGTCTCCAATTCCATAGCTTTCCTCTAATCGCCCAGTTGTACGCTCCCCAGAATAGCACATATGTTCTATTACCGTCAATAGTATTTTGTCGCTTTCTACCCCTAACCAGGGATTGGAAGATAAAGCAGATTCCCGGGAAAATCAAAATTTAGGGAGCAGTTAAGGGCTAATTATCAAATTGCTGGGCCAAGGACTTGACAAAAGCAGTCGGTTTAATTATTATTGTGATAAAACAATATTTATCTAACAGAACGTTATGGAACCGTGGGATAATTATCTTAACGCTATGGAAGCTGGCCATCGTCTTAGGATCCATCCTGAGACGGTAAAAAGGCTGTGCCGACAGGGAGACCTACCGGCGGTAAAGATTCATAATACCTGGCTAATTAATAAGGATGTCCTTGATAACTTTGCCGGCACCTATAGTCCCAATCGTGGTGCCCGAAGAAGACTTATAAAATAAGAGAGGCGTCTCAGAAGAGGCCTGCATTATATTGAAAGGAGAGTATAAAGAGGAGAGACTGCCAATGAGACTTAGCAAAATTCTCCGCATCCTGTCTCTGGCTCTCATTCTGTCCCTGCTGGTAGTAGCCATACCGGCAACTCCAGCTCTGGCAGCGCCAGCAATTACCCTATCGCCTAACTCTGGCGCCATAGGGACGAGGGTTACCGTAACCGGAGCGAACTTTGAATCCTATAGGGGTGATAACGTCTCTATATTCTTCAATAACGTAGAAATCGCTAACAGCCCGCAAACTATTCCAGACACGGGGAGTTTTAGCGTTTATTTTGATATTCCTGACAATGCTACTCCCGGGAGAGCCTGGATTATAATTAGAAGCCAACTTGGCTCTGAACTGGCAAAGAGCTTATTTATTATCCCGGAAACCGAAATCAAGCTAGATACTGAAGAGGGGGCTGCCGGCACGATAGTAACAGTTAGTGGTGAGGGTTTTTATGCCGGTAAGATAGTAACCTTCTACTATTTCAATAGGGATAGCGAAAAAATGGGCACCAAAGTTGCTACTCTTACCGGTGAGTATAGTTTCAGCTTCACCATTCCTGACAGCATCGCCGGGAAGCACAAGATTACCGCCGAGAACGCACAAGGCAACTCGGCTGAAGCTGAGTTTGAGGTGACTCCTTCAATTTCCCTTAATCCAACCTCAGGGACGGTAGGTGATATGTTAACCGTTAGTGGCACCGGCTTCGACTATAGAAGCGATGTTACCATCTACCTTAAAAACACTGAGGTAGCTTATGCTAAGACCGATAAATATGGTAGTTTTGAGAGTACCTTTGATGTGCCAATAATGAAGTCCGATACCTATGATATTAAGGTAGAGGATGAAGACGACAATACCGATAGGGTAGAGTTCACCATTATTGCCAAGGCCAGCCTCAACAAAACCACCGGCAATGTCGGCACTGAACTCCTGGTCACCGGCACCGGATACACAGCGGGGGGGACAGTAACTATCAAGTATGATGCTACCTCGGTAGCTACGGCCATTGCTAATAATAACGGAGCCTTTTCCATAGCCTTCACTGTTCCCACCAGTATTGGCGGCAAGCATCTGGTAACGGTTAGTGACGGCATCAACACCAAACAAGTTACCTTTACTATGGAGGCAGAGGCACCACCAGCACCTCAGCCATTACTACCCCAAACGGGTGATAAGGCAAAATCACCGATAAAATTTGAGTGGGAGGAAGTCAATGACCCCAGTCTACCGATAACCTACCGCCTTCAGGTTGCTTTTGATGAGCATTTCATTGCTATAGTGCTGGAAAAGGAGGGGCTCACTGAATCGGGATACACCCTAACCAAAGCGGAGGAACTAGAGCCAATCGGAGAGAAAGAGCCTTACTACTGGAGAGTAAAAGCCATAGACGACGCTTCCAATGAAAGCCAGTGGTCTACCCCGGGGGCATTTTATATCGGCTCTGCCTTTACCATGCCTGGCTGGGTTATATATCTCTTGATAGCACTTGGTGCCCTGATAGCCGGTTTCTTCATTTTCTGGCTGGGGAGGAGAACCGCTTACTATACGCCATAATTCACGCCTAAATCAAACTAGGAGGCAGCAGAATGAAATATAAAGCAATTTTCCGAATACTTAGCCTCGCCGTCATCCTATCCCTGCTGGTGGTAGCCATCCCGGCAACATCGGCTCTAGCCTATGATAAGGATATTGAGCTTAACCCCGAAAGGGGTGAAATTGGCGATGAGGTTACCATCACTGGTGAAGACTTTGCCCCGAGTACCGAGGGTAGCGAGAGATTGGCTAGAATCTACTTCGCCAAGGACGAAGCTGGCTATGGCGAAGACATTGGCGATGATGTTGAGACATACGAGCGGGTGGGGAGTGAGTGGGTCGGCTTTGACGGAGACTCCGATGAGGGTGATTTCGAGACCACCTTCACCGTGCCCACGCGCCTCGGGGACGGTAGCGATGATGAGGATGTGGAGCTCGGCACCTACTACATCTACGTTACCATTCTGACCGGTACTGGCAGCGAGACTTTCATCTACTCGGTTGCGGAGTTTACCGTAATACCTGGTGGTGAGATTACGATAGACCTTGATGACGGTCCGGCAGGCACTGAGGTGGAGATTACTGGTAAAGACTTCGGCAATGAGGAAGCCATTACCGTAGAATACGATGGTGATGATATAGATATAGAAAGTGGTGATGATGAGACCGACCTGAGCGGTGAGTTCGAGGCTACTATCATCATTCCGGAAAGCATCACCGGTGACCATACCATAACTGTTAAGGATGAATCTGGCTCTGAAGCTGAGGCTACCTTCACCGTAGAGCCAGAAATAGCTATCAGCCCCGCTGAAGGTAGTGTTCAATCTACGGCGACAGTCGACGGCACTGGCTTTGATTCCCGGAGCGATATTGTCCTCTCTTTTGGGGGGAGCGAGGTAGCCACCGACCGGACGGACAGCGACGGTAGCTTTGAGGCTACCTTTAATGTGCCGGAGAAGACGCCGGGCACCTACGTTGTAAAGGCGAAAGATGAGGACAATAATTCAGCTACAGCACAGTTCAGCGTCATAAGACCTATTAGCGCCAGCATCAACCCCACCACCGGCAATGTCGGCTCTGAACTCACCACCACCGGTGCCGGCTACACCGCGGGGGGGACAGTAACCATCAAATATGACACTACTGAGGTAGCTACGGTTATTGTCGAAACTAACGGAGCTTTCTCCGCTACCTTTGAAGTTCCCTCTAGCCAGCACGGAGACCACTCTGTAACCGTAAGTGACGGCACCATTACTAAACAATTCACCTTTACCATGGAATCAGAGGCACCGCCAGTAACCCAACCATTACTACCAGAAATGAGGGTTAAGGTAGAACAGCCAGTCCGCTTTGACTGGGAGGATGTTACTGACGATAGCCCTCCGGTAACCTATAGCCTTCAGATTGCCACCAGTAGGGGCTTCGAAGCCAGCTACATAGTGCTGGAAAAGGAGGGGCTCACTGAATCGGGATACACCCTAACCAAAGCAGAGGAACTAGAGCCAGTCGGAGAGAAAGAGCCTTACTACTGGAGGGTAAAAGCCATAGACGGTGCTTCCAATGAAGGTGAATGGACTGGCGCCGGGGAATTCTATACTGGCGGCTCAGGCTTTGCCTTGCCTACCTGGGTTATATACCTTCTATTCGGGCTCGGTGCCCTGCTCTTCGGTGCTCTTGGCTTCTGGCTGGGGAGGAGAAGCGCCTACTATTCCTACTAGGTAATACCTTGTTTATAAAAGCGGGGCGTTGGCCCCGCTTAAACTTTCTAGGAGCTACCCCTCGCCCCCCTCGGCTCATACCGCTTTGCTGCTTCAACCAGCAGCGCCAGGCTCATCAGGAAATCATCATGTCCCTGGGCGGGGTCAACATAGAAATTCATTGTCTGGCTGGGGCGATACTGGCTCTTGGCCTTCTCTATCTCAAACCAGAACTCCTGATACTCCGATGAGCCATCCCCGGAATACATTTTCAACCTGCCCGAGTTAATGGCAGCCAGCAGATTGAAGCCTAACTCCGACTTTGACTGAGCAGTGAAGGTAAAGGGGGAAACTCTCGAACCTAATGACTGCCTCAGGAATGAACTCACCGGCTGACCAACCCCGGTAGCATCAACCACCACCTTACGGC
>SDBU01010162.1_pt1 | contig 10471 bp, 10 predicted proteins | sample 2277071 | NCBI WGS metagenome assembly SDBU01 (sample SAMN10397929, study PRJNA504765) | marine sediment metagenome | isolation source: marine sediment core GS08_GC12, 126 cmbsf | place: Arctic Ocean: Gakkel Ridge, Loki's castle | collected 2008
TTACGGTATCTGAGCTACAATCACTTAAGACTATCGCTGACTCCACCGATAATACACTGATGGCAGGGAGTGGAATGGACGGATATTTAAAAATCTTGATGAAGAACTCTAGGAGTTCAAGTGGAGAGTCGCTACGAGGCAGCCTATTTACGAGTGACTTCTCTGGCATTAAAGATTCAATACTGGTAATTTCAAAAAGATATGGACGGATGACGCTTGCTTCTGGCCAGCATTGGTTTGTGAAGTTAAATTACGACCTAGGTCAAAAGCTTGAAGAAGCTAGGTTCTCCCGTATTTATGATAATGGCTCTGTAGGTGCTTTTTATCGGAACGACAGTGACTGACAATACCGCCGTTAAATTTAATTAATAAAGGCTTGATATATTGAAAAGGACCAAAATATTATTCATACATAACTCTGCGGCATGGCACAGGATTCCGCTCTTTAATGCGCTGGCTAAAGATATGGACGTGAAATTCATATTTACCAATAAAACTCAGGCCGAGGGTTTGGGAGTGGATTACAGAACAATAAGACGGTACGGAAGCCGTCCTTTCGGCGTAGCATTCGGTTTAATCCCCACTATGATTAGAGAAAACTATGATGTCGTTATATTTCCATCTCTAGGTTCACCGGGAGAGCTAATTGATAATATTCTTTGTTTTATTATAGCTAATTTCAGGAGGAAACCATGGATAATCTGGTCTGAAAGATGGCACTATCAAAAGACCAAGGTGTCACCTCTCAGGAAAGTTTATCACCTGATAGACCAGGCTTTTATGAAGCGTCTTTGCCAGAATGCAGGCGCGTGTGTCACCTCAGGGGGAACAAAACAAAAGGATTACTTTACCTCCTTGGGAGTCCCGGGGAGCAGGATATTTATGGTGCCCTATCTCAGTGATATCCCTGCTAAGAGTCTCGACTTTCAACATCTTGAAGAGGAGAAGAGGAGAGTAATAGGAGGACTCAAAATTGAAGACAAAAAGATTATACTATGCGTGGCGAGGTTAATAGAAAGGAAAGGAATCCAGTATCTAATTAAAGCTTTTGCCAAGCTGAAGAGAGAAATAGACGATATATCTCTGGTAATAGTAGGTGGGGAAGATTACTACGGAATGGAAAAATTCTACGGGGACAAATTAAGGAGGCTATGTCTTGACCTCAATATTGACAAGGATACGCACTTTATAGGTAATATAAAGAGCGATGACTTACCCCCGTACTACTATATGTGTAACCTGCTTGTTTTCCCTTCTATAGGGGACAAATTTGCTGACACCGGGGGGCTTCCACTAAGCGATGCCATGTATTTTGGGAGACCGGTCATTTCTACCGATGCGGTCGGCTTTGCCTACGACTTGGTTAAGGATGGTCTGAACGGCTTCATGGTTCCGGAAAAGGATGCAGACGCCTTGTGCCAGACGATGAAAAAGATACTTGTAAATCCAGATCTGGAGAAAAGGATGGGTGAAGAATCGAAAAAGATGATGGAAGGAAGATTCAATTTCAATGAGGTGGTGAACAGATTTGAGGAAGCGATAGAATATGCTGCCAAAGGTGCCAAATAGTACAGGTCTAATGAAACAGTAGATTCTGAAGACGTCTCAGAAAGTTCCTGATATTCCCGCGAATAGCAGCGCTATCAATCCTGAGTATACCTTCAAGGTGTGAACGCACGAGGTTTACGTTATTAACAATATCAAAAGGGCTTAAGCCGACAGCTTTCTTGTAGTTCTCTTTCGCTCGCTTCTTATCGCCATTCACTTCACACAGACCGGCAACCGTCTGGTAAACAAATGCCTTTTCGCGCTTGCTTAAAAACGAATATAGGCTCTCAATACCTCTATCCCTTATCTCTTTCAATGCCTCCTGGTCTAATTCATTTCTAGCCAGTTTTCGTGACAACACCCGGTGAAGTGCTAACTCTCTCCTGGCTGTGGAAACCCCGACTTTATTGCTGTGCGACCTTAACTTATAGAATATACCTGGTAAATTCCTCACCTCATAATGGTATGCAATTCTCAGCCAGAGTTCATGATCCTGACTGCTCTTGAGTAGCTCGTTATACCCTCCCAGTTTATCAATAATATTATTCCTAAACATTACAGAGCCATGAGAGAACTTGTTACTTTTGAGAAGGTCTTTTATCCCCGGTTTTGCCAGTGCTATGTTCTTCCCTATTACATTTCCACTTTCATCTATCTCATAAATGCTGGTACCCAGCAATCCCACCTCTGGATATTTTCCCAGATACTTTATCTGTTCTTCAAATCGATTCGGTAGAGAAATATCGTCCGCATCCTGCCGTGCTAGGAACTCACCTCTGGCCTGTATCATGGCTTTATTTAACGCTTTGGTCAGACCAATGTTCGCCTCGTTGTTTATTAAACTTATCCTTTCATCCTGGTAGCCCTGGATTGTCTCCAGTGAGTTGTCTGTCGAGGCATCATTAACTATGATGAACTCAAAGTCAGTAAAGGTTTGATTGAGGATGCTCTCTATTGCCTCTCTAAGGTATGTCCCGCCATTATAAACTGACATTATTACACTGATTCTGTAATGACTAGGCATCTTTGTTAGCCACCACCTTTTAAGGTCAACTTGTTCCAGAGTGCACCTCTATCATTGGGTAGAGCAGGTAAGGAGGTCAGGAAGGGTGATATGTCATTCTGTTGAATAAACATTGACACTCCAAGTCGTTCAGCGAGCGCTAGCCAAGAACTGCACAAAGCCTCTTCTGAATTATAGACCTCCTTAATGAAATGGGGAAGCCTTTCCATCATATCCTGAGAGGTTGAGGTGCTCTTCAGTAAACTCAATCCATTCCGACAGTGTAGTTCCTGTATGAGGTTCGCCAGACGATTTCCTAATACCGCGTCCAAGGTGCAGGAATATGACATTACCATCATCATCAAAGGCACGATCTGCATTCAGATGTCGCATAGGAAAAGATGGCGGTATAGTTTCTATTAACTGCGGCTCCCATAACGTGTTATGGCAAGCGAATACATCGTATCCGGCTTCTCGCAAAGCTACTGTCACCCGGTCACCCGCGTCATACATGGGTAACTGTGGCAGGAAGTCTAAGTCGAGTCGTCTGAACAATTGAAAGTCCACCAAGTACCCTAGGACATGTAAGACACCATCAGGTATGCGCATTCTGTCCATGCGCACTCCTGCTGCGCCAATTACATCGACTAGCTTCGACTGCAGGAAGGAGAGCCAACCTGAGCGGCACGGCATTGTGTCCATGTGCAATGTCATTAGATATTGAGACTGTGGATCGATTAGACGGACCGCCAGCTCCAGGGCAACCGCATTGTCATAGCTACCACTATTTCGCTGTTTCCTTTTAACCTTCAGGAACGCTCCAATCCCTCGTTGTTCTGGGGGAATGGGTTTGGTACGGTTCAGTACCACGTTGATATCTGGCCACTCGAGCAGCCACTCTGCATTGCTCCAGGACGAATTATTATCTACTGCCCACAGCTCATGTATTTCTGGTGTATAACGTTGTATGGATTGAAGGCAAACACGCAGGATGTTCTGAGCTACTTGGTTAGGCTGGTAGGCAACAACAACCAATCGGGGTGCATCGAACGGCTTGATGACCTTGCGTCTCAATATGACATTGTAGCTTCGGCCATCTACAGAAATTTCCTGTCTCGGCGGCATTGCTAAATTGGAAGACGTATCCATGGCGATATCTGCCTTAATTCTTGCATAAATTTTTCAAGCGAATATCTATCTGTGTCGTAGCCAAACTCTGCATCAGGCTTGCGATACTTTCCTCCGAGATTATGCTTTACTGTATATTCCAATAATTCTTGTGTTTCCTGGTTACCAGTCTGGATTTCCTTACCTTCGTAAATAGCAAAACCAAAGTCAATCAATATCAAGCGGCGCCGCCAAAAGTCAAACAACAGGTTCCCAGGCATAATATCTCGATGTACTATTCCGAGTTGAGATAATTTACCTAATATAATTTGCCCTTCCTGTTCTACAGTTCTTATTGTGCCAGGTAAAAGTTTAAAGGCCTGCCATTTGCGTTTATAGAACAGCCTTGAAAGGTCAGGAAAGGGAATGTATCTCAACAGTAGGAAAACTCGATTATCAACTGTAACATCCGCTATCAGCTCCGTAAAATGCTGACTACCAGCGTGTAAATTCACGTACTTGAGCACTTCTGATTCATTACGAGTTTTGAAATTCCATTGACCCGGAGAGGATTTTATAACGTAACCTCGCCAGAGATAACAATCACGACCTACCAACTTTACCTGCGGGTATTCCCAAGCCTTTCGTCTATCAATCTCGCGAATTTGCCAACATAATTCCTCAAATGCTGCAATCTCTGTGGACTTCTTAGACCTCTCCATAGTTTTAATACCTCATAGCTCATAGCACGCAAAAAGATCAGCAAGGGGTTGTGGTTTTGATGTTGTAAATTGTAATAGACACTTTTATCGACGGGCTTAACATATTCATAGCCCATTTTATCCATGTAATCGTCAAGAATACTTTTACCAATGCCCTTTATGCCCAGTCCTTTTGACATTTCCGTGAGTCTCTCCCTGTAGTCATCGCTCATGGCAGGTTTCTGAACGAGGGCGTGATATAACAAAGTGTAGAAGTAGTCCTCGTCGTTGGGCCTGTAGAACCCACCGGGAGCCAACACCCTGTTTTTAAGAGTGCTTTTCCCCCAGCACTTGGCGTAGTAGTTGTCGCCTGCGTAACGAAGGTCAAATCGCACACTCTGTCCAGCGATGTTAGCTTCGTTTAGCACCCGATACGACTCGCTGCATACCGGCTTTGTGTTCATAATCCAGCACGCCTCTTTGTAATTGTCAACAAGAAGGTCTATGTCTCCATGACGTTTCACATGATATTCGTCTGGGAGGGACTCGAAGTTTCGCAGAACGACATAGTCGATGGTGGAATTCAAGACGTAAAATACCTGGTTTATATTTAGCCACCCCTCCGCTCCAACCAAGTCCACGCTGAGCCTCTGGATTGACCCATTCCATGTGGCACTACCCAGCTCGCGGGAGTAGTCCTCAGGGCTGCGACCGAGCAACAGCATCAGGTCATGCCCCGTCTCTTGATGTGTGTTGGTCGTGTGTACTCTGTCTGTAACTTTATCCGGGCCTTCAGTCCAGCTCCTGTACCGTATCTTTGCATCAAACATGTTCGTGTTAACCGTTTGGATGCGCTGACTCCTTACTACCCTTTCACTGTAGGCAGGGCTTTCGTCTTCAACGACAACAAGAGTGAACGGCCCACGTCCGATGCGGACTTCCTTGGGACAACTAGGCGGAAGCTTGCCACCGTAGAATCTGGACAGATTACTGGAGAAGAACTCTGAACTCCAGGAGATTTCATAAACGCCCTTGATGCTGAACTTTGACTGAATGTCCTCTACGATTTTATCCTTGGCTTCATACGCATTCAGCCAAATTATAAATAGGTGTAGTTCTTTATTCATTTATATTTTCTCGATAAGCTTGTTTCAAAGCGAGTTATCGTCCTTACCGCGGTGCAGGTTCACACCGGACAAAAGAGATTCTCATATCTCTCTGTCGCCCAGCGTAAGTCTAAGTTGACGGTGCATCAAATATAAATTTCTCTCCTGCCAATTCAATAAAAGCACCTGGCATACCAGGGTATCTAGTTGCTTTTATCCGTCTTTTAATTTCATCCTCTGACATGTCTTTGGTGATTATACATAATTTATTGAGTTCCTCCCTTGTAAATGGTTTTCTTTTCCACAGCTCCTGACTATTAGGCAGAGGCTTCTGAGACAAAATCAAAGGAAATATCTTAATAAGCGATACATAAATATAGGCGTAACACCTCTGTGTAAGTGAATAAACCGTATCGCTGTCAAAAATTGGAAAGCGTTCTACACTAATAATATCTCCTGAATCCACCTTCTCTTTCATATGGTGAACCGTAACCCCATACTCTTTTTCGCCATTATAGATTGCAAAGTTGGCACAGCCAGTTCCCGGATATTCAGGTGGCCCGGGATGAAAATTAATTGCAGCTATTTTTGTATTATCTAGAACCTGTTTAGGAACTATCCATGGTGAAATATACGAAATAACATAGTCAAACTCCTTCGTTAATAAATGTGTTGGAAATGGCTCAATTATGTCGCCCAGAATGGTCTCACACTCATCAACATGGAGCTTAACAAGCTCTGCCGCATCTTTAGCAAATGGTTTATCATGTTTTGCCAGAAATAATACGGTCATTTTATCATCACTCAAATTAAGTGTTTGTTGAAATAATATTTTATCTTTTCTGCAACAAACCTTACTTCTTCTTCTTTTAGCCCCACACTGCAAGGGAGATTTATACAAGTATCATAAGACTCCTTAGCTTTATCTATGGCGTAAGTCTGAAAGTCTCTATACATTGGCAAAGTATGTATCAACTTCCAGATTGGTCTTACCTGAATATTATTCGATAAGAGGTACTTCATTAGTGGCGCTTTATACTTCTTTGGCAACTTTATAGTGTAAAACCAGAAATTACTACTAGCCCAAGGCTTTTCCCACATAAACTGAGCCTCATCCAATCCTGACAACAACTCTCTATACAAATTAGCATTTTTTCTCTTAATAGTTATATATTCATCAAGCCTTTCCATCTGAGCAACCCCCATGGCAGCCTGAATATTAGGGAGACGATAGTTGTAGCCAATCTCATCATGGTCATATTCAAAGGGGTCTCTTTTTGCTTGAGTTGTTAGATGCCTCGTCCTGTTGGCAATACCTGTGTCATCAGTAACAACCATTCCACCACCACCAGTCGTGATAATCTTATTGCCGTTGAATGATAAACATCCCGTTTTCCCAAATGAAGCAGTTCTTTCCCCTTTATATTCAGAGCCTAAACTCTCTGTTGCGTCTTCTATAATATCTATATTGTTTTTTACACATATGTCAAGGAGTGCATCCATATCAGCGGGATGCCCAAATACATGGACGGGTATAATTACCTTTATTCTTCTGCCACTTTGTTTGTTATAAGCATAGCCATCCTTGTGCCGCTGGCACTCATTATTTATAAAATCAGTTACTTTTTGAACATCAATGCAGAGGGTATCCGCATCACAGTCCATAAACACAGGATATGCACCACAGTATCTAATAGCATTCACCGGGGCGATAAAAGTAAGCGTAGGGACAATAACCTCATCGTCAGGCTGAATACCACAAGTTAAAAGACTTACATGAAGGGCCGATGTGCCGTTAACAACGGCTACAGCATATTTAACACCAATATAATCTCTTACCTTCTCTTCAAACTTTACGACATACGAACCTACAGAGGAAACCCAGCCTGTATCAAGGCACTCTTTGATATATTTCCATTCGTTCCCGCTGACCTCCGGGACACTCAGGGGAATGACACCGGATGGAGCCGGGGCACCGGGCTCGGCAAGTCGATGTCTATTCATCCTCATTCTCATCCCTCACCCCAGTTTTAGCTGTTCCATCAAAATCACAGATTATAAATCTCTGATTTGTATAGAGCAAGATTCTCTTTATTTGCAAACCAATCAGCAGTTTTCTTTAGACCTCGCTTAAATCCGTCAAAACCTGCATATTTAGGTGTCCAGTTCAGGAGTCTCCTTGCTTTTTCATTGGATGCCCAAAGTCTTTCGACCTCACTGCCTTTTGGTCTTATTCTCGCTTCATCGGTCTGAATATCTATTTCCACTCCCATTATCGAAGCAATAGTTTTTGCAGTATCACCAATTGAAATCTCAAAATTACTACCAATATTGATCACCTCACCAACGACAGAATTAGCTTCACCAATAGCAATAAAGGCGCTAACAATATCCTTGATATAAGTAAAATCCCTTGTCGGATGCAAGGAGCCTAATTTTACTTTCTGTGCTCCAGCCGCTATTTGGGTAATAATGGTTGGAATCACTGCTCTTGTAGACTGTCTCGGGCCATAGGTATTAAATGGCCTTGCAATTATTACCGGAAGGTCAAAGGACCTATAAAAACTTTCTGCCATGGCATCGGCACCAATCTTGGTGGCAGAGTATGGTGATTGACCCTGCAGAGGATGCCTCTCATCGATAGGAACATATTGAGCGGTACCATAAACCTCTGATGTTGATGTATGTATCACTTTCTCGACCCCAGACTCTTTCGCAGCCTGTAGGATATTCAATGTCCCTGTGACGTTCGTCTCGACATAGCTGTGTGGGGATTGATAAGAGTAAGGAATAGCGATTAGTGCTGCGAGGTGAAACACAACATCGCATCCTTTCACAGCAGTTTGCACCCGGTAAGGGTCGCGAACGTCTCCTGGGAAAACATCCAGGGAATCCCTTATGCTTCCTTCAACACAATCCAGCCAGCCCCACGAATTAAAGGAATTGTAGTAAACAAAGGCTCTGACATCACACCCTAGTTTCACTAAGGTTTCTGCGAGATGAGACCCGATAAAGCCATCAGCCCCGGTCACCAGTATTTTTTTATTCGTTAACCCCATAATTGTGCTCTAAGTTAAAACGGTTTCTCCTTGTAACGTTCTATAACTGCATCCAAATCTTCAAACCGTCCTATATCCACCCAAAATTCTTCTATAATATAGCCGGAAACAGGTATGCCTTTTCCCAACAGGATTTGCATCAATTCGTCGATTCCAAAATACTGATTATCAGGGATATACTCGAAAATACCAGGTTTCAATAGGTAAATTCCAGCGACGATTATAAATCTCAGGTCTGGTTTTTCTTGTATCTTCGCTATCCTGTCATTTTCCATAATGACGTTTCCAAAATCAAACGGCCTTATTACTTCCTTTGTCCCAACGGTTAGAAGTGAGTCTTTTTGGACAGCAAAATCGTAAAGGTTTTTGAAATTCAATTCCGTCAGAATATCGCCGTTCATGAGTAGAAAAGGCTCGTTAAGCTGTTCTTTCAATAAACTCAATGGTCCGCAGGTTCCAAGCGGTTTGTCCTCCTTACTAAATGTCAATTTTACACCGTAATTAGAGCCATTGCCCAGGTAGGATTCAATAAGCCCTGCTTTATAATTGGTCGCCACATAAATATCCCTGAATCCGTATTTTTCCAGATTGGCTATCTGTATTTCCAAAACAGTTTTCTCCCCTGAAATTGGGATAAGGGGTTTGGGAAGAATACTAGTAAATGGCTTAAGGCGCTCTCCCAGCCCACCAGCAAGAATTACAGCTTTCATTTGAGTATGCCCCATAAGTTATAATTACCAAAGAATATGTAAACAAATCAGGTGAGAATTTGGAGATCTTACTTTGCCTGATTTACTACTTCCTGATAAAGAACTTCGTATTGTTCCAGAACCTTTGCCCTGGAGAACTTATCCACCACAGTCTGTCGAACTCTTTTACGTAATTCAACGTCATTAATGTATTTCTTAATTTTCTCGACATATGCTTCGGCTGGAGCATCGTAGGGAACAAGCAGGTCAGGATATTCTTCATAAGCCTCAGGCACTCCGCCGACTTCTCTGGCAACGGTTGGCACACCGCATGCCATTTGTTCAAGGCAAACAGGCCCCCCCTCCGAATGAGATGTTACTACGCTCATTTTAACCTGATTCAAAAGCGGAACCACATCCTCATTGGGCACAAACCCGGGCACATAGTCCCGCCCTTCGATTGCCTGCGCTCTTGCCATTTTCTCAATATCATTGACATGGCCCTCCAAGCGCCTATGGGTTCCCCCAATGGTCAAAAAAGAGAAATTGCCCTTCCGGCATATCTCCAAAAACAGGGCATGGTTTTTAATCGGACGCATTCTGCCAATCATGACCAAGTCACATTTTTTTTCAATGCCCAAGGGCTTAAATTTATCAGTATCGACGCCGCAATAAATGACACGATGTTTTACCTTCAAAGTACTACCGATATATTTTGAGGTAGCCACTAAATAGGGTGGCAGGTTGTGTTTAAACATCCTTTCAATAAGTCCGAAATTCCTTGCCGAACCACAATGTTGTATTGTCGTATTCCACTTCGGTTTGAATATTCTTTTGTCCTTGTTGGACATTATACCATCCAGATGAATAATATCACTCCACTCCGAGAGTTCTTGGGGGGAAACTCTTGATATGTTCCCGAACCGTTCAATAACAAACGGGTCGGCATTGTCCATAGAAAGCACAGTATATCTTACTTCATGAGTCTTTGAAAACTCCACGGCTAAATCGGCAAAGAATGCTTGCACTCCACCTAACAATAAATTGCTCAGAACATACCCGATTTTCATATCAAATCGTCCTTCTTAATGTTGCCGCTGTGCAAATATCAATCAGCAGTGAGCTCAAAATAGCTAAGGCCATTAATCTTCAGTTCACTTGTGTGGCGGTTTGTCCCAGTTAAAGGGTCCCCCTGTCTTTGGATCTATTACTCCGCCGTCATCGTACGGACGCCGCTCTTCGTCAGGGCTTTGATAAT
>SDBU01010163.1_pt1 | contig 10470 bp, 13 predicted proteins | sample 2277071 | NCBI WGS metagenome assembly SDBU01 (sample SAMN10397929, study PRJNA504765) | marine sediment metagenome | isolation source: marine sediment core GS08_GC12, 126 cmbsf | place: Arctic Ocean: Gakkel Ridge, Loki's castle | collected 2008
CCTCCAGCGAGCGCCGGGCCGCCGCCCTGACAAGCTGGGTGGCGCTCAACGCGCAAGAACGCGGCGGTCACTAAGCTTCTTCTTGATCCCAAGAATTCCCAGAATTCCCCCGACCCATCCGCCTGCAGCCTTGACTCTCCGCCGGCAGTCAGGCAGAATGTCGGTTGTAACACACCCCCACCCCCCCCCCTATTTGGGAAAGGCAGTCAGTATGTGCGATTCCACTCCACCGCGTTACAGCTTCAAACATCTCGCGAGCCAATGTGGTTTGCGACCCGGCCGTTTTTCGTGGGCCGTCCTCGATTCCGGCGAGGACGACGGCGCGATCGTGTTGATCTTGCAAGTCGTTCCCCATCTCGACGTCGATTGTTCGGAGTTGTTGCATTTCAAGGTCGCCAATTCCGACGGCAACGTGTACACCATCCGCCTCGACCAATTCATCGTCGACCACTCCACGTTTTCGGTCGAAGTGTATGGCGATGAGCTCGTGAGTTGGCTTACAAAAATCGCTCTCACCCAGTTCGACGCTGTCGTTAGTTGGCACGATTCGCAAGACCGGGCCAACGTCGAAATCGAGGCGTTATTGGCCCGGATCAAAACATTGGAAAGGGACTTAGCCGCTTATGACCTCGAAAAGCGAACCGAACGAAAACCGTCTGTCTCTTGAATTTGAAACTCTCGTCGGCACGGAGTTAAACATTCTGCTCTGCGCTCTACGCGGCGGCTTCACCTCTGAAGCCGTCGCCTCTTTCCGATCGCTGGGGTCGCTCATGCAGAGCGAGCCCGAGTGTTGCGGGCAAGCAACGATACGGATCATGGATCGCGACGAAGCGGTGACGTTTTTGCAGCACCTATCCCAAGCACAGGAGCAATACGATGGCGAAGAAAATAGCACAAAGTGAAGAGCCGCCCGAGGGGCGGTTCCCACAGTCGGTTTGCGACGTCTTCAAACCTGATTACACCGGCCCGACCGTGTTTGGCTCGATCGACATGACAACTGACGAGGGCCGCAAGGCCTACCTCAACACGGTCAGCGACCCGGACTTTCGGGCCGAAGAAATGAACGGCGAGAAGTTTGGCCTGGTCCATTGGTTGGTGTCGTTGGCTCGCTTTGATGCCAAGGAAGGTGAGGATGAACGGGTTGGTTTGCGGATCGTCTTTATCGACGATCAAAACCGGACGCTGTCGACGACGTCTGAAGCCGTTGGCCGTTGGCTCGACAGTGTGTTCGTCGTCTACGGCCGCGGTCCTTACGATCCGCCGATTTCCATGTCGCTGTTCCCAGCCACTTCCCGTGCGGGCCGCCGCACGTACAAAGTGAGAGTGTATTAGGCCCATGACCGAATATCCGAAGCTGCAACAGCACTACCGCGACACGTTTTTCCGGGAGTTGATGCAATCCTCAAATCATTTCCCGGCTCTCAAAATGCGATTGCGGGAGCACTTCAACCGTTTCGAGCTTGAGGACTTGTCGAAGTTGTTTGCGGCGGTCGCAATCGAAGCGGTTGACGACGAATTCTTACCCAAATTTGAGGAAGGGAGCGATGGCAACGAAACCACCACCGAAGACGAGGACGTTGAGGGAGAAGAACTCAATAGCCCGTTTTCTACGGAAGCAGAAAACGCATGCGACGGCGAGCCTGCTGTCGAGTCAGAAAGCGATCGCCCTGCACCCCCATGATTGGGGTTTGCAGGAACAACACCGTTACTGGGTCGACGCTTTGAAATGTATCGGCTGGCTGCTGTCCGCAAACGACCGCCGCAAGCGGAGCTTGGATGATGACGATATTCCGGCCGCTCCCACGGGTGGCAAGCGGCGTCGTGTTGCCCGGAAGAGTGGTCCAGGCCCGTAGGATTCTTCAGGGCGTTTCCGCCGGCCTACCCGCTTTCACAGCGTTGCGGTTTTCACGATTGGGTCGAAATTTTACGTTGACCGAAGTCGTGCGGCTCTTCCGAGCCACCGCAAATTTGTTGGAAGCGGGTTTTTTTGCGGACTCGCTCCCCGCACGATCGCGGCAGTTTCTGAAGAATATCCCGATCGTATCGGACCTTGGGGCGCGCGGTGCTGAACGCATCACGTATGCGGTCCAGTTAACGTTTGAACTTGGAGACGACATTGTCGAAGAGCGGTTGGTCTATGTATTGACAGACGCCCCGCTGTCGAGTGTTGAGGCAAAACAGCAAGCGTTCGACGCGCTGCAAACGGAAATCCGTAAAGCCCGCCGCAAGGGGGAATTCGCCTGCGAGCCCCTGGAATTAAGCGACGTCACTGGTGCCCAAATCATCTTTGTAGGGAGGCGTTTTTGATGGACCGCCGATGGCTCCGGGGCAATCGTTCGACGGCGATACCTCGGCATATTGTCTGTTTTGACACGGAAACAACCCCCGAAGCGATCGCGTTCAAACGGGGGGCAAAAGGCCGCTTCATTTTTCAGAATGAGGCGGATTATTTCTCAGCTCGGGGGACGGAAGTTTTCGCCGACTTGCATAAGATGCGTTTGGGAGTCGCCGCGTCGTTTGATTGGTTCCCCGATCGGATTGAAAACTTCCGTACGTTGCACTTCACCGACGCCGATGTTTTTTGGTCCTGGACCGTCGATCGTGGCTCCCCCCGCGAGCCGGTTTGGGTGTTCGCCCACAACGTCGGTTTCGATCTGACCGTTACCGGTTTTTGGGAACGGTTGGAAGCGGGAGAATTCACATTCGGTGAGAAAAAACACTCGACCGACAAACGCGATTCACCAGGTAAAAAACGGACGCGGCAGCCTGGATTCTTGTGTATCGACGACCCGCCCGTCATTCTGAGTGTCCATTCCCGCCGCGGCCGTCATTTGATGATCTTGGACACGATCAACTGGTTCAAGCAATCGCTCGACTCGCTCGGCAAACGATGTGGCGTCCGAAAAACCAAGATGCCCGAGTTTGCAGACTCCGACGAGATATGGTTTCGGTACTGCGAGCAAGATGTAAAAATTCTTGTTCAAGTCGTTCGTGACCTGTGTGACACCATCCACAATAACGACCTTGGGCAATTTCGTTGGTCGGCCCCCGCCCAAGCCTTTGCAGCGTTTCGGCATCGGTTCTACCCGGTGAAGATAGAGATGCATGACGAAGAACCCGTGCGAGCCTTGGAACGTCAATCCTACTTCGGCGGTCGCGTTGAGTGTTTCAAGCTCGGAAAATTCCGCAGCCCGCTTTGGCAACTCGACGTCGCCAGCATGTATCCGTCCGTCATGCGAGCGAACAAGTATCCCCATCGTCTTCTTTATCACTGGCTCGATAGCCCGGACCGAAAACCCGATGTCGCTGGGTTGAGACTCAACCACATCGCAGAAGTGGAAATTGAAAGTTCGCATGAGTCGTTCCCTTTCCGTCAAGAAAACCAAACCATTTTCGCCCTCGGCAAGTATACCACAACGCTGGCAGGCCCGGAGTTAATTCGCGCTCGCGATGCCGGAGCGATCGTGTCCATCGGCCGCTGGTCGCAGTACGCTTTGGCTCCGCTGTTTCGCGAGTTCGTTGATTATTTTTGGGATGAGCGATTGAAGGCCAAAGCGGTCGGGGACGAAGTCTGGCAACAGTTTTGCAAGCTCATGATGAATTACCTCTACGGCAAATTCGGGCAGGCAAAATCGTCGTGGGAAGACTTGGGGCTCGATCGCGATACGACTGCTTGGACCGAATGGTGTACCGTTTCTACGGTCACGGGCGAGACTAATACATTCCGCACGATAGGCCATCACACCCAAAAACTATTAGGTCTGCGGGAACACCCAAACGCGTTTCCAGCGATCGCCGCCTTCGTGACCGCTTACGGCCGCGAAGCACTTCTGCGTTTGATGAAGCTGGCCGGTCTTTCGAATGTCTACTATTGCTCGACCGATTGTCTCATCACCAACGAAGACGGTTTCCGAGCGCTGGAATCCGCCGGCGAAATTGAACCGGGAACGTTGGGCAAGCTTGTCATCGAAGCGGCTGGCCGCACGGGGGAAATCCGATCGGTGCACCAATACCGCGTTGGACGTAAGAGCCGGTTTGGCTCCCGCAAGAAATCGGCAACGCTCAACCCCGATGGCTCGATTTCCGAAACGCAATTCCAATCGTTGGGCTCGATCGTCAAGCAACCGCCGCAAGGGGGTGTCTTGGTTTGGAACCGTTCGCGAACTTTCTCGTGTGGCTACACTCGGGGAGCGGTCGACGCTAAGACGGGCATCGTCTCTCCATACGTCTTGGATGGTCAGACGAGTTGCTCGGATTGGGATGCGGGCAACGCAGGATACCCGGCGAGCACTTCCGAAGTCTCGGAAGCCCAACCCGCAAAATCCCCTTTGACGCCAACTCTCTGAGCCACTTCGGCACCGATTTCGAGTATCGTGTCGAAATCGAGCAAGTAGCGGCTACGAAATCTGCGGACTGCCCGCACCACGTTACCTTGCACATCCGATAAATCTCCATCTTCGGGGAGAAGCCTTGCTGCAATCTCCAGTGCGATCGTTTCCCGCCGGGTTTCGTTGTCGCGTTGCTTCTCCCGCTCGCGGCGGGATTTTTCGTTGTCGCGAGCCATTGCCTTGAGCATTTGCTCCCGTTCTTTCCGATTCTTTTCCGCCTCTTTGAGGGCGGATTTGACTCTCGCCGCTTGCTCGCGGGTCACCTTGAGGTTGATGCGTGCTTGGCAATCAGCCAGCAATCTCAGAGCGTCGTTGTCGCTCCACCCCAATCGGACCAACCGCTCCACCATTTCGCCGGCCGCGATCGCACCACGCTCCAACCAGCCACACAGCGTATTCGCCGGAGCCAATTTCCCTTTGGCGTCCCGTTCGCACGCCCACTTGTTTGCGATCGATGCAGCCTGATCGGCGTCGAGCCCCAAGCCGATGATGAGATCGCGTGCTTGCAACACGTCAAAATCGCCCAACAGAAATCGTTTCCGGAGCGCACCCAAACAGACCTTGCGGGTGTCGATCGACATGAGACGCTTCGCCGCCTCAACGGCTTCGTCCTCCACTTCCCGCTGCACGCCGATTTTGTGGAGTTCGTTCCGCAAGTCGGCCTCGTTGATTTCCCCTTTTGCAAATCGTTTGACGGGTGGTGAGTTGCGAATCTTACGGCTCAAATTCTTAGCCGCGAATTCCGCTTGCCGATCGGCGTCGAGATCGCTGTAACCCCGCTTGACAAATTCCTCAACCACTTCGCCGCGGCCGATCACGCCGAGCTCAAAGAAGCGGCGAATGTCCACCCGCGTCAACAGGGTAAACGTCGTGTTGAGGATTTTCGGAATCCAAAACGGCAAAATATCCTGTTGAATGAGAGCGGCCTCAATGTCTTCTTGAGTCGCTTTTGCCGGGTCGCCGTCGGGCAAAACTCTAGATCGGTGCAACATCGAAAACAAAGCTTGAGGGCCGGGAATATCCCAATGGCTCCGCCAAGCCAGCCGCATGATGCGTTCGGGGACGGCCGTCTGGTCCGCCAACTCGCGCAATTCCCCTCCGAATTTCTCTTCAAACTGAGAATCGAGCCCGAAGCGTTCAACGATCCGTTCGTCGTCGGCGTCGCGAACCATGAACTGGATCAATTCGGCGATGCCCGGAAACTGTTTGCTCAGTTCGAAAAATTCCTTATGTTGGACCCGATTAAATCCCAAATGATTCATCCGGTTTGAGTATTCATCTTCGTCGATAATTTTGCGACGATGGAGCTGTACCAAATCGGCGGGGCCGGTCAACGGGGCTTGTGCCTGCCTCCAAGAATCCAAATCTGATCCGGGAAGCCAACCGATTTGCCTCATCCCATCAGCGTATTGTTTGTCGTTGAAAATCCCCCGCCGCCACAACCCCAAGGTTTCCGCTTCGTTGGGTTTCGATCGCGACACGTCAACCATTTTGCGAGCGGCGGGGAACCACAAATTTCCGGCCCGAGTCCAACACTCCCAAGTCTCTTCATCAATCGCGTCGGCTAGAAACGCTTGCAACGCCGAAGCCGGATCGGGGACGCCGGTCGGGCAATTGAAGTTAAGCTGGTTTTGGATTCCCGCCGTCAAGTTTTGTGTCGGAACGCCCAACCATTGTTGCAGAAAACCGAGGATCGTCCCCGTCGTCAGCAACTTGATGGAGTCGGGTTGGAAACATCCCGCCAATCTTGTAGCAGCATCCGCTTTGTTGACGGCCGCACCGATCCCTAAATTCGTCAAGCAGGAAAACAGAAAGGCAAATAGATCGGGGAACGTGGTGACGCTCACTCCAAATCTTTCCAGAAGCTCAAAGAGCGGTCTGGCTTTTTCCGGGTCGCAGGAAAACGCCCCCTCCAAAAAGCTCTGATTGAACACCCCCGCAAACGGCAAGTCCGCACAGGGTTTCACCCGTCCGGGTTGTCGCGGCGGCGGTGTTTCATCTTCTTCCGGCGGTTGTGTTTCATCTTCCGGTTCCTCTGGCGATTCTTCCTCATCTTCCGGTACGTCTCCTTCAGGCTTGCAGCGAAATTCACACTCGCTCTCCAATTCTTCCTGCGTCGGAATCGCGCCCTCGATTCTTCGATCGTCCGATGAGCGTGGGCGTCCGCCGTCTTGGACGACATACAATTCCTTCGTCCGGCAATCGAGATACAAACCACATTCCACTCCCTCGATCGGAGGGGGTGGTACGCGGCACAACTCGTCAACGATTTCATCCAACGCACAAATATCGACGGCCGCTCCGGCCGGTTTGTCTTCGTCATTATGCAGTTCTTCGCCGGGCCGAACGAAATACAATTCCTTCGTCCGGCAATCAACAAACAACCCGCAGTGTGTTGGTGGTGGTGTTGGACCTTCCGATTCGTCTGGTATCGGCTCTTCGCCTGGTGGGCGGCCGTCGTCGCCACCGATTGGCGGTCCAATCGGCGGTCCACTCACTCCACATTCAGGAAAGGGGGGCCCCGCTTCGGCCCGCTTGCGAATCAAATCACACAACTTCAACACGCCCGCCGGATCGCCTGAGAAATTGCAGTTCTGTTTGAGGTGTTCGCAGGCCCGGGCGAGAGACCATTTCCCCGTGAGATGAGCGCAGGCTGCAACGCCGAATTGTTTGATGCATTCGCTGACGCCAGCCCCCGGCGGAAAGGGACCGATTCCGGACGCGATTATAGACGGCAACGGCTTGCCCACCGCGACTGGTGGCGCTCCCAAGAGACCGCCCGGTTTGCCGTCGATGGAAAGCCCGGCAGCCTCTGCGATCGCCACAGCGGCGTCCTCAGCGGCTGTGGACAACGCAGACGCCTGTCCACTAGGGGAAAACCCTAGGTTTTGTGTATTTTCGACGATTGCCGTGAACCCATTGACCACTTGCTGCCGGATTCGGTCCCGGAATCGATCTGACACCCGCTGAGCGGGCTTGAGCCGCTCGCCAAGGGTGCGGGTCATCTTAGACCGCAACATCGCCAGAGCGGTCTGAGGCGACGAAAGAGACGTGGAAATCGCGGCACGCAAACGCTCATCCAGCAACGAGGCATGTTCGCCGGCTGGGATGAGCAACCGAGCCACGCCGTCATCCAGACCGGATTCGGCTTGGGCAAATCCGGTCGGAAAACGTTTCCCCCGTTTGCGTTTGCGCGTCACGTGAACTCACTTCGGTGGAGGGGTAAAAAACTCAGTCTCGATGCCCTCCAGCGACGTGGTGATGCTTTCACACAAACCACGCCACTCGCTGCAATCGATTCCGGCCCGCTCGGCTTTGTCACACAGGCCGCAAAACTGTTGCAACTCGGCTTGGGCTTTCTTCAACTTCGCAAAATCATCCCGCGAGAACGGGTTGACGATGGGCAGACTGGTCGTCTGGTCGTGCTGCACGAGGGATAAATCCTTCCCAGATTTCTACGGTGGCGACGCCGGCGGCTTCGATCGTGTCGCCCTGAATCGAGACGACGCCCGCCACACCAACACCGCCGGCTTGGACTTCTGCATCCACCGATTGATTGACCGCAGCCACGATCGGCGACGGGTAAGGAACGACGACGCTACCGACGACGGTGAAATAGCGCTGGACGATCGCGGCGTTGACACTCACGTCGAGAGCCAACCCCGCAGCCCCCGGTGAAAACCCACCGCTGGCGGAATGGATACGATGGATTTGTCCGGCGACGGCCGCGTGTGTTGCCGTAGCGATCGCGTTGGTGTCGGTCGCCGTCTCAGTCCAACTGTCAACAACCAACACATCAGTCGCAGCGTCGGCAATCAGAAACCATCGTCGCTGGACAATACGGCCTTCCGTTGCCAACCGTAACACAACCGGCTTGTCGGTCGATCGCATCACAATTCCACGGCCGGCGACCGCAACATCGGTCGTCGAGTAAGACACGCGGCCAGACGTCGGCGGTCCGAAAATAATCGCAGCCCGCGAAATGTTGTGGTCGAACAACAACGTGCTGGTGACGGCTGGAGTCAACACCCGTTTGTCGTACACCAGCTTCTCGCCGATCGCAATATCCTGCCAACACATTTGACACCTCACAGTTCGGGTCGATAGATAATTTCGATGCCGTTGAAATCCTGAGCGACAAAATCCGGGTTGGTTCCCAACCACGCAAAGCCCACGAGGGCGGCGTAATCCCGGTAAAAGAATTCCACCGGCAAAGCGTTGATTCCCCCCAGCGACCACGACCCGACAACGCCGGGAACGTCGGGCGTCACACTCGTTACCGTCATGCCGGCGAAGAAAATGAGACCGACACGGTTCCCGTTCGCGGCTAAGATTTCCACATTAGAAGTCAGACCGGGAACGGAACTCGTGAAGGCTCGCGTTGTGAAATCCCCAAGAATATCTTGAGGGTTGAAATCAATTTCACAGCTCACGTCTCACCCGATTTTGACAATGTCGAGATACACAACGTGGGCGGCGTCGGCGACGTTGGCCAACACCTGAATATCCGGCATCGCAAACGAGTTGAACTGCCCCCATTCCCCAAGGCCACCTTTCGTAAACATCGCCAACTGTTTGTCGGTCAACGCTCCAATCGACACGCTGCCCGGTCGCTCTTCCTGATCGGGGAAGTTACATCTCGCCGCAATCGCGTTGGTGCTCTGCACGGTCAGACCGACCACCGCGTATTTCCCCTGTGGCAAATTGTCGGACCACGTCACCGCCAACGTCGTCCATGCGTTTGTCACCGCCGCCGTGACCGACGTCCCCCGCATAGTGATCGGAGTACCCGCCGGAGCGTTACGCCGATCGCGAGCAACACCGTATAAACCAGTAACACGACTAGGGCCAGCGGCTGTAGTTGAAACTTCATTGGCGATTTCCTCCAGCCGTTTCAACTGCATCGGCTGGTCGCGATAATCAGCCACGTTCGGATCGCTCGCCGGCAAAACCGCCGCGCCGATTGGCACGATAAACGGGAGAGAAATCTCCCGCAAACTCGGCGTGACGATACGGCCGTTTTCGTGGAGGGCGGAAAACTGGGCAGCCCAAATAAGCATCCAATCTTCCGCCGGCAAAAAGTGGCCGTTTTGAATCGTGAAAACATCGTCCGTCAACGCGGGAACGTCGCTGTTGGTGACGTCCCCCGCTGAGACCGTAAAGGCTAACAAATGGAAACTCATCCTCGTTCACTCCCCGATCGAACGATCGGGCGGTCCACGCATCGCAAATGTTCGAACACCGCCAATAGCTCGGACTCGGAAAGAACGCGAGAGCGATTGTTGGTGTCCGTCAAAAGCAATCGGAGAGCCGCTCTGCCGTCGATCTCTTTTTGTTCTTGTGACATGGAAACCTTTCAAAACCAACCCCGCTAGGGGACGGCGGGTTAGGCTCGGCGCTGGAACCGAGCTGCGAATTCGATGGCCTGCACGGCTCGCTGGATGTTCTGTTGTAAGTCGCCACGAGGCGTGCTTTCCAATTGCCGTTGCAAAGCATCCATGTGCGGCAACCATTCCGCCAGAAAATCTTCCATCTTGCTTTCGCCTGCCGTTGCTCCCTGAGCGATGCGAGTGATGCCCCGATCGAGCATCGCTTGCTTCCAGTCCTCAAGCGAGACGCGGCGAAGACCGCGTTCGACTTTGCCGGAATCGATTGCCCGGTTGAAGCCGTCGCGCATCGCATCGATACGCATGGCAGCTTTCGCGGTCGGTGCCACGGTGACCGCGTTCACCCCGTCCTTAATGCTTTCGGTCGATGCCCGCAAATTCCGAGACCACTTGGCAGCGGCCTGTTGCGGCGTGATTTTCGCCATGACTCTCCCCCTGAATTTCAAAGAAGCGAGGCGTGAAAGAGGGCCGGTTCGCACTTGTGCTATACAGCGGTGGTCGCCGGGCAGTCACCCTTTCCACGCCCCGCAAACAAAATAAAGCAACACGAATATATGAGACCAGAACTAGGGGAGAGTGTCAATGTGGCTTGGCCTCGCCGACAACACGAAGGCAAGTGTCTTTAGGGGAAGGATTTCGTTTTTTGGTTGAAAACTACATGGCGTAGTTTTTGGGAGGGGGATGGGGGGGTGGAG
>SDBU01010164.1_pt1 | contig 10469 bp, 9 predicted proteins | sample 2277071 | NCBI WGS metagenome assembly SDBU01 (sample SAMN10397929, study PRJNA504765) | marine sediment metagenome | isolation source: marine sediment core GS08_GC12, 126 cmbsf | place: Arctic Ocean: Gakkel Ridge, Loki's castle | collected 2008
GAGTATACGCTGCTTAATCAATCAGAAGACGATGGCCGGCCTCCAGCGAGGCTTGCAAGCCAGACGCACGGGTGATACGATTGGGAAGTTCGTGGTGCCGGTAAGCTAAGGGTGGCACTTATCTGGTAAAGTTGCGATTGATGCCTTCGATACAGAAATCTCCTAAGGTGTTCTACGGGTGGTGGATTGTTGCCGCCTGTTTCGTTTTTGCGCTTTATGTTGGTGGGGGTGTCTTCTACGGGTTCACCGCCATTTTTGAGCCGGTGGCGGATGAGTTTGGCTGGAGCTATGCGCAGATTTCGGTGGCTGCCTCGCTTCGCGGCCTGGAGATAGGCCTTCTTGCCCCTCTTGTTGGACTGATGGTTGACCGCTGGGGACCACGGCGACTGATGTTCGCCGGAGCCATTTTAACTTGCCTCGGTCTAATGCTCGTTAGCCGTACCACCTCGCTTGGCATGTTCTACGGGGCCTTCGCTCTGGTGGCCGTGGGCATGAGCACCTCCAGCAGCACGGTGCTGATGACCGCCGTGGCCAATTGGTTCCATAAAAAGGTTGGCATGGCCACTGGTATTACCATATCCGGCTTCGGTGTTGGCGGCCTGCTGGTCCCGGTAATAGTCAGACTCATTGACATGTTCCAGTGGCGGACGACAATGCTTATCTTCGGTGTAGGTGCGCTGGTCATCTGCCTGCCGCTATCACTCGTGGTGCGTCACAAACCGGAACCGTACGGCTATTTGCCTGACGGCGATGTGAGTTATCCCGTAGCCCCTGACGAAGCTTTTGCCTCGGTACAGATGGCCCAGGACAAAACTGGCGCTAAACAGGCTTTAACCAGCAGTGCCTTCTGGCACCTGGCCTTGGCACTAATCTGCCAAGCAACGGCGCTGACCGCGGTGATTACCCATGTCATGCCTTATCTCAGCAGCATTGGCATCGTGAGAGCGACCTCTGGCATGATGGCCAGTGCTATCCCCCTGGTGAGCATCGGCGGCCGCCTTGGTTTTGGCTGGCTGGGTGACCGATTTAGCAAAAAGTGGATAGCGACTGCAGGCTTTGTCCTGACCGCCTTGGGGCTCATTTGTTTTGGCTACGCGGCTAATGCCGGGATGTGGCCCCTGGTGCCCTTCCTCATCCTTTTTAGCATCGGCTATGGAGGCGTCAACACCATGAGAGTGACTCTGGTGCGGGAATATTTTGGTCGGGCCAGGTTCGGCACCATCCATGGCTTTATGGTTGGGATTATGATGTTGGGACACATTGCCGGCGCACCCCTGGCCGGGTGGGTCTATGATAACTGGGGCAGCTACCAGGGCATCTGGTTTGTCTTTGCCGGCCTGACTTTCCTGGCCTCCGTCATTATCGCCACTACTCCGAAGACGCGTAACTATGATGCAGCCGCTTGACAAAGCCCAGAGGGTCTTCCCCTAAAATCTATCCTGCAGGTTCTTGCGCTGGACTACGTGGCGCCAGCTGCCTCTCGTGGTGCGCATCTCTATTATCCGGGGGATATACTTGATTCAGGGGAGTAGCAGTATGCCGATGGAAAAAGCTATCAGTGCCGGTGAATGATACTTAAGCCAGGCAACGAAGGGGAAGCAGAGGAAGGCTATACTGTAGCTGAGGGTGGGGAAGCGGGTTAGCAGTAGGCCAGCCCCGAAGATGGCTAGATAAAAGGGGATGCCCCAGGGTATGAGGAAGATCAGGACGCCAATACAGGTGGCGCCTCCCCTCCCGCCGCGGAACTTGAGCCATACTGGAAAGCCGTGGCCGATTACTACGGCGGCTCCGGCCAAGAACTCGGCTAACATTGGTACTCCCAGCCAGCGGGCCAGGGCAACGGCGGCCGCTCCCTTACCGATGTCCACGGCCAGGACCAGCAGACCGGTGACAAATCCTACCTGGTAGAACACATTCATGGCGCCCATGCTTCGCGTGCCTACCTCGCGAATGTCTATCCCTTTCCGGAGACGGCCGGCAACATAAGCCGAAGGAAAGGAGCCGATTAAATAGGCGCAGATTAGAGCGATAGCGATATAAAGAATTTGGCTATCCATTGCCAGCGACCTCAATAAAGCTATTCGCCACTTCCTGTCTCGGTTTGGTTTGCCGGGGCAAAGTCCAGGATATTGAGCCGGAGTGTTTCTACCCCACCCCAGCGGTCTATATCCAGATTATAGACGATATCAAGATAATGGGATACCTCAGCCAGGTAGTTACCCAGTCCAAAGCCTACGGCGTCCCAGACTGTACCATCCTGTTTTACCTTCATCCTGAGGTGCTCTCTGTTAGTACCCATCGTGCGGCAGCCGGTACTCTCTACCCCGCGACTGAGGAACGCTGGCGGAGGGTTGCCACGACCAAACGGTGCCAGCCTTTGCATAAGCTGGAAGGTATTGCCACCCAGGTCGGACAGGGTGACTTCGGTATCAATATCCAGTCTGGTACGAAGGTCGACTCCCTCTAGCTGCTCGGTAGCCAGCTGCAGGAGTATCTCTTGCAGGTGGGGCAGGTTCCTGGTGGGCAGGGTAAAACCAGCCGCCTGGGAGTGCCCGCCGAAATGGGTCAGGAGGCGGTGACACTGGTTAATGGCGGCAATGATGTTAAACTCGGGGATACTGCGGCAGCTCCCGCTGCTTATCTCCTCACCGGTCTTGATGACAATTGCCGGGCGGTAGAATTCCTCGGCCAATCTACCGGCTACCAAACCGTTGACACCCGGGGGGAATTCCCGGTGGCTGGCGATGAGCAGCGGTTGAATCCCTCTGGCCAATACTTGCTCTCTGGCCTTAGCCAGGACCCGGGTGGTTAATCTTTGCCGTTCGACGTTTTTTTGTTCCAGCCATGTTGCTAGCTGTTGCGCCTCCGGCGGCGAGTCTGTCATCAGTAGTTTGTAGCTGGTCATGGCGTGGGCCAGTCTGCCGGCGGCATTCAGACGCGGGGCTAAGACCCAGGAGATACTCTGGGCATCAAGGTGGCCAGGGGTTAGTCCGGCCTGGGCAATCATTTCTCGGAGGCCCAGGCGGGGGGCAGTGTTCATTAGTTTCAGTCCTTGCTTGACCAGGTACCGGTTTTCCCCCAGTAGTGGTGCGATGTCGGCTACCGTTCCCAGGGAGACCAGGTCGAGTAGCTCATCCAGTTGCTTCTCTTTGCCGATACTCTGGAGCAGAGCCTGGAGCAGCTTGAAAGCTACTCCGGCCCCGGTTAGCTCGGAGAAGGGATAAGTTGAGTCGGTCCGCTTGGGGTTGATGATAGCCGTGGCTGGGGGCATCGTGTCCAGGGGGGTGTGGTGGTCGGTGATGATGACGTCTAACCCCATCCTTCTTGCCCGCTTGACCTCGCTAACGGCAGTAATCCCGCAGTCAACGCTGATAACCAGGCTGATGCCCTGGCGGTAAAGATTTTCTAGGGCGGACGTGTTGAGCCCGTAGCCTTCAGTCAGGCGGTGTGGTATGTAGGGGGTGACCTTACCATCAAGGCGGGCTAGCCCCTGGGCGAGCAGGGCGGTGGCGGTAATGCCATCAGCATCAAAGTCCCCGTAGATAGCGATGTTTTCTCCGGAAAGCAGGGCCCGGTAAACCCTGGTAATCGCCTGATGCATGTCCGGTAGCTGGAAAGGGTCACCTTGTTGACGCTGGTCAGTAGCCAGAAAAGATTCAACCTGGGACGATTCGGCAAGGCCGCGGTTATACAGGAGTTGAGCAATCAGGGGTGATAGCCCTGAGACATTGGCCAGATAATCCTCTGGAGCTGGCGGCAGAAGATTCCAACGACTGTGCTTCAAGCCTATGCCTCAGAATATTTTCGGAAAATCAGCACCGAGTTGTGACCACCAAAGCCAAAGGAATTGGACAGGGCAGTGGTAACTTTAGCCTGGCGGGCGGTATTGGGCACATAATCAAGGTCGCATTCCGGGTCGGCATGAGTAAGGTTTATCGTCGGGGGTATCACCTGGTGCTGGATAGTCATGATGCAGATTGCAGCCTCAAGAGCGCCGGCAGCCCCGATAAGGTGTCCCGTCATCGACTTGGTGGAGCTTATCGGGATACGGTAGGCATTATCGCCAAAGACTCTTTTTATCGCCAGGGTCTCCGTTTTGTCGTTCAGGGGGGTGGATGTACCGTGAGCGTTGATATAATCAATCTCGGTAGGAGCCAGCCCGGCCTTATCTAGGGCTTTTTTCATTGCCCTGACAGCGCCCTCCCCATCTTCATCTGGCTGGGTAATGTGGTAGGCATCAGCGCTGGCCCCGTAGGCTACAATCTCCGCTAGGATGTCTGCTCCTCGTTTTTGGGCATGGGTCAGCTCTTCTAGGATGAGGACGCAAGACCCTTCGCTAATGACGAAGCCATCACGTTCTGCATCAAACGGGCGGGAGGCTTGCTGTGGTGCCTCGTTCCTGGTTGAGATAGCCTTGAGGGCATTGAAAGCGCAAATGCCGATGGGGTTAATTATTGCTTCGGTGCCGCCGGTAATGGCAGCCTGGGCATCGGCTCGCTTGATGAGTTCATAGGCAACCCCGATGGCATCGGAACTGCTGGAGCAGGCCGAAGTGGTGCAGAGATTCGGTCCTTTCACTCCCAGCGTAATGGATATCTGTGCTGCGGCCATGTCCGATATCATCATTGGGGCCAGGAATGGGCTGACTCGGCTCGGCCCCCGTTCTAAGAGCACCTTGGTCTGCTCGAACAGGGTAGTTAGACCGCCGATACCGCTGCCAATTATGATACCGATGTCGTCACGGTTGCCGGAGTTGATTTCCAGCCTGGACTGTTCAACTGCCTGGAAGCCGGCAGCCACCGCCAGCTGAGTAAAACGGTCCATGCGGCGGGCGTCCTTACGGTCGATATAGTTGGTAGCCTCAAATCCTTTTACCTCGCCGGCGAACTTGGTTTCAAGGTTATCAGTGTCGCACAGGGTGATATAGTCAATGCCAGACTTGCCCGCAATTAGGTTTTCCCAGTTAGTAGTAAGGTCAAAACCGAGCGGAGAAAGGACACCGATACCGGTAACCACCACTCTGCTATTGATGTTATTCATAGGCCTTTCCTTCTATACCCTTAAAGCAAAGGAGATAAGGGTAGCTATTGATTGAGCTAATAGATTTTGACACATTTTCGTTTTATGTGCAAGGGCGGTTTTCGTTTGACCGGCCTAGAGGATGAAAAGTATAATGCCTTAGTGCCGGATGGTCATGGAAAAGAACATAAAAGTTGCCTTTGACACGTTAGGTTGCAAGCTCAATCAGGCTGAGGCCGAGCTTTTGGCCAGGCAGTTTGCTCAGGCCGGTTATCGTCTGGTATCCTCGGCTGACGGGTTCGACGTTTATATACTGAATACCTGTACGGTAACTCATATTGCTGACCAGAAGTCCCGCCACCTGCTCCGACTGGCGCATCGCCGGAACCCTGATGCCCGGCTGGTGGCTACCGGTTGTTACGCTGAGCGAGCCCCTCAGGAGCTTCTCCAGATTGAAGGGGTTGACCTTGTCCTGGGTAACGAGGAAAAGCCGCGGTTACTGCGGCTGCTGGAGGAGTCCGGGCGGATAAGCAGCCTGAGGTGTGTTTTGGAGAGTGCATTCGGTGACCAGTACGCTGGTTTCCGGACTCGCTCCTTTATCAAGGTTCAGGATGGCTGCAATACCTTTTGTTCCTACTGTATAGTGCCGCTGGTACGGAAGCGGGAGGAAAGCTTACCTGCGGAACAGGTTATCACCGAGGTCAGGCACCGGCTCACTGCTGGCTATCAAGAGGTAGTGTTAACCGGGGTGGAAATTGGCCAGTATAATTATAACGGGGTTGGTCTCAAGCAATTAGTGGAACGTATCCTGGCGGAGACTGGTGTTCCCAGGTTGAGGCTGTCCTCGCTGCAACCCGATGAAATCTCCCCGGAACTTATCGGGCTGTGGGAAGACCCCAGACTATGCCGCCATTTTCACCTGTCCCTGCAGAGTGGTAGTGACGGGGTGCTCGGCCGGATGCGACGGCGCTACTCGGTTGGTGATTACCAGCAGGCGGTATCGCTGGTTCGGTCCCAGGTGCCGGAGTCGGCGATAACCACCGATATTATCGTGGGCTTCCCTGGCGAGACGGATGAGGAATTCGAGGAAAGCTACGAGTTTTGTCGGCAGACGGGGTTTGCCCGAATCCATGTCTTTCCCTACTCGCCGCGCACGGGGACGGAGGCAGCGCGGATGCGCCAGCCGGTGGGGGCTCGGGTTAAGAAAGAGCGCAGCCAGAGGATGTTGGCGCTGGCTAAAGAAAGTTCGCAGAACTTCAGCCGGAAGTTTCTCGGCCAGACCATGCCGGTGTTGTGGGAGAAGCAGACTGGGGGTATCTGGTCGGGACTGACCGACAACTACATCAGGGTATATACCAGAAGCAGTGAGGATTTGACCAACAAGCTGTTGCCGGCAAGGTTGGTGGCAGTTAACGGAGATGGGGTGTGGGGAGAGATAGTAAGGTGACCGGAAGTTTGAGCGATACCAGGCGGCACTTCCTGCATTCGTTCTTCTATCCCGAGAGTGTGGCGGTAGTTGGTGCCTCCAAGAACGAAAAGAGGCTGAACTTTAACCTGTTCGCCAACCTGGTGAACCTGAAGTTCCCGGGAAAGATTTATCCGGTAAACCCTAATGCTGACGAGATTCTGGGAATAAAGGCCTACCCTGATTTGAAGAGCATTGAGGGGAATATCGACCTGGTAGTGGTCTCCGTTCCCGTGGGTAGCACGCTGGATGTCCTCCGCGATTGTATTGCCAAGAAGGTGAAGGGTGTTGTCCTGGTCCCCGGCGGTTTTGCCGAGACCGGTGAGACAGGGAAAACATTACAGGACGAAGTGTTTGGCATTTTAAGAAAGAGCGGAATTCGGGCACTCGGACCGAACACCCTCAGCCCGTTCAACACGGAAAACAATCTAGCCATCGCCTTCCGGGCTGTTCAGAAGCTGGCCAGGGGGAGACTGTCCCTTATTTTCCAGTCCGGGCTATATGACCCCAGGATTAACTGGTTGTTCGGGGAATTTAATCTCTGTATCAACAAGCTGATTGACCTGGGTAATAAGATGGACGTTAACGAGGTTGACGCTCTGGAGTACCTGGGGCAGGACCCGGGGACGAGGGTTATTGCCCTGCACCTGGAAAGCATCGCCGGTGATGCCCGGGCCTTCCTGCGGCTGTTGAAACAGATTTGCCGGGAAAAGCCGGTAATTGTTCTCAAGTCAGGGCGGACCGAGGCCGGAGTCAGGGCAGCATTCTCGCACACCGGTGCCATAATCCAGTCAAGCGACGCCGTTTTTGACGCTGCCCTGAAGCAAGCGGGGGCCATCCGGGCCCAGACCCTGGATGAGTTTTTTGACCTGGCCAAGATTTTTGAGTATCTTCTCCCCCTGAAGAATAACCGGATTCATGTCTCGACTGGCCCTGGTGGGGAAGGGGTGCTGGCGGCAGACTTATGCCAGTTTCACGGTCTCGGCCTGGCCAGGTTGAGTCCGCGGACTTACAGCAAGCTCCGTGCCATTTTCCCTCCCTGGGACATTAACGACAATCCGCTTGATATCGGGGTATGCTCTCAGTTTCATCGGGGGGTTGACGTCTTCACCGTTGCCCTGGAAGCGGCAGCCGGTGACCCGGGTGTCGATTGTATTGCCATGCAGGCGCGGGTCGACCGCCTTGAAGGTCCCAGCAGGTTCCTCGAGACGGCCCCCGGGGTGATTGAGCGGGGTAAACCGGTGGTACTCTGGATGACGGTGATGCCTCAGGGAGAGAACACTATTGTGCACCAACTGGAGGCAAGGCGGATACCGGTATACCCCTCTGCGGAACGTGCCATCAGAGCGCTATCTGCCCTCTACCGGTATCATAGTATGCGGGAGGCGATAAGGGAGGAGGAATCCAGTTGATTGGAGGCGTCTGATGACTGAATTCGATTGGGAAGCGTTAACAGTGTCAGAACTTCTCGGATGTTTCGCTAACGTCTTGGACGAACTGAAAAAACGCAAAATAGTACGTACTCGAAACAATCCTGTGGCTGACTATGCAGAATGGCTGGTTACTCAGCAGCTTGGGTTATCTTTGGAGCGCAGTTCGAAACGTGGTTATGATGCAACAGATCACAGTGGCAAGCGCTATCAGATTAAGAGCCGTCGTCTTGATCAAACGAACAAATCAAGGCGACTGAGTGTTACCAGAAATCTTGACGCTGCTGAGTTTGACTATCTCATTGGTATCCTATTTAACAGGGATTTCACAGTCATGGAAGCGTACAAAATCCCATATGGCGCTATCAAAAAACATGCACGCTTTAACAAACATCAGAACGGGCATATACTCTACTTGCAGGGAGAGGTTCTGACAGCACCAGAAGTGAAAAATATCACCAAGGTATTAGGTAAGCACGATCCTGCTACAGGTGACATTGGCTAAAGGTTTGGCTTTGTATCATCCCCACCTCTACCCTCCAGCACCACCTACGTCTCAATCAGCGTTTCTTGACCTCCCAATATCTCCTTGATGGACTCGGTTGGCATCAGGTAGCTTTCCTCGGAGATATCAGCCTGGCTCATTATCCTCAGGTTTTCCAGCAGCGCGTAGAAATTGATTCCCCAGCCCACGCCGAACACGCGGGGGGTAAATACCCGGTGCTGGTACGGATTCCAGCAGGCTTCCTTGACCCTCTCCACGGTCGGTAACCGGAAATCGTAGGGGACAAAGCCAAATACTTTGCCGTGCCACTTTCTTTCCGCTTTGGGCTTTTCCAGTTCCTCACATACCGCGGCCAGAGTAAGGGTAATCGCGGTTACTTGGATTATTCGGATAAACCATTTCCTGTTCATGTCTTACTCCTCACCCTCGTAAACCAGGGGCAAATAGCGACCACGTTTCATTATAACATATTGGTATTTGACAGGTAGATGAAGTATTATATTTTTGATTAGCTAATTATTGCTGGGAGTGGCGATATGGACAGGATTTTTGGCGAAGAGTTTCAGCCCAAAAGAATAATTGATAACCCTTCTGATGAACAGCTCAGGAAGTGGGCGCTGGAGCAGGGAGGAACCGTAACCGAGTTCGGCAACCTGTCAGTGATTACCCAGGTGCGGAATAGGATTGCCAAGTTCACCGAGGTGGTGATGGGTGAGCCGGAACCGGGGGACATTCAGCTGGTGCGTCAGGTCTTGGAGTATTTGCGTGATAAGGAAATGATACGGCTGGACCGGGTCATGTGTCAGACGCCGGCCTTCAAAAGGAATTGTCGGGTGTATGTTACCGCCGACTATCCCCGGATACCGTTGATGTGGGGCAATACCCTGTTTCCGCCAGAGGGAGGCGAACCCGACTTTGTCACTATTACGGTGGCGGAGTGGCCGGAGAAGAAGACCATCGTTTTTCCCGAGATTGGTTTGACTATTATCCTGGGGAGCGACTACAAGGGTGAGAATAAGAAGGCAATGCTGCGCCAGGTGATGTACTGGGCCAAGAAGGAGGGGAATCTTGGGCTGCACGCGGCCAGCAAGATTATTCGGGTGTCTCGGGACGGGGAGTTGAGAGACTTTGGGTTTCTGCTCTTTGGCCTTAGTGGCACCGGGAAGACCTCGCTCTCTTGCCATTCCCACTGGTTGCGTCACCCGGAAGGGGTGGTGATTCGTCAGGACGATGTGGTGATACTGAGGCCTGATGGCAGTGCGGTGGGCACTGAGGAGTCTTTCTATCTGAAGACGGAAGGTCTGGAGCCTGCCTCGCAACCGCTTCTCTATGCGGCGGCGATTAGCCCGCGGGCGATACTGGAAAATGTCTGGGTGGAGCCAGAAACCGGCCGGGTGGATTTCTTTAATGCTACCTTGACCGCTAACGGCCGGGCCATGGTCAAAAGGCGCGACATCGCGTTTACTGACAGCCAGATTGACCTGGAAAAGGTTCATTTCATGATATTTATCACCAGACGCCAGGATATTGTGCCGCCGGTGATGCGGCTTACCCCGGAATGGGCGGCGGCTGCCTTTATGCTTGGCGAGTCGATAGAGACCTCGGCTGGCGACCCTACCCAGGCCGGTAAGGCCCTGCGCGTGGTGGGCACCAATCCCTTTATCATCGGTTCCGAGGAAGAGGAGGGAGAAATCTTTCTCAGCATCCTCAGGAATAACCCGGGCATCCAGTGTTTCATGCTCAATACCGGAAGGGTGGGTGGGCCAGATAGGGGGCAGAAGATAACGGTGGCCGACTCAGTAAAGATTGTCGAAATGGTCGCCCGTGACAGGATTGTCTGGAAGAAGGATGATTTCTGGGGCTACGAGGTGCCGGTCGACATCCCGGGGGTCGACATGAACCGTTTTGACCTGACCAATTACTACACTGACGAACAGATAGAGGAGCTTTCCCTGGACCTGAAGAAGGAACGGTTGGAATGGCTTTCCGACTTTGAACATCTGAACCGGGATATCATTAACGCGCTAAAATCTTAAGTGTCGTTGGAGAC
>SDBU01010165.1_pt1 | contig 10468 bp, 28 predicted proteins | sample 2277071 | NCBI WGS metagenome assembly SDBU01 (sample SAMN10397929, study PRJNA504765) | marine sediment metagenome | isolation source: marine sediment core GS08_GC12, 126 cmbsf | place: Arctic Ocean: Gakkel Ridge, Loki's castle | collected 2008
GCGTAGGGCTGCGCGGAATAGGAGTTGAAGACGATGGACGTAGAGCAGGCACGAGCGAAAGCCGACCGTCTTGACGGATGGGCTGCCACGCGGCGAGACGCTGCCAACAAAGTGATTGACTACAATTACAAGCACTACAGAAGCGATATCGCGTTCAACACACAACCAGGGTATTCCCCCTTGCGTAAGCGCGTGCTCGCACAAGACGATAGGGCGCTGGCGAGTTTGCGCAAAGCCGACGCCATGACTGCAAAGGCTAAGAGGCTCCGCAACCTTCCTGTCAAGGGTGACGCAGCAAAGCGACGCCTCGCGCAAGCCGCAGAGCGCCAAGCCGTCCGTGAATCCGTCCTAGCTTGGCTCCGAGTAGGCATGACGGTTCAAACTACCTTCTATGGCGTGGTCCACGTTGTCAAGGTCAACCGCAAGACGGCCAAGATACTCGGCGCGGGCGATTCCACTTGCAAGATCCCCATCGAGTTTATCACCCAGACGACAAAGGACGGTGCCCGATGACCCCACTCGCCGAAGCGTACCGACCGCGCGCGTGGGGCGACGTCGTCGGCCAGGACAAGGCAATCCGCGGCCCTGGCGACGACGTCGACCCAGTGATCACCATCATGCTACCGGAGGAGGATTGAAACGATGAAAGACGGTGATAGAGTCATAGCGACAAAGGAAACACGCCGAGCAGCAGGTGAACTGGTGATGGCTCTAAGGGAATTCTACGAGAAAAGCGGCGATCGCAATCTTCCGATGTTCGATGTCGAATCCTTCACGGATTCACACGGCGAACTATTCAATGTGACCGCCGAACTACCGAAGCGCTTCGGCGTTGACCGTCGCATCCAACTAGCGACATTCATCCGTGGATGGAACGCCCACGAAAATACCCTGATATAGGAGTTGACCATGGTGATTCTCCAGCATTCTCGATGTTATATCCACGCCGGCCGACAAGCAAAATACCCCAAATGGGGGCCAGTATTTTGCACACAGAAATGCGCAGCCGAATATGGCGCCGAGCAAACGATCGGTCTAGTGTTTTGTTGCATTCATCGCGCGTGGTACGACACCCGAGAATCCTCTGACTGCGAAACTTGTTTGAGGGCTAATGATAAATGCTCGGCCTTAGGCGCCTATCCGCGTCGCGCTCCCTCCGGGGGCGCGTAGCGAAATCGCGTACAGGTTGCGTGGCAGCCTGCGCATGACCGAGCCGGTCCACCAAGTGCTGGGGGCTGGCGTAATTGGAGGTATCGAGATTATGACCCAAACTGAGCCGACATCCGGGCTATGGACAGCAGAGGCTAACGGCGCCTGCTACAACGTACGATCACCTGATCGCGTCGACCACTTTATGATGTTGGTCGGGATGACGCACAACAACCCGGGCGAGTTTGACGCCAACGTGGCGGACTTGATCGCGTGCCAGAATGCCTGCGTGGGCATAGATCCATCGGCACTATCAGATCTACTGGAGGCGTGCGAGCGTTCACTCATCGAGTTCAAGGCTATGCAGGCGAGTGACGAGAGCATCCAACAGCGACTAATTGACCAGGTCGAGGCTGCAATCGCCAAGGCCACGGGAGTCAAGAACCGATGAAGGCAACCAAACCGCAGAAACGGGCGATACCGTACAGCGACCGGGGACTTGTGTAATGGCCGACGTTTATTGGGCCTGGGACATGGCCAGCAACACTGTACGCGTGTCATGGTGCCAAGAGCGCGGATGGTCTCGCCAGTATGCGGAGAAGCTTGCGAAGCACGCATGGCGCGACATAGACCACGATACTCGCGGCATACTATTGGACCGCCATAGTTACAACCGAGCGGTCAACCCGCGCAACGACAATTAGACAACCGAGCGCGACCCGTAGGCGCAGCGTAGCGCCTCCAAGTGTCCGCGCGTTGGCGAAATTGGAGGTATTGAACGATGAACGAATACGACAAACCATCCCTGGTATGCGCGCGAGCGATGCGTTCGCTATTCGCGCTGGCCCCACTCAAAGCAGCCTACAGGCTCGGTCTTCTCGACACGCAATCGGAAGATGTCCTCGCCAAGTTTATCGACGAGCACACCGACTGCGATACCGCACCGGATCTGCTGGAGGCTGCAAAGCACGGAGTCTTCATTGCCGACCTCTATGCGGAACTGCGCGAGGCGGACGGGATCAAGGCCGCTGACACCTTTGCAACCGTTCTAGCGAGCATGAAGACCGCAATCGCCAAGGCTACGGGCGAGCCCACCAAGGACTAATGACGTGGCGAAATTGAACCTGTAAGAGATGCTTACTAAGTTCGAGGGACTGGAAAAAGGAGATATGAGATGAGCGATGATAGTAGCAGCAGATCCGGTGGCATTGGACTCTGCGGTGTAGTGTTCGTTGTGTTCCTCGTGCTGAAGCTCGGCATTGGTGACACGGTCGTAATGGGCTGGTCATGGTGGTGGGTGACGGCACCACTATGGGGGCCGTTGGCTATCGTTCTAGCTATTCTCGGTGGCGGTGCCGTAGTGGTTAGCAGCGGTGCGTTGGCGTTATGGATGGCTTCAGGTTCGCATAAGTGGTGGCGACGGCGATGACGAGCAAGCCCTCCAAAGACTGAGGGCGTGGCGAAATTGGGAGAATCAACGTGGACAGCGTGCGACCGATTATCGACAAGTATGTAGCGATGGCCGCGAATGGACACGCCCAGGAGGGCTTGGCGGAATTGCTGGACTCGGACATTGCTTGGCAGGTGCAGCCGCTCATTGCGGGCCTGCGATTATTCCTGGGTGAAGATCGCAACAAGGTCCACAGGGATTTCAACATCACGGAGCTGGAAGTCGGCGACGACGTTGCCGAACGGATGCGTTGGCTTCGCGTGTGGTCGTGCCTACCAAGGTGAAATTGGCAACCATTAGACAAGCCCGAATAGTTCAAGGACTGATACAGGAGACGTGAGACGATGACGGACAACGAGTTGCGAGCCGTAGCATCAAACGACCAGGCGTGGACTCAAGAAACTGACTGGTATGTGCAGGCTCTCGCCAAAGAGGTGCCGCGAATCCGCACAACCATCGGATGCTATGCCAAGACTGGCAACTGGCAAGTCTGCGACGTGCTCTCCGACCCCGAGAAAGCTCAGGTTCTGCTGCTGGCAGAACTTGCCCTCCGCGAGTTGCACATGCGAGCGTTCCAGAAGTTGAGCGAACAAGACCAGGCGTAGCGTGTGCTGCGCCTACCAAGTGTGAGTTTGGAGACGAAACAGGAGTAACGAACGATGAGCAAGATCCGAACAATTGACCCCGAAACAAGTACGCCGTTCGCTGATGCGGCGGTGGCTATCCACAACCTCGGCGGCGGAGACCCCGACGACTGGTGCCACATAACCAACGAGACCGCCGATAGCCAGGAAGCACAGCGGAAGCAGAACGCCGACAAATGCCCCGGCTGTAGCTACGTCTGGCCTCCCGAGGCGATCAAGTACATGGAGGCAAAGCAGATCCTCTCTCCGCCGTACGAGTGTTACGATTGCCGACAGGCTAAGCTCGGCGAGATCCGAGACAGGGTACGCCGTCACCGAGCCATAGAGGACGCACAGAACGAAGCAGAGGAGCTACAAGACAAGGCGAGGCGTCGAGGCGCCTGCGTGCCCGCGTAGGCTACCAAGTGCCGGATTGACGGCGAAATTGAGAGGAGATAAGACGATGGCGCAGACAATGTGCAACAAATGCCGTAGACCAAAAAAGGGAAAGGATCTCTTCCTGTGTGACACCTGTCATAAGCGGGTTTGCTTCAAGTGCGTCCGCACTCTAGGAGACGAGATGCACTGCCTCGCCTGCTTAGAACGGAAGATCCCGCGCCGATTCGCCAAGGAACCTCTGGCGACGGCTTGGCGCAGCGGCCATAGAGTAGGCTTCAAGACCGCTAATGCGAAAAAGGACGAGTAACCGACCAATAGCCGTTTCAACGGCGCAATTGAAACAGGAGCAAGAACGATGAAACGAGTCAGCGTAGGATTTCACCACACAGCGGGGGGCGACTCGTTGCTCCCTAAACAGGACCGCGGCTTTTTCGACGGCTATGAGGTAGAGGTCGAGGCAGCTACCCCGCAGGAGGCAGGGCGACTCGGCACCGCAGCCCTCGCGATGCTACTGTCGTTCACATATCCCGACTGGCCGAGGCGAGCGACCGAGGATCTTTGCGCTGAAGTCTACGTCAATGACGTTGAACTTGAGCACGACGACGAGCTATGGGACAAGCCGTTCCTACCAAAACCGTAACCACTGGCGAAATCGAACCGCACAACGATGTGCGATTGGAGTTGACATGCACGCAACCTGCAACCGATGCCCGTTAGAACGCGACCACGGCATACAGGTACACATTATCGGCTGTCCGAACGCCTGGCTGTCACCGTGGACGGGTAAGCCGTATCCGCGCTGGTGCCCGACGTGCGGTGAGATGTACCTGCCTCGAGCCGATGGGGACGTGTTCTGTAGCGTGACGTGCGGTGAGAATTACAAACGAAAGGATGGATGATAATGACAGAGAAAACAACAGAGGCAAAGGCCGAGTTCGTTGATGGACTGAGCGAGGAATTCAAGGAGGCGCAGCACAGCCCGCCCAAGATGGTCAAGCTGAAGAACGGAGCAGAAGAGGTTATGCCTTTGGTGGCTCTGACTGTGATGCGATTGGAGCGGCTTCTGAAAGATGCCCCCATGGCATTGTACGAGCTGGCGGAGATGGCCCGGGACCGCGAGCACAAGCCTTGGGGCAAAACCGGCGACGAGTTTCTAGGGCTGGCGACGCCCAACGATGACGGCACATACGCTATGCACGATTCCATACGCAGCATAGTTGTCTCCGCCGCTGAAGGTGAGGGCCTGGATATGCGGCTCGTGAACCCTGTCGCCCTACCAAGTGCGTAGGCGATGGCGAAATTAACGAACGAAGTATGAATTGAAAGGATGAATGATGAGCAACAGAACAATTGACCGCATATTGCTTGGATTGATTGCGAGCCTTGCTATCTTCACGGCTGGATTATTTCTCGGTATTCGATCCGAGCAACAACGCGAACCGACTGCCCCGATCGTGTACGCTACAACCATCAAACCGATCCGCTTCTATCGAATCGAGGAGCGAGGCGGCTCCCGAGTTGCGGTGCTCCACTATGATTTCGCCGACGGAATGATCTTGAACCGCAAGAGCTTACTTGACCGGATCGCGAACATGGAAGCGGACGGCCACGACGCAAGCGTAGAGCTTGCAGCCCTTGCGGCCCTGACGAACGAGTAGCGCCCGACGGGTGTGGACCGCCGGGCGCCGTGGTCGACGGAAACAGGTAAACGTCGACCTGGACAATCTAACAGAGGAGAACGACATGAGCAAGGATACGACTGTGCTACCCTCGGTTGAGCTGCTTGAGAAGCTACGACCTGCCAGAACGCTAATGGGCAAGGTTCTCGGCAATGTTGAGAATATCCAAGAGCAGATCCGGGCGATGGATACCATGCTGAGTAAACTCGTAGTCCAACAGGCTATCGCCGATCACGAGGCTATTGAAAGTCCCGCCCAGACGAGCAAGGAACAGCAGATGCTCGACGCGTTGCGGAGTATCGAGACCACAGCGAACAACCTCGCCGACAATCTCGATAGATGGACGAACGAACAGACGCCGTATGTGCTACAGACCTGGCTTCCGACCGTCAAGCGGATACAGCACACAGCCCACGAGGCAATCACCCATGCCACCCCCACCAAGAGCCAAGACGTGAGCGCAACCGAGCCAGACATCCCCAAGTGCCCCGGCTGTGGCGAAATTTGGACCGCTGGCGCAACCGCCTACTTTAAGGAGAAACATAGTCAAGACCCACCGTACATCTGCGCCGATTGCCGAGAGAAAGGCGGTGACGCATGATCCCCATCCAAGAGGCCATAGACCGCATCAGCAAGGCCCTGGAGCGACGTAGCGGGCGACCCTGGAGCGTTACGACCCTGAAGGGCGAAGGGCTCCCAGAATGGCTGCGAGTGACGACTACGGAAGATCGGCTTTGCACCGACCGGCATCAGAGCCGAGGGATGGCTGATGTGGATCGCAAACAACTCGCCGATCTACTCAACTTGCTAGTCCCTGTACGTTTTGGCGGGCTGTTGATTCCGCCGAATTGCCGACGAATGTACGTCGATGTAGCCGAGGATGTGCTTCCCCGGAGCAACCGACAATCTGGCTGTCCAGGTGACACTAGATGCCCGGGTTGCTACAAATTCATCCCGGCCGAAATGGTCGCCTGGGTTGAAGCCGAGACGAGCCAGAGCTTACCGTACAAGTGCGCCGATTGCTGGATGGCTGAGCTGAATGAGGCCACGGCTTGACCCCCGACTGATTAATGATAGACTGCGGGTTCGATGACCCGCCTTACGAAACAGGAGACAGCCAATGACCCACGCAGAACACCGAGCCCGGTGGAAGGCGATCGCCGATTACATCCGAGCCGACCCAAGCCGGACCTGCCAGGATGCGATGATCGAGTTCGACCTATCGGCACAAACCGTGCGCGATGCGTGCTATCTGCACAACGTCCCGTTACGGCGATTGAACGCTGCGAGCGAACCAGAGCGGCATGTCGGCAACGTCACGGTCAAAGCGTTAACGCTGGTCGCACGGCTGCTAGACCCGGCATTGACCTATCCGCAGATTGCCGACGAGTTCGGTTTGACTCGACAGGCTATTGCCGATGCAGACAAACGAGCAACCGCTGCCGGTATTCGGTTCCCGAGCCGGAGTCGCAGGAAACAGGAGACGAAATAATGGGAAAACGTGGACCAAAGCAGACTCGCGAAGATAGACTGTTTGACGAGCTGTTAGACCCCATGCACAGGATACTTACGAGCGAACAAACGCTGGAGAATCTGGAGTACATGCAGGGGCTAAAGCGGAAGATCGTCGGGATGATCCGCAACTACGGGGACGAGCGGGCGAAGGAGGCGAGATGATGACATTGGCGTACAAGGCGGGCGACGAAGTCCAAGCAGTGGCGGGCGTCACGCACAAACGATGGCTACCAGCGACAATAACCAGATTGGACGCCAAGAAGGAGGACATGTACTGGGTGCAAATCGAAGGCAACCCCGCGCCAACGCCGCGATGGGGATCTGAACTCTTGCCGATGCCTCCCCATGGCCGACTGTGCGGCTGCAAGCGATTCGCAGGGGCGCACAATCGCTGCCGCTATTGCAATCTCGACTGGGTAGCGCCAGTGCCGCGCGAGGCGCCACCAAACGACCAACAGGAGACTAAATAATGGCAATCCCGAAGCTATACAAACGTGTCGCACGCATGAGCGGACCCGAACTGTGGGCCGCTTACAGCAACCCGCAGGTCCCAGCCATACTCCTTGGCAACGGCCTGCACCCCTGTATGCCAGGGTACATCCCTGATGTCGTTACGATCACGAGCTTGGTTGCGGTTGAAGTTGAAGAGCGCATCCTAGCGTCTAAGCCATTTAATAGCCCTTTGACGACGAAAACAGGAGACGACGATGCTGGCTGACGATATACAGTTGCCATGCCCCGAATGCGATACCCTCGCCTTTACTGTTCGGCTCTGGTCGGACGAATCAAAGACCTCGTGGGCGGAACTTACTTGCGGCTGTACGATCTCTGACGAACCTTGGCTCCGCCACTTAGAAGAACTCGAAAAACGACGTTCGCGGATTGCAACCGACGTTCACGAAGACTATCTGCGGCAGTGCCCATGCGAGCGCTGCCGCGTAGGTCGAAGATAGGAGACGACGTATGAGTGATATATTGGACTGCGGACATCCCTATGGCTGCCTCGAAGATGCTACGGACGCCGATGAAGCACGCCGCGCACCTTGCCGGTGGTGCGACGAAATCGCCACGTCCGAGAAAGAGAAACGCTACCTACTAGGCGAGGCGGCCAAGCTCAAGGGCGCCCTGGTAATCTGCGAAGAGGAGCTGGCGGACAGCGAGCGGGACAACAAGGCGCTGGTCGACCAACTCGGCAAGCAATCCCTGATGCTACAGCCTGGCAAGCACGACTTCGGCAATGTCGAAATCGGCTACCTTGTCATGCTGCCAGGTGCCAGTATCGATGGGTCTGGCGAGCCACTCACCATAACCAACGAGCCACTAAATGTCAAGACGACGACGTACGAGCCAAAACGGATCAACCCTACACGCCATGCCGAGACGACGGCGGAATCGGAGCGTGAGCCCTGCCCTGAATGCGGCAAGCCCGCAGAGATAGTATCCTTCCCCTTTGGGGCCAACGCTCCCTTTGGGCTCTCATGCGGCTGCAAAACGAAAAACGAGGAATGGCTGAAGCGATCGCACGCCCAGGACAAAGAGTATTACGGCCAGCAGAACGGCATCCACAAGGATCACGCTCGCAAGTGCCCGTGCGATAGATGCCGCGCCGCAGGCAAAGGGGAGCCTACTAAAAGCCCGTGCGACGGCGAAATTGAGGGCGGGTAGGGGTCAACCCACCTTCTTCTTGCGACCGGTCGCAGCCTGCTCAATCATATTGTCCAGGGCCTTGCGAGTGCGCTTCAGGGCTTTCTCTAACGTCTCGACTCTCTTGCAGGCGACAGCCAGATCCCGGCGCAGCTCTTGCACATCCTGCCGGGCTATCTTATTGTTCGTCCGCAGCACCTCGTTGACCGCCCGCTCGTGAGCCAGCTTTTGCGTAGGTGTAGCCCATTCCTTCGGTGCAGCAGGTTCGGCTAAATCGGCAATCTTCCTCGGAGTCTTAACATGCTTTCTGACAAGGGCCACTTCACCCATTTGCACGTACTGCCGTTCCGTGATTCCTTTGTCGAGCGCCTCCCAGAGCCGCTCGCGAGTCTCGCCCATCGCCTCAATGATTGCGAATCGCTCCTCGATCCATTCAGTAATCTTCTTCCCCTCAGTCATAACCATATCGCGAAACTCGTTGTGGTGCTGCTCGTTCATGTACTTAATCCACTTCGCAACTCGGTATGCGTGCTTGCGGACCTCGCACATATTCTGGCTTAACAGCCGATAGCCTCTCGCTAGTTTTCCGTGTGCGTCCTGCGCGTTACGCCACGCACGATTGAACCCCACGGCATCTTTGTTCTTCATCTGTACTCTCCTTATTGCGGCGACCTTTGCGCATCCTTGCGTGTTTCGCCTTATTCTTACAATGGAAGCCAGTCTTATTGTGGCGCAAGTCCCAGGGCCCCCTCCACCCCACCGCATCGCCACAAATGACACAATTTACAAACTTTCCTCCCCGCCAATTTGGCGAGAGGTGTCCTCGCAGCTTCTCTTGCGGTAGCTTCCCAGCCAGTATGCGACTGGCTGCGTTATAACGCTCACCGTAGCACACGCTGCATAGCCCGCGACCCGCACGCCATGCCCTCTTGCCGCAACTGGCACAAGTCACTTTCTTTCGCGAGTGCCCTTCGCGCCAACATGCCCGACACAAGTGGCCATCTTGGCTGCTATCGCCTTTGCATTCGCGGCACGCGCCCCTCTTCTGCTGTGGGTGACATCTCGCATAGCACGCCCCACACAGGCCGCCTCCCTGATTAGACTTCTTCTGTTTACATACGACACACGTAATCGTCGGACGCAGCCGACGCGGACGACTTCTGCGGTAGCACGCCTTACACATGCCATGCGCCTCATGCGGTTTCATTTCGCCGCACTCAATACACAATCGCACTGGGCGTGGACGACGTATGCGGATCTTATCGTAGCACGCAACGCAGCGGCCACTTGCACCGTACGGTTTCACCTCCTTACGGGCGGAACACCTCGCCAATCGTCGCATCATGCTGTTCCTACAATCGAATGCAACGTAACACAGATCATAGGTCGTCCAGAGTTCGCATATTGCGCAGGGCCTCTATGTCCATGCCTACGATCAGATCGCGAACCTCGGCTCCAAGATCTGTTAATATCCGCCCGCCACCACGACAGCGCGCGCATTCATCCAGCGCACCGGCTGTCTCTGTGCCACGTATACAGCCAGTGCCGCCACACGCGCCACAGTCTGCGGTTAAACCCAAGTCCGCCATCACTCACTCCTCATCAGTCAACGTATTCAACGCCGCCATCTTGAGCGGCAACTCCTTGTGTAACTTCTCCATAATCCTCGTAACGAGATCCGCCGGATGCAGCGTTTCGCTGTACTCGCAGCCCACATCCTTGCACGCACACTTGAGCGTAAGGCGGAGGTTACTCTGCGGACCATGCAGCAGATTGACGACGCCTTGCACGGCCGCCCTCTCTCGACCTTCAACGGTGAGATCCCGGCAGGCGTTCACGCTGCCTATTAGACGCTTGGCATCCGCATCATTCGGTGCCTCTGATCACCCTCGATGATCCCACTCGCAGACGTCGCGACCGCCTTCGCCTAGTATCTCATGCCTCACGGCGTCCCGCTTATACGTCCACAGGTCTGAATCTGCCTTGCGTGGTTTAGCGTCGCCCATCAC
>SDBU01010166.1_pt1 | contig 10467 bp, 8 predicted proteins | sample 2277071 | NCBI WGS metagenome assembly SDBU01 (sample SAMN10397929, study PRJNA504765) | marine sediment metagenome | isolation source: marine sediment core GS08_GC12, 126 cmbsf | place: Arctic Ocean: Gakkel Ridge, Loki's castle | collected 2008
AAGAAATTGGACTGATCTCTCAAGGGCGCTGGGGGTGATATTCAACTTATCAACATACTCTCTTCCAGTGCGCTCCTCTTTTGCCAGGTTTAAGAACATGCCCCTCATCATTAAATCAAGTCGTGAAAGCGTGATATTTGGTGCGCCGTCAAAATTAAAAAAAAGGCCATCTTCTTTTCGGTTCTCAGGGATCAGTCCAACACCAGCCTTGATCGCCGCAGAAGGGGATGAGAATTGAACAGGATTACCATGGAGGTGAATTTCACCATTTGTCAGTTGGTCCAATCCAAATAAGGCATGTGCAATTTCTGTCCGACCGGCACCGACCATCCCACCCAAACCGAACACCTCACCAACCCGGATATCGAAGCTGACCTCATGGACTCCAGACTCTGTAGACATATTGTGAACTTCTAAACATAATTCAGGAGTGACGTTGATTTCCTTCGGATAATGCTGTCCAATATCCAGACCGATCATCATTTTTATGACATCATTCATCTCCAACTCTTCAGTTGGATTTGTGCCAACGCAGCGACCATCCTTTAAGACGGAGATTATATCTGCGATCTGAAAAACTTCATCAAGCCGGTGGGAGATATAGAGGATCGCCTTACCCTGTTCAGCAAGCCGGCGAATGAGCTCCTGGAGGCGTTGCGTTTCCAACAATCCCAATGCCGCAGTGGGCTCATCCATAATCAGTATTGTTGAATCCTTCGACATCGCTTTGGCAATTTCGATCAGCTGCTGCTCTGCGACGGATAGATTTCGAACAATGGCATTAGGATCAATGTGAATTGAGAGTTGATCTAAAATTGTCGAAGTCTGTTTGCGCATTTCCTCCCAGTCAATCCCGCCAAACCTTGTTTTTTTAAGCGGCCGTCCGAGAAAAATATTCTCGGCCACTGAGAGAGTGGGCACAAGCGAGAATTCCTGGTAGATAGTTGCTACACCATGTGCTTGGGCATCGAAGGGATGGAACATTTCTGCTGGCTCACCTTCATGGAGCAGCTGACCAGTTTCGGGTTGGTGTACTCCAGCAATGCATTTCGCGAGAGTCGATTTACCGCTTCCATTTTCACCTATCAGAGCATGGATTTCTCCAGCTTCGATAGTCAGGGAGACATTGTCCAGAGCCTGAACGCCTGGAAAATCCTTCGATACCTCTCTCAGTTCCCATAAAGGTGTAGTCGTTTTGTTCATATCAGCAATAATATCTATTTTACATCAAGGATTACCCCGGCCGCAATGTTCTTGTTGCGGCCGGGGTAGAGTAATTTGCGGATTAATTATTTAACACATTCTACTCAGACACGCAAGGATACTCCTGTGAAGGTTCGGGATACAGATTCTCGGGTTTGCAGAGATAATCATTGACATTTGTTGCGTCCACGATCACTGTCGGAGTCTCTGTCCAACCGCCGGGATAAACCTTGTTCAAGCAGTCCATGGTGACATGCAATGCCACCTGTCCCATCAGGTATGGTGTGGTGTTGACTGTTGCATGCCAACGACCTGCTGCAATATCCTCAAGACCGGTGGTATCACCGTCATTTCCGAAGATGACCACATCTTCGCGTCCCAGAGCTTCAGCAGCTCGTGCAGCGCCGATGGAGATGTAATCGTTAGCTGTGATTACGACTTCAATCTCCGGGTTGGCCTGGAGCAGGTCCATCATAGCGGTATTTCCTGTTTCAACGTTCCACTCTGTCGGCAAGCTGGCGACGATCTCCATGCCTGGGAAGTCAGCGAAGGCATCCAGGTACCCACCGATACGCTCGGTGGAGTGCCAACCGGGCAGACCTTCAAGCACGCCTACTTTGGCTTTACCACCGAATTTTCCGATGGCATACAAGCCTTCTTTATAGGTGCCTTTTCGCTGGCTGTATCCGACGACACCATTCACAGGGGTGGGGAAGTTAGGGATGTCATTGTTGACAATTATGACCGCAACACCGGCATCAATTGCCTGTCTCACCAACGGTGCTGCCGCACCTTCGTCATGGGTGGAGAGGATGATCGCATCAACTTCTTGGGTGAGCACATCCTGGATCATTCCCATTTGGCCCTCGATGTCCGAGCCACTCTGCGGGGCCAGCATGAATGTTTCAACTCCTAACTCTGCAGCCAGGTCCGCAATACCAGCCCCAATGGCCTGGTAGTAGTTGAACTCTGTTGCAGGTGGCATATAGGCGATCTTGGCGGGTTTGCTCCCGTCAAAAGCCACAGCCGCACAAGAGGCTTGTGCACCTGCAGCGAGCGGTACTGGGTTGAAAGCAGGTGCGGGTGCTTCGTAACCTTCAAAGGAGATCTCTTCCATCTCTTCAGCCGGGGCCCCTTCCTCAACAGGAGCTGCTTCTTCTGTTGGAGTGGCGGTCGTGCATGCAGCAACCAATAGCGCCAGAAGTATTAATATCACCACAATTTTTTGTTTCATTTCAAAATCCTCCATATATAGTAGATTGGAAATTCTTGTTAGGGCGATCAGGGTAAATAAGTTTTTCCGCTCACCTCCTTCTCATTAAAAACAGGCGAAAACAAGTGCCTGCATGCAATTTCTTCCTTCCCCAAGAAAAGCGACGATCAATCGAAGTGGATCTTCTAAGAAAATATGAAACCATAGTCTTATCTGCGGCTCGCCTTCCTGCGCTCGTTCAAAACATCGAATACAACAGCCAGAATGAGTATTAATCCGGTGATAAAGCTTTGATAATACACATCAACACCCAACAAGTTCAGTGCGTTTGCCAGCATACCCATAAATAATGCGCCTAGAAATGCGCCCAATACTGAGCCCTCACCTCCACTCAAGCTGGCGCCTCCAATAATACAAGCGGTGATAACACGTAATTCAATCCCAGTGCCGACAGTCAATGATGATGAACCAAAGCGAGCCGTGAGCATTAGTCCGGCAACGCCAGCTAGCACAGCGACCAGGCAATAATTAAAAATCTTGACGAGATCAACATTGATACCCGAGAGGCGGGCTGCATTTTCATTGCCGCCGATATAGTAACTCTGGCGAAAAAATCTTGAATTACGCAGCAGTATATCGCCGCTGACAACCAGAATAAGGAGAATAAAGATTGGGAATTGGATTCCGGAAAGGCGGCCTTGACCAATTACCGTAAACGATTTAGGTAAGTTTAGAACCGCTCTGCCCTCGGCAAGGATTAGCAATAACCCTCGTATTGTGATCATCGTGCCCAGCGTGGTAATGAAAGGATTGATTTTAAGTTTAGCGACCAGAGTCCCATTTAATAAACCGGCACTCAATGCCGCAAGTAGTCCTAATAATATGGAAAGCACCGTTCCTAAACCTGCCGAGAGGGCCAAACCAGTTACGACACCAACAAAAGCAAGCGTTGAACCAACAGAAAGATCTAGCCCTCCAGAAATTAGAAGGATTACCATCCCGATAGCAATGGTTGCTTCTACAGAAAGGGCCAGCAAGATTGCTTCGATATTCAAGCGTGTGATAAAGATAGGGGATGCCAATGCCATCACGATAGTAAAGGCGATGATGACCAGCAGTAGAATAAATTCACGAAAAGATGCCAGCTGTTTAAAACTTGCCAGCAATCCATTGGTTTGTGAATTGGATTTGATCGTCTTGGTTCCTGTTTCTTGATCCGTCATGTAGAACCTCAATGTGGTTTGCGGTTTTTAATGCCGGCAGCATAGGCCATGATCAGCTCTTCAGAAAAATTTTCTCTAGTAACTTCGCCGCTAATTTGCCCCTGGTAAATTACCAGAATCCGATCGCATATACCAATTAGCTCTGGTAAGTCAGAAGAAATCATGATAATCCCAGTACCCGCTTCAGCGAGTTCGCGCAGCATATGGTAAATCTCTGACCTCGCCCCGACATCCACACCTCTGGTGGGCTCATCAAATATAATCACTTTCGGATCGATACCCATCCACATTGCAATCATGGCTTTCTGTTGATTACCCCCAGATAAATTCAGTAATTTCTGGGCAGCAGAAGGGGTTGCGATATCAAACTGCTCTATGCGATTAGCAACGTCGTTATTGATATTACTGCGAACCAGGAATCCAAACCGGTTGGTGAATTCCTTCAAGACTGGGGCGATTAAGTTCTCAAGAATGGACATGTCCAGGAAAAGTCCTTGACCTTTACGATCTTCGGTGAGGTAAGCGATACCTTGATTAATCGCTTCTTGAGGTTTGTTGATTTCAACCGCTTTACCTTCCAGGATGATACTGCCGCTATCTTTAGGATCTATACCGAAGATCGACCGTGCCAATTCCGTCCGTCCAGCACCAATAAGCCCTGCCAATCCAAGAATTTCTCCTCGCTGCAGACCAAAGTGAATATCGTGGAAAACACCTTTGCGCGCAAATTTATCGACCCGAAAATATTCCTCTTGGGAGGCAGCCGTGTGGATTGTGTCACCATACATGTCTTTGATCTCGCGGCCTACCATCATTGCCACCAGATCATTCTCAGAGACCTCCTCCAACTTGCGTGCTCCCACATATTGGCCATCGCGCATCACCATAACCCGGTCAGCTAGCTGGAATACTTCTCCTAGTTTATGGGTGATGTAGATAAATGACATCCCCTCCTGTTGAAGGTTGCGGATGCTCTCAAATAAGTCGATAATTTCTGCTTCGGTGAGGGATGATGTCGGTTCATCCAATATCAGGATTTTAGGATCGGTCGATATGGCTTTGAGGATCTCTAAGACCTGCTGTGTCCCTATTGGCAGTCGTTTTACCAATGTTGTTGGTTCCAGATCGAGATTAAATCGCTGCAGCAGTTCCTGTGTATTCCTGCGAAGTTCTCTCCACTTGATGTTATTCAATCGTCCCACAGGCTGGCGGTTGGCGAATATATTCTCACCGATCGTTATCCCGTCTACCAAAGATAGTTCCTGAAAAACCATGCTGATACCTGCGTTTAGAGCGTCGTAGGCTGAAAAGAAAGTCATTGGTCGATCCTCGAGGAAAAATTCCCCGGCATCTGACCTTTGAACGCCACACAACATCTGCACAAGAGTGCTTTTACCAGCCCCATTTTCCCCCACAAGAGCGAGGATCTCACCCCGACGTAGGCCAAAGCTGACATCGTCTACTGCCTGGACTCCTGGAAAACTCTTTGATAGGTGTTCAGCGCGTAAAATGTATTCCAATGGATTCACTTCATCAATGAGACTTCGGGGAGTCCGCCATGCCGGACCCCCGAAGTTGTAATTGCCTGGTTAAGGTACGTAGATTTCGTTGGCTTCTAAGAAATAGTCCAAATTGGATTTATCCACGTAGTTGACAGCTGTGTTCACCTGGCTTGGACCCGGATTGACACCTGCGGCAGTGTTATCGGATGTCAGCGGCGCCTGATTATAGTTATATGTATACAACGTCAGCAGTGCCCAATAAGCCATGGCGGCATCGTTTTGGGCTACCGTTCCAGTCACCACACCTTCCCGAATCTTTGCCAGCACATCAGAGTTGCGGTCCATGGAAACAATCTTGACTTTACCGACCCGGTCTAATTCCTCAACCGCGGTTGCTGCACCAATTCCACCGGTGGAATCTGTCGCTGCAAATGCTGCCAGGTCTGGGAAACGCTGCATGATATCCTTCGCAGTGTTGATCGAGGTAACCGTATCAGCCTTGGTGTCACCCACCTGGACTACTTCAATCCCGGGGTAATCATCGAATGCGGCTCGAAATCCGTTTTCGCGATCATCAAACATGCCGACCCCCGGAAGACTCAAGATGGCGACCTTGCCTTCCCCATCCAGGGCTTCAGCTAGCTTTTGCCCGCCCACATAACCCAAGTCATACTGGTATGAACCCACAAATGCCAAACGGTTTGTATTTGGTAAGTCACCCAGAATGGTTACAACGGGTATTCCTGCGTCAACTGCTTTGTCGATTGATGGCTCGAGAATCGGTTCAACCGCAAATACCGCAATTCCTTTTGGATTCCGGGCAATAGCTTGATCAAAAGCGGCAACCATGGCGTTCATGTCGTATTCTGCAGGGCCAATATAGCTGGCTTTGACTCCCAAGTTATCACCTGCCCATTGCCACCCATATTTGTGAGCATTGAAGAACTCTAAGTTGCCCATGGCAGAGACGTATATATATTCATCCTCGCTGCGATCTTCCATCTGAGCACCGGCTTCGCCCTCACTGGGAGCTGACTGAGTCTGGCAACCGGACAGCGGTATCGCTAGGGAGAGCAGAATTACCACCGTCAAGGTAAATAAGACTTTGCGCTTCATGTTTCTACCTCCTTAGATAGGTTTTCAGTTTTTTCGAATTGCGGCATTCCATTCAGCAATCACTGGATGTTGTCCCTCCAGCCCCTAACATCTGTTTGCAACTTAATTCCTTGCCGCATCAAGTATCAACATCTCATTCTTCTATACCTGCACCTCCTTAGTGTTGCTGTCTATAGCCTCGAGTTCTTATTTCTGAGAACAGGAACGTGACAGCCTCATGGAAACACTTGATCTAAAGGTTTTTGTCCCAAGAGGATTGCCTTCGCGTTTTCGGCGGCCACAAGCCGGCACTCATCGAGCGATTGAACAGAGACGTAAGCGGAATGTGGGGTGATGAAACAGTTGTCCAGAGAAAACAGGGGATTGATATCGGGTGTCCAATCATTTAGCTTAGAAGGTTCCTCTTCTGTATCATCTAAGCCTGCTGAGGCAATTTTGCCTCCAACCAACGCCTGATAAAGGGCGGCATTGTCCACGCACTTTCCTCGAGCGCAGTTGATCAAAACTGCCGTCTCTTTCATCTTCTCGAAAGCGGCTGCATCGACGATATGATGAGTCTCGGGTGTGTAAGGGCACATTACATTGACCAAATCCGCGGTATTGAATAATTCATCCAGCTCTACTTTACGCAACCCGTGTGTCCCCATCAGGCTTCTTGAGACATATGGGTCGTAGGCGATGATTTCGAAACCGAAGTCATCCAGCTTGCGGGCAATATTTTGGGCGATCCTTCCAAAGCCTATCATTCCCCAGGTCGAATTGCGGAATCGGAATATCTTGCCTCCCGAAGCGCTCCAGTGCCATTCTCCTTGCCGAGTGGCCTGACTGTACATCGGTATACGTCTCAGCAGCATAAGTCCCATTGTGATAGTATGGTCAGCGACCTCATCAATACTATAATCTGGAACATTTGTGACGATCATGCCGTGCTCGGAGGCTGCCTCTACATCGACAATGTCAACTCCTGTACCGTATCGACAGATGGCCTTGCAGTTCTTGAGTTTCTCGATCGTGTCGCGATATATCTTGGCATATTGTTGTAAGATAACGTCCGCGTCTGCCGCCAGTTCTGCAATGTCTTCTCCGGTTTTACACTGCAGTCCGATCACCTCAGCACCAATAGGTTCAAGCACGCGGCGTTCGATATCCAGATTCGGATAATCGTAATCGCTTACATAAACCTTAAACTTTGACATTCCTGATACTCCAAGCAGGTTAGCTTTTTGAATCAACCAAGTTCTCTTACTTGACTTCGTGTTGGTAGGCGCCAGCGGAATATGTCAGTTCATAACTGTGGCTGTAAATTTCAAAAACGATGCCGAAGGGATCCTCAACATAGACCATTCGATAAGGTTTCTCGTCTGGATAGTACTCCCGAACGGGCATGCGCTGCTTGCCGCCATACTCGACTACCTTCTTCAGTAGGCCTTCCAGATCGGGATCCTGCACGCAGAAATGGAAAACGCTCGTTTTCCAGAATTCCAGGTTGTTTTCTGGCTTCTCGGAGTTGCGGAACTCGAACAGTTCAAAGCCGATACCATCACTGGTGACCAGGTGTGCGATTCGAAATCCTCCATACCCCGCACCAAACACATCATTGCACATCATGCCAATCGCAGTATCCGTTTCCTCAGTAACCTCTGTGGGGGGCATGATCACATAAAACCCGAATACCTCAGAATAGAACTTGACTGCAGCATCAAGGTCCGGTACGGAAAGTCCAATATGGGAAAAAGAACGTGGATATGTCATTTTAACCTCCTAAAATTTTTTAACGAGCGGTTCGCTTTCCGCCGCCCAGCACATCTGCTTTCATCAGCGCTTGTGTCTCGACTTTCGTTACAATTGGCAGATCAAACATTAGAGTCTGCTTGAGGCGGGTTGCTGCGTCACCAACCAATACACCTTTTTCTATTCCGTCAGGGATTAAACCCTCGGTCAGTAATCCATAATAGAATCCACCGTTCCAAGTGTCTCCGCCGCCCAGACGATCCATCAGCACGATTGGTTTTACAGCTGGAGAGCGGAAAAAGAAGCCATTGGCATCCATGGCAGCGGTCTCCCAGCGGTGCTGCTCAAATGTGTCTGGATAACGGATCGTAATAGCAACAATTTTCGTCTCGAATCGCTCACTGACTTCATTGGCGAATGCTTTGATATCATCATCCTCTAATTGACCAATGTCACCTTTTACGATCTGTTCAGCGTTGTATTGACCGCATCCAAACCCGTAGATCTTTGCCATGTCCTCGATAGTGGTAATAAATATATCGACATAATTCCGAATCAAAGGAGTCATAACTTCAGCACACTGCTCCTTTGTCCATAGCGTTCCCCTATAATTGAAGTCCATCCCCACCCAACAATCTGCAGGTTTGGCGCTAATCGCTTCTTCGAATGCGTATAGCAGGTGATTGCGCTCGTAACCGCTGTGGGTTGCCAATCCGAAAGAAATACCTGAAGTGTGAAATAGCAGGCAGTCTTTCAACGCTGCTTCCCAGTCGACCATACCCGCGTCAAGCCTGCTGGCCGCGGAATACATGCGCTGGTACCAGCCGGTGTTCTTACGGGGTGTTCGCCCAATTTCATAAATAAAGCGGCCAATCGGTTCTGCTTTGGGCGCCCAGATAATATGATCGGTATCGATGCCCTGTCCCCGGGCTGTATCACGCAGCAGCCACCCATAGGGATTGTCCGGGACGCGGGTGATGTATGCAGAGGGAATACCGAAGCGAGCAAGCAGCATAGCAAGCGTATACTCACTCCCGGCGAAGGCGATATGGATGATGTTGGCCATCTCCGCTCTCTGCATGTCAGCCGGTGTATCCCGCAGCATGGTCTCACCAAAGGTGACAAAAGCTGAACCTTTATTAGTAAATTCGCTCAAATCGTCTTTTGTAATATCCCATTTAAGGGCCTGATCGCTCATCCAAACAAACCTCCAGTTGCATCATCCTTTACCATGGCTGGCGGGGAGTTGACAGAAAATCTGGTCCATCTCTGCCCACGGCAACATTGTCTTCAATCCGAATGCCACCAAAACCTGGGATATACACACCGGGTTCAATACTGGAAACAATTCCCTCTTTCAAGGTTCCAGAGGCTCCAGGCATCAAGAATGGTGTCGACTCGTGGAAGCGGAAACCGAGCCCATGTCCAGTGACGTGTACGAAGTATTTACCTAATCCTGCATCATCCAGAACTTTGCGCGCGGCGATATCCGGATCTTCATAGGAATTACCTGGAACCATCTGGCGGCTGGCAGCCTGTTGAGCCTCCAAGACCGCATTGTGAACCTCCCGTTGACGGTCATTGGGCTCTCCAGCAATCGCCATATAAGTTAAATCTGAATAGTATCCATCCACTACCGTAGCCAATTCAACCATCACCAGTTCCCCATCTTCAATGACTCGGTCAGTGGATGGGATCAGCAAATTTGCCTTTGTTGTATTTACCGGACCAGAGGCAACCTCGGCTTCAGCCCAGACCAACCGGGCACCCTTATAGCCAGCTCCTTTTTGCCGTATTGTTCCTTCGACCATCGCACTGATCTGGACCTCGCTCATACCTGGCTGAAGATCACTCAGGAATTTCGCGGTGCCCATTTCCGCTAGTTCATTCGCTACCCTCAGCCGTTCGAGGTCGTAGCTGGTTTTTATCAGTTTGGCTGATTGCATTAGATCGGTTGCATCCAGTAAGGTTGAGCCAACAAAGACTTCATCCAGCATCGCAGCCCAGGGTGCAGCGGGAATGATGGGTTCTGCATGGCGGTAGGATGTGGCCACAATTTCCAGCTCTTTCTCTACCCCGATCTTGGCGGAAGTTAATCCCAAGGTATCGCGGATTTCACTCAAATGCTGCCGATAGCTGGTATACAGATCCGGATCTTTCAACAAAGCCCAGCCAAATGGAACGATCTCAGCCCATTTTGGGTTGCCCCAGTCTGCTTCAACCTCCGGAATGAACAATGTCGGTTTACCCTTTTGGGGTAATACAGCGATAGAAATGCCATGGTGCGGCCAATACTCAGTGATATAGACCACATTCTCTGGCAATCTGCAGACCAGGCAATCGACTCGAGCTTCAACCATCAATTCCTGCAGGCGTCTGACGCGCTGGGTTTCATAATCCGACATTAAATCATCTCCTGTGCTGTTTGGTGGGGACCATTTCTTAATCTTCACCCTCTGATCGATATATTCAGATATCC
>SDBU01010167.1_pt1 | contig 10466 bp, 7 predicted proteins | sample 2277071 | NCBI WGS metagenome assembly SDBU01 (sample SAMN10397929, study PRJNA504765) | marine sediment metagenome | isolation source: marine sediment core GS08_GC12, 126 cmbsf | place: Arctic Ocean: Gakkel Ridge, Loki's castle | collected 2008
CAACCATTGACATGTACGGGCTTCTTCGGTTATTTTGGAAGACGCGATAACTTTGTGATTGAGACGGAGTAACTCTTCAACTACATATTTTCCTATAAATCCGGTTGCACCGGTAACCAATACTTTCATTTTTTACTCTTATAATTTAAAACACTTGAATTTCAGGGATCGCTACGACAAATTTTCCTTTCCAGCTTCTTATGTATTTAAACTGCTTGCTGATCTCCGATTTTAAATTCCAAGGAAGGATTAATACATAATCGGGCTTAAGCTTACGAATTTTCTGCTCATTTACAACAGGAATATGTGAGCCCGGAAGGAACAGTCCCTGTTTGTGAGGGGAGGCATCAGCCACAAAAGGTATCAGGTCTTTTTTTACTCCACAGTAATTCAAAAGGGTATTGCCTTTAGCAGCGGCACCATATGCCATTACTTTTTTGATGATAAATGCTGTTTATAGAAATTCTCATATATAATATTTTATTCCTCATAAGATATAAATTCGTCAGATTCTTCAAAAACTTAGATAGACCTTTCAAGAAAAAGTGGGATCGCGCGAATGCGACTGAACCATTAAAGGAAGAATCCCGCTGGCAAGATGAACTTCTTGATGAAATACTCAAGCTTCAACCTACTGCGTTCGAGAAGCTTTGTCAAAGAGTCCTCCGCGAATCAGGATTTGTTAAGGTTGAAGTTACAGGGCGCAGCGGAGACGGAGGTATTGATGGCAAAGGCATTATGCGAATGGGCGGCTTACTAAGTTTCCACATTATCTTTCAGTGCAAACGATATGGTGGAAGCGTGTCACCTCAACAGGTCCGCGATTTCCGAGGAGCAATGGTTGGAAGAGCAGATAAAGGACTTATAATTACCACCGGAACATTTACCCGCAGTGCGATTGAGGAAGCCACGCGCGATGGCGCACCCCCAATAGATCTTGTCGACGGGGACTTACTGGCTGAAAAGATGAAAGAACTTGGACTTGGCGTGGATGTTAAAACTGTTAAGCAGGAAATTGTTAAGATAGATAGTGGGTGGATCAGAAATTTCTAAAGTGGATATTTCATTTTCAAATCCTAAAGATAAACCAAATGAAGCGGTGTCAACTTTCTATTACCCAAACTATGCTGAATCAAATCCGAGGCTGATCTAATATGCATCTTGGCACTGTGAGTAGAGATTTTCTCCTGAAGAATTACCCACGACAGCTTGAAGCCTTTGGAGTGAGATTTTCCGAAGGTGGCCCACACACTAGTCGAACCTTGATGTTGAAAGAAATTGGGACATTGCTTGTTACCCTACCCCAACAGGCAAGGGCTCAAGAATACCGTGATGCAATTCTGGTGAAGAATGTCTTGGGCAAAAGGACCAATGCAACACGTCGTGAGACTTATGAACGGCTTCGAACATTGTATGGGCTGTCCAGCAAGATTCCTCTTTTCTCAGCATACAGACGATTATTGGCTCTTGAGTCCGAATCTCTCCCGCTTCTATCCTTGCTTGTTGCGTGGAGTCGAGATTCTCTTTTGAGGGGAACGACTTCTGCCATTCTTAATGCCAAACCGGGTTCTGAGGTCGTCAATACGGATTTGCAGACAGCATTGCTTGAGAATTTCCCCAGTCACTATACATCCGGGACTATTACACGAATTGCAGGGAATGCTGCATCATCATGGACTCAATCGGGGTACTTAGTTGGTAGAGTCAAGAAAATACGGCAATTGGTGATAGCCACGTCGGCTACTTTGACTTTGGCTTTGCTTCTTGGGCATGTCAGTGAGTTGCGAGGTGAGCTGCTTTTCAGCTCGCCCTGGTGTCGTCTGCTTGATTTGAGTCCCAATAAGGCTAGGACACTGGCAGCTCAGGCCCACCGGTTGGGGTTTCTTGATTTTAAAGCCATTGGGTCGGTAGTAGAAATTACGTTCCCGAAGTTCACTGACTTAATATCTAAAATCCAATGAGTCAAATCGACACCCTTATTTCGAATTACCGCAGGTTTATCTGCTTGCCCTGGCAGCCCAACGCCGCTGGAGCGCAGCGTGTTTGGTTTGCCATTTATCCCCCAGCGGAAGAGCGACGTATTAGAGTTAGGCTGAAGGAGTTTGAGGTTGCGACTTTGGAGGCTAACCGGCGCTGGCATCTAGTAGACATCACCCACCTTCCAGCACGTTGGCTGGGGAATCATGAATACCGCGATGGATATTTCACCGAGCCGTCTGCTCTTAGCAATGTGGAACAGGAACTTAGAGATACAGTTGTAGGGGAGGTTAAATCTGCCTGTAAATCGGCTGATTCAAATACGATCGTTGCAGTTATAGGTGTCGGGAGCTTATTTGGTTTATTACACGTTTCCAGCGTAATCGCTGAACTTGACACATTCATTCAAGGGCGGCTTCTCATTTTTTTCCCGGGTGAATATGAAAGAAACCTGTATCGCTTCATGGAAGCCCGGGACGGATTCAACTATATGGCAGTGCCTATTACTTGCGGGGAGATGATGAATATATGAAAAACCGCGAACTCTACCTCAAAGATCCTCTTACTCTTGAACTCCTAAATAATGGAGTTTCAAAAGTGGCTGAAATCGGCCATGATGGTCAGCAGTTAAAAACTCTGCGATTTGAACTTGAAAATTTCGTGTGCGATGGCGAATATGCGAGAGGTCTTGAACGCATCTTGGGTGCTTATTTAGATGGCTTGAATAAACCGGAACAACAAGCCGTCTGGGTCAGCGGCTTTTTTGGCAGTGGCAAATCCCATCTAGTAAAGATGCTTCGCTACCTTTGGGTGGATTACAAATTCCCGGATGGAGCCTCCGCGCGATCAATTGTAAGACTTCCCCAAGAGATACAAGACCGTCTTGTAGAGCTGACTAATCGCTCTCGCCAATATGGAGGCCTGAAAGCAGTCAGCGGAACTCTTGGTGCCGGTAATCTGGAGAATGTCCGGCTCGCCTTCCTGCAACTCATTTTCAGAGCCGAAGGCCTTCCAGAAAGCCTCGCTGGCGCCCGATTCGTGCTTTGGTTGAAGGAGAAGGGATATCTTGATAAAGTAGCTGCCCGTCTTAAGAGCCTTAAGAAAGACCCTGAAAAGGAAATCAGAAACTTCTATGTCTCAACTTCCATTGCCGAAGCCTTGGTTCAACTTGAACCGAATTATGGAAACACCAAGAATGCGCAGGAGGCGATACGCGCCCAATTCCCCACGAACGCCTCCTCGACAATCGATGATATGCTCCAAATAGTCCGCCAGATCTTTTTAGAAAATGGACGTTCCCCCTGCACTGTTATCGTTGTCGACGAGATACAGCAATTCATCGGTGATAAAATCCAGCGCACGCTCGATATCCAAGAGATAGCGGAACACTGCTGCCGGGCATTGGACAGCCGACTACTGTTAGTGGGCACTGGGCAGTCAGCCTTGACCGCCACCCCGAATTTACAACGACTTCAGGCACGGTTTACCATCAAGGTGCCTCTAAGTGATACCGATGTTGAAAGCGTCATCCGCCAGACAGTATTGGCCAAGAAGCATGAAAGAGTTCAGGAAATCCAAAAGGTTATTAAGCAGCATCAAGGAGAAATCAGCCGTCACCTTCAGAATACTCGCATTGCAGCTACCACAGCTGACGAGGAATTCTATGCCCCAGATTACCCGCTGCTTCCTGTCAGACGCCGATTCTGGGAGAAGGTCTTGCGCAACGTGGATACAAGTGGTGCAGTGGCACAACTTCGGACACAATTAAAGATCGTGTATGATGCAGCCCGTGAATCGGCAGACTTGGATGTTGGGAACGTTGTCTCAGGCGATTTTATTTACGACGAAATATCCACCGACCTCCTCAATACAGGTGTCCTTCAACGGGAATATCATGAGATTATCGTCGGCCAACGGGATAAGACTAACGACGGTGTTTTGAAGTCACGGCTCTGCGCTCTGGTTTTCCTTATTCACCAGTTACCAAGAAAGCCTGGTGCTGACGATGGTATCCGTGCCACTGCCGAAAATCTCGCAGATTTACTTGTGCAAGACCTTGGAAAGGACGGCCCAAAACTCAGGGCTCAAGTTCCGAAACTCCTTGAGGAACTTACTTCTCGCGGCAAACTTATGCTAGTCGACAATGAATACTGTCTCCAAACACGAGAGGGAGCGGTTTGGAACCATGAATTCAACAAGCAGCGATCTACCATTCTCAATGATGAACCTCGGCTCAGCGCGGCTCGGGAACAAGTATTGCAAGAGGCATTAGCTGTTGCCCTAAAGCCTGTTTCCCTTCAACAAGGAACTTCTCGCCAACCACGCAAACTGACATGGGAACTATCCACGACTCGTTTAACACAGTCAGCCAATGACCTCATGCTTTGGATTCGGCATGGTTGGGCAGATCAAGAAAGTGCGGTTCTTACGGATGCGCGAGCTGCAGGCCAACAGAGCCCCATGATATTTGCATTTCTCCCAAGACTCCAACATGAAGACCTGAAACAAGCTCTTGCGACGATGTCGGCAGCTCAGGAAACAATCGAACATCACGGCCCGTTGAGAACTCCCGAATCCATCCAGGCAAAGAATGCCATCCAGACCCATCTGGAAGCTGCCAAACAACGAGTGACCATCTGTCGAAATCAAATATTGGCCCAGGCAAAGGTTTTTCTTGGAGGTGGTAGCGAGGGGAATGGGGTAGAGCTAGTAGACAAGGTTGGGGATGCAGCAAGAAATGCACTCCAGCGGTTATTCCCGCAGTTTTCCGAAGCGGATAACGCCAATTGGCCGCAAGTCTTAAACCAAGCGCGTGCTGGGCAGGTGGGGGCATTGGATGCTATTGGATATCAAGGTGAAACTATACGTCACCAAGTATGCAAAAGGATTTACGATTTCATCGGCCCTGGGAAAAAGGGGAGGGATGTGCGAGCGCAGTTTAAGGCAGCCCCGTATGGATGGCCTCAAGATTCCATTGACGCAGCTTTAGTAATACTAACGCTTGGTGGCAATCTGCGGGCCTCTGTGAACGGCCAGCCAGTCGCCGCAGGTGCTCTTAATCAAACCCAAATCAGCAACGCCACTTTTGGTGTGGATATGCCACCACTTACTGTTGTGCAGCGGCTTGATCTCAAAGCGCTTTTTCAGAAGATTGCAATCTCCTGTCAAAACGGTCAAGAATCAGCGGCGGCCGCCATATTCCTGATTAAGCTGTTGGAACTTTCCCAGAGTGCCGGTGGGGATGCCCCGCAACCAGCGCATCCCGATGTCCAATTTATTCGTGAGCTACAAGCCCTAAGTGGCAATGCTCAACTATTTGCAATACACCAGAAGAAAGATAGTATTTCCGCGATTATCAACAGCTGGACCAAAACAAAAGATGCTATTGTCCGGCGCCTTCCCAGGTGGAAGCGGCTAGAACAACTGCAAATACTTGCTTCCGGGGTGCCGATAACAGTAGAGATAGAAACTTCTCTGTCAGCCATTCGCTCCGCACGTTCACTTCTTGCAGAGCCAGACCCTGTGCCGCCGCTTGTCCAAAAACTTTTAAATGAACTTCGTAGGGCACTAAACACTATTCAAGCTGAACTTCTCTCAACACACAAACGTGAGATGTCCCGGCTTGAATCCAGCCCAATCTGGAAAAAGCTGCCACGCGAGAAGCAAAAACAATTAATACAGCAAATAGGGCTACAGACTCCTACCGCAATTCGCGTTTCTAATGAGGAAGAAATTATTGCGACGCTGCAAGATGCATCTCTCGAAAATCGAAGGACTCTCGTTCAAGCCTTATCGCAACGTTTTATTTCAGCCATAGAGCAAGCGGCTCAACTTTTAGTGCCTAAAGCTGTTCGAGTCAACCTTCCATCAGCGACTGTACGTAATTCAGAGGAATTCGATAACTGGCTGGGTGATGTCCGTAAGGTGGTAAGCAAGAAGCTTAAGGATGGCCCCGTTATTTTGGGGTGAGGCCATAATAAAATGTTTTTAAGTAAAGAACAGCGCAATCAACTGGCAAAAGTTGTTGAAAATGCGCGCGAATGCGCTGAGACAGCAGCTCAGAAAACACTTTCCGCACTCAGCGTACATGAGCCGGAGCCGTATGGGCATCTAAATGAGGAACAGCGACTTCTGAGGCGTTCGTTGCGAGCCCAGGCTCGGCAATTGGGGGATGCAGAAGACCCCGCAAAGAAAGGCCGATACAAAATTACGAAACTTATGGAGAAGTGTGCCTACGATCATTGGCACAGGATGTTGTTTGCCCGTATTCTCGCCGAGAACCAGTTGCTTATCTGCCCATCAAATGGCGTTGCTGTCACCATTGAGGATTGTCGGGAACTTGCTCATGAGGGAATGGGCAGGGATGCCTGGGATGTGGCCCAGAAATTTGCTGCTCAGATTCTTCCTCAGATATTTCGCCCAGATGACCCTGCTGGCAAGCTGGAATTTTCTCCCGAAGATCAAAACCAGTTGCGGCAGTTAGTGCAATCCTTGCCTTCAGATATTTTCCGCGCAGATGACACTCTCGGCTGGATGTATCAGTTTTGGCAGGCCAAGAAAAAGGATGAGGTAAATGCCTCAGAAAAGAAGATTGGAGCAGATGAGCTTGCCCCTGTGACTCAACTTTTCACTGAGGATTACATGGTTCTCTTCCTCCTACATAATACGCTTGGGGCATGGTGGCTTGGCAAGTACGATTTAGAAGGCAGACCCAGGCCTTCTGCTGACGCGATTAAGTCTAGGTTTCCTTACTTGCGGCTGCTTGAGGATGGGGCACCTGCTGCCGGCAGGTTTGAAGGTTGGCCTAGAAAAGCAAGCGAGTTACGGTTCTTGGACCCCTGTATGGGCAGTGGACATTTCCTTGTGGTCGCTCTGCCAATTCTTGTGGAATTCAGGGAGGAAGAGGAAGGTTTATCCAAAGTCGAAGCCTGCCAAGCAGTCTTGCGAGACAATCTCTTCGGACTTGAACTTGATCCACGTTGTACCCAGATTGCTGCGTTTGCTGTCGCCCTCAAAGCCTGGAAACTTGCAGGTTACCGAGCCCTTCCTCCGCTCAATCTGGCTTGCTCGGGACTTGGCCTCAATGCAAAAAAAGAAGCTTGGCTAAAGTTGGCGAATGGCAACGAAAGGCTTCAATTTGGGATGAATCAACTTTACGAACTATTCCGAAAGGCACCGCTTCTTGGTAGCCTAATCGATCCTAAACAAGATCCGGGGATTAAGTACTCCCTTCAATTCGATGAGTTGCAGCCGCTTCTTGAAACTGCGCTACACCGGGAAGAAGCTAAGCATGATGAGAACGCAACGGAGATGGCAGTTGCGGCGCGAGGGATGGCCCATGCGGCGGATATCCTTGCTAAGAAATTCACCCTTGTTGTCACTAATGTCCCCTACCTGGGCCGAGGCAAGCAGGATGAGGCCCTAAAGCAGTTTTGCGAAAGGCATCATCCGAACGCCAAAGCGGACCTTGCCACTTGTTTTGTTGAACGGTGCCTAGAGTTTTGCGCAAAGGATAGTAGCACCGCGCTTGTGACACCACAGAATTGGTTGTTCCTCGGACAATACAAGAAACTCCGGAAGCATTTACTTGAGACAGTACAGTGGGATTGGTTAGCCAGACTTGGGCCACGTTCTTTCGAAACAATAGGTGGTGAGATCGTGAATGTTAGCTTGATTTCTCTTACTCGTCAATTCTCAACAGATGGTCATCAATTCTGTGGTATTGATGTTGCGAACAAAAGGACCCCAAGAGAAAAGGAGGTTGAGCTTATATCCAAACCGCTGATGCGTGTGAGCCAAGAAGCCCAACTAAAGAATCCAGATACAATCATTAAAATAGAAATGCAACAGTCAATGAGGAATCTCGCTGATTTTGCTGACTCTTGGCAGGGACTTGTGACCAGAAATAATAATAGGTACATAAAGTTGTTCTGGGAGTTGGACAATGCTTATTCACGTTGGGTACCCTTTATCGGCAGTCCATCAAGACACGGTGACTGGGTTGGTAGAGAAAGATTATTAGACTGGGCGGATAGCAAGGGGCCTCTTCATAGTGAAGAACAAGCACATAATTTCCCTCCCGCAGCGGCTATTGGGAAACCAGGTGTCTTGATTTCTCAAGTGGGGAATTTTTATGTCACACTTTATGCTGGTGAGATTTTTAATGATGGTTCTGTTCCAATAATTCCCAAAGAAGTCGGATATTTACCTGCTGTCTATGCTTTTGTAAGTTCAAATGTGTTTCAACAAGAAGTGCGCCGTGTGTCACAAGCACTTCGGGTTACAAATGATTATTTTTTAAAAATCCCATTCGATCTTAAACATTGGCAACTAGTAGCAGCAGAGAAATATCCGTGCGGATTACCCAAACCTTATGATGGCGATCCAATTCAATGGCTCTTCAATGGCCACCCTAAAGATTCAGATAATCCACTCCAAGTGACAGTAGCAAGACTTCTTAAATATCGGTGGCCTCGTCAGACAGGGTCTTCATTCCCGGATTGTCTTGCACTCGGCCCTGATGGTTTGGAGAAATTCGAGGATGATGACGGCATCGTTTGTATTTCTGCTATTAAGGGTGAGCAGGCTGCCGAGGAGCGCTTGCGTTCTCTGTTAGCGGCTGCTTATGGGAAGGATTGGAGCGCTGCCAAGCAAGCTGAACTACTCGGCCAAGTTGATTATGAAGGGAAAACTCTAGAAGATTGGCTGAGGAATGGTTTCTTTGAGCAACATTGTCAAATCTTCCATCAACGCCCATTCATCTGGCACATATGGGACGGCTGCAAGGATGGTTTTAGTGCGTTGGTGAATTATCATAAGCTAGACCACGCCACTTTGGAAAAGCTCACCTTCACCTACTTAGGCGATTGGATTGCCAGGCAAAAAGCAGCTAAGCAGGCCAGCGAGGAAGGTAGCGATTACCGCCTCCAAGCCGCGTATGAACTTCAGGCCAAACTAAAGCTGATTTTAGATGGCGAAACCCCCTACGATATCTTCGTCCGTTGGAAACCGATTGAGCAACAGCCCATTGGCTGGCAACCTGATCTCAATGATGGGGTTCGCCTGAACATTCGACCTTTTGTCCAAGCCGGCGTACTGCGCAAGAGCCCGAAAATAAAATGGAATAAGGATCGCGGGAAGGATGTGCCGAGTGCTCCTTGGTTCTCTCAATTCAAAGGGAATCGAATCAATGACCACCATTTGAAGTTGGCTGAGAAAAAACAGGCTAGGGAAAATATAGCAAAAGACCCCGCTCTTAAGGCTAAATTGACTGTAGGTAAGCATTGAACCCATGGAAGAGACAACTACCAGACAGAAAACTGCCCGCAACTTCACAGTTGGCGAGAAGCTCTGCGAGAGTCTGCGCGATGCAGCAGCAAGCATCCCGGGCGATCAAGCAGTGCCATGCGCTATCCTCTGGACAGATCCCGACAGACAGTGGACTGGGATATTGGAGGATTTGAAGTCTTACCTTCCGGAACTTTTCGTGCTCGGATCATATGAACCTGAAAAACGCACGGGACCTGCGATTTGGTTACGATGTATCGAAGGTCGGATCATTGAACCGATACTTCCCACTGACCGAACTCCGATTTTTTACCTCTCTGGCATTAGCAAGCAGCAGTTGCGGGTAATCGAAGAGTGCCCTATGGAGCTTCAACCTATTGCCGAAATGAATGCGTGTTCTGTTACTACCGGGCTTCAAACAGTGCAGGCAGGAGGTACCGAATAACAGTCGCCCAGGCAGTGGAATCCGCATGCGGGCTGGCCGATTCAGGAGTTCATCTCATAGACCTCACAATGGGGGAGGATTCTTTCTTTTTAAAGTGTGAGTCAGGTTTGAAAAAATTTGAAACCCTTGTTACGCAGGTAAAATCAAACACAAATTTGCCCATTATGATTTCCCCGGGTCTCCTTCCCGAAGAATATTTAACCGTTTTGTCCGGAGCCGGAGCGGACTGGTACGCATGCTACCAGGAGACCCATAACCGGGAATTGTTTTCCAGGCTGCGCCCCGGGCAGGATTATGACAGGAGGTTTCTTGCCAAACAGCACGCGAAAAAAATCGGTTTATTGATAGAAGAGGGAATACTCACGGGTGTGGGGGAGAGCGGGAACGATATCGCTATGTCGATGAATAATATGCACGATATTGGGGCGCAGCAGGTCCGTGTTATGAGCTTTAATCCGCAGAAAGGGACGCCGATGTCCGGCTGGTTTTCACCGGACAGATTACAGGAATTGCAAATAATAGCTGTGATGCGTCTTATTTTCCCGGAAAAGTTGATACCCGCCTCTCTCGATATAGACGGTGTAAAAAACCTAAAAAAAAGGTTGGACGCTGGAGCAAATGTGATAACTTCATTTATCCCCCCCTTTAGCGGTTTGTCCGGTGTATCTCAAATTGACCTTGACATAAACGAAGGGAACAGGACGGTTGACGGCGTGCTGCGTGTGATCGATGAGTCGGGACTGGAAATTGCCCGCGC
>SDBU01010168.1_pt1 | contig 10465 bp, 12 predicted proteins | sample 2277071 | NCBI WGS metagenome assembly SDBU01 (sample SAMN10397929, study PRJNA504765) | marine sediment metagenome | isolation source: marine sediment core GS08_GC12, 126 cmbsf | place: Arctic Ocean: Gakkel Ridge, Loki's castle | collected 2008
ATGGTCTGCCGCGAACAAGCGGATCTCGGGCGTCCAGTCGAGCGACGCAGATATTACGGCCGGCACCGGAGGCAACCTCTTCGAGACGATCAGCGCGCTTAACAACGATCGCTGCTTTGGCGTCTGGCACGACGAGGACCTCGAGAGTGTCGACCTCGCTTGGATGGCGACCATCCTCGCCGCCAATCTGGACGTGCGGGCCAGCGTCGCCCATGACAAAATGCTCGTGGGCATGAGCGTGCCGCCGAGCGCGGACATTGACGACACGAAGCGCGCCACCATCACCGGGTACAACGGCAACATCTACCTGCCGTTTTTTGGCGCGAACGTCATGCGTCCCGGTACCATGTTCGGCGGGCTCGCGATCCAAGAGAAGATCATCGAGGACTGGTACGAGGCCAGGCTCGGCGAGGCGTTCGCGCGCCTGGCGGTCAAGCGCTCTAACGAGCTGAGCGGCATTCCTTACGACGATTTCGGGATCGCGGACATCGAGGGCGAGATCAGGGCGGTCACTGAAGTCGGCTACGATGCCAACTCCTTCGTGCGCGATTCCCTGACGCTGGACGTCCCCAAGCTCGCGAGCATCTCCGCGGCGACGCGCGCAACCCAGAAGCTGACGATCACCGGCAACGTGGTCAAGTCCGGCTCGATCAAGGATCTCGACTTCACCGTTGGGATCACGTTCTAAGAAAGGCAGGCTCCACGTGTACCACATTGACTCAGATCGGCAGATGGTCACCTTTATGGGCGTCCAGCTGTTCGAGTTTGGCAAGGGCGAATTCCTGACCCTCACGCCGCGCAACAAACCATGGAACGAAGAGGAGGGCACGCACGGCGCGCTGATCCGGATCGGCGTGCCGGCTAACGCCTATGACGCCAAGCTGTCGATCCTCAAGGGTAGCGTGGTCAACGGGTTCATTTCCACGCAGGTGGGTCTTGATCTGCTTACCGGGCAGGGCGTCGGGCCGATGATTGTCAAAGACCTCGACGGATTGAGCCTGATCACCGGGGCGATCTCCTACTTCTATCCGCTCGAGATCAAGCTGAGTACCGATCCCATCATGAACGAATGGGAGGGCTTCGTCGCCATCCCGCGGATCGGCGGCTGGCACGAGGGCGCCGCGCGGATCCTGGCGGCTGCCGCATGAGCAACGCCAAGACAGAGCTGACCGATCTGAGCGGCGAGTCGCACGCCTACCAGTGCAAGCCGTTCGCCTTTGATGAGGCGTTTGATCTCGGGCTCAAGCTCGCCGGCATTGTCGGCGGACCGCTCGGCGAGGCGCTCAAGGGGATGCTGCTCGGCAGCGAGCTTGACGATCTCAAGCTGGACGAGCGGGTGATCGGCAGTATTGCGGGCACCCTGGGTGAGCTGCCCGGCCGGATCGCCGCTGCCGGCGGATCGGTGCTGATCGCCCGTGTGCTCGCGCAGACCTGGCGAAAGGGTGACGACGGCACGAGGCAGCTGCTCGGCGAGGCCGACGACCGCACGGAGGCGTATAGCGGCGGCAACTTGCGCGAGGGTATCGACGCGGTGCGGTGGGTCCTCATGGTGAACTACGGCCCTTTTTTGACGGGTCTGTGGGGCGAGTTAGCACCGCAATTGGCAGAGCTCGAGAGTCTGCGAAATCTCAGCCAGGGGAGCGAGACGGAAAACAGCGAGCCATCGAGCAACGACTTGAAGCCAGTCGAGATCGTATAGTCGATCAGCTCAGCGTAGATCTTCCCGGTCCAGGTTGGCGCGGCTGGTTTTTCTGGCGAGTCACATCAGGCGGTGGAGGATACAATCCAGTGGAAGTCTCCGAGAAATGGACCATGGCACAGGTCATTGAGACTGCGCTAGGTCTATCCCTCCGTGATGCGCTCGAGGCGCCCGGCTGATGGCTGGCATTGTCCGCAGCCTGATCACCCGGATCCTTTTCCGCTCGGATGAAACCGGGCTGAAAAAGGTCACGACGCATACTACCGAGGCCAAGCGCGAGATGCGTGCCGCCTCGCGCGCCGCTTTCATGCTCAAGCGATCGCTGAAAGAGATCGGCAAAGGGATCCGCCGATGGGCGATCGGTGTCAGTGTCGGCGTGTTCGCGACCACTAAGCTGGTCGCCGGGTTTGCCAAATCAACAGACGAGGCGGCGAAGTTCGCCAAGGGGCTTGGGATCTCGATCCAGGCTTACCAGGGTATGACCCACGCCGCCGCGCTTAGCGGGGTGTCGATCCAAGAGCTCAACGTAGCGCTGCCCAAGTTGGCGCAGAATGCCGGCAACGCGGCAGACGGATCGAAGACCGCCGCGCTAGCCTTCAGCCGCGCGGGTGTGGAAATTAAGACCGCGGGGGGCAAGTTCAAAGATCCGATCCAGCTCATGAATGAGCTTGCCGATAGCTTCAAAGAGGGTCGGTTCCAGGGCAATAAAACCCAGGTCCTGATGAATCTGTTTGGGCGCTCCGGGAAGAAGATGGGAGTGTTACTCGCTGAGGGATCCACGGGGATCAAAAAGGCGATGATCGAGGCCGAGAAGCTCGGGATCGTCATGACTGCCGCGCAGGCGAAGATCGCCGAGGATTTCAATGACGAACTATTGCGGACCAAATCAGTGCTCCTCGGCGTGCGGAATCAGATTGCGCTGCACCTGCTCCCCGCGATCAACAGAAACATGAAAGCTTTTGTCGCGTGGGCAAAGGAAGGGGACAACCTCAAAAACGCACTCGCTCGCCTGATCATCGTGGCTAAGGCGCTCGCCGTGGCGCTCGCCCTTGTCGTGTCCGTGAAGCTGGGCCAGAATCTCGCTGTCCTGGTAAGCGTTACCAAAAAGGCCGTGTTCTGGACGCGCCTGCAGGGCAAGGCAACGTTGCTGGCCTACGCCCCATACATCGCCCTTGCGGCAGCAATCGCCGCTGTCGTGCTGATTATCCAATCGCTTGTGGTGTGGAGCCGGGGCGGCAAGTCCGCGGTCGGGGATCTGTTCAAGTCGCTCGGCATAGCGGACAAAATGCGCAAGCTTGCGGACGGCGCCGCTGTTGCGTGGAGATGGCTCGGAAAGCAGCTGCTCGCGCTCGGCGCCATGATGCCTGACATAGCCCGCCACATCGACCGCGTGGTATCCGGGATCCATGCGCTGTTGTCTGCGCTCTGGAATGAGTTTGGAGCCGACCTGACTGAGCTTGGCAAGGCCATGGTTGATCTGTTCCGCGAGGTCTACCCGATCATGGTGACGCTCGCCGAGGCAGCGCACCGGACGGTCATCGATCTAATCGGTGTGCTCGCCGCCGCGTGGCGAGATCTGAAGCCGGTCTTAGTCGAGATAGGGAAGGAGATCGCCAAGGTCTGGCGAGACGAGATCGCGCCGGCACTACAGAGCGTGATTGCCGAGCTGCAAAACCTATGGGTGGTTGCTAAGCCGATCCTAAAGAGTATCTGGGAGCTCGAAAAAGATTGGCTTGGGATCCTGCTCAAACTCACGAAGGAGGTGATTCCGTTCCTCGGCACAGTCGTTGCGCGCACGTTCCAGGCGATCGCGATCATGATCAAGCTGTCGATCAAACAGCTTACCGTTTTCGTCAAGTCGGTAACCTTTATCGTCAACAGCTTGCGTGAAGCGTTTAACCTCATGCTCGCGATCGCCGGCCTGCAAAAGGTCGGTGTCGGCGGGATTGGCGCGGCGGTGGCGGCGGCCCCCAAGGGCGGCAGAGCCGGCGCACCCGCCGGCCCGGTGACGAACACGATCTCTCTGGGCACGCTATCAGTTACGGTCCAGGGAACGGCCGACATGACGCCTGCTGAATTCCAGACGGCGCTCGAGAGTGGCGCCAAAAAGGTATTTCAGGAAGAAATCAATAACGCTGTCGCCGGCCTTCGGTCTTTGGTGCCCGGATGAGCGAAGCCTATCTGTACGACCCCGCAACGTTCGCGATCCTCTTTGAGTTCGACTGCGACACCAAAGAGGAGCGCGACGGCTCCACGAAGTGGACTGACAAGCCTGTCGAGGCCGGCGCCAACATTACCGACTACGGCAACCGCGCGCCGAACAAGTTCCGCGTCGAGGGGATCATTACCGCTTGGCCGTTCGGGTTCCCGCACAACCCTCTGCGCGTGTCTGGCGCTGACGCCGCGCTCGAGGCGATCGCCTTAGCCGGTCAGCCTGTCGGCCTCATCACAAAATGGTGGGCTGCCGAAGTCGTGATCGCTTCCGACAAGGCAAGCAATTCGCAAGGCGAGGGCGAGGCGCTGCGGTTCGCGATCTCGTGCCAGACGATTCGCGTACCGAATCCCGACTACGTCACGATCCCGGCGAGCCGGCTCAAGGTCACCGTGCGCAAGCGGGCCACCGCTGCACCAACGACCGGGGGCGCGGCCTCGGGTAAGAAGAAGCCAGCCAAGCCATACACCGATGTGATCTATAAGGCGTTCGCCTTCCTGGGGTTCGGCTAATGGCGATCCAGCTCCCTCCATTTGACGACGGCACGGAGCGCGTGCCTGTCTACGATTACACGATCCTGCTCGAGGGCGTGCTTTACCGATTCGTGATCAGGTACGGCGGCGAGCGCATCGATCGTTGGTACATGGATATCTACGATGCCGACGACAACGCCCTGCTACTCGGAAAGAAGCTGAGCGTCAACACGCCACTGCTCGAGCAGTACGAGATCGAGGGCTTGCCGCCCGGCGAGATCGCACTAGTCGATATGAGCGGCGCGGAGCAGGAATGTGGGTTCGACGATCTCGGCGTGCGTTGCGAGTTGGCCTATATTCTCGAGAGTGAGATCCCGGCCGATCCGCCGCTCGAGGTCTCCATTACGGCGGCGCCATGACAGTGATCGCCCCCCGCATAGTTCAGATCGCTGTCGGCATTGCCGGCGCCGTTGGACGCGAATGGAATCAGCGCTTTTACATCAAGGGCACAGTCACGCGCACCGCGGGTCGGACGCCGAACAAGGCGAAGATCGACATCTACAACCTGTCGCCCGTGTCCCTGCAATTCCTCGAGACCCCTGGCATGGTGCTGCAAGTCCGGGCCGGGACGACGATCCCGGGCACGCTGTTCTATGGCGACGTCCAAAAGAGCGGCGTGCGCACGAAGGTTGCACACCCGAACCAGGTCACGACAATCACCGCGCTTGACGGCAAGCGGACGCTGCAGGAGGCGTATTTTGCAGCGTCCTACCCGGCCGGCACGACGCGGTCGCAGATCCTGACCGATGCCCTTGCCGCTAACGTTGTCGCCGTGGGCCACATTGCGCCGCTGCCCGAGCGGGTCTACCAGGCGGCGACAGCTTTCGCCGACCCGCTCGACGACGTGCTCGACGAGCTCTACACGGGCGAGCCCGTTACGTGGAGCCTGCAAGCGGGGGCGTTCACGCTGCTCCACGATGATCTCCCCGCCCCCGGTAACGCCCCGATCATCAGTGTAGCGACCGGGATGATCGGGAGTCCCGAGCGGACGGACAAGGGCGTCAAGGTCGAGACGAGCCAGCTCGGCGCTTTCGCCCCCGGCACCCCCTTCGTGGTCCAGTCGCGCCTAGTGACAGGCACCTACAAAACTTCACAGGTGATCGATCAGTTCGACACTGAGCTGGACTGGGCAGCCAAGCTCACGGGCACGGTGCTACCATGAGCAAGCCCGAAGTACTCGACCCGACACTGCCGGATGCCCTCAGGCTGTTCGCAGATCGCGGCACTGAAAAGGGATTGGCTAAAGACGTGCCCGCAAAGGTGCTCACATACAATCGGGCAGCGCAGACGGTGGACGTGCAACCGCTGATCATGGTCTCAAAAAACGATACCCTCCGCATGCTGCCGATCGCTGTCCAGGTCCAAGTGCGCTGGCCCGCTGGCTCGACGTGGAGCATTGTCGGCGATCTCGTCGCGGGTGACTTCGGCTGGATCGTTCCGGCTGCCGGCGACATCTCCGCCTGGAAAATGCAAGGCACGGAGACTAATCCCACGGCGATCCCGCGCAAGGGCAAGATGTCTGATGTGAGGTTTGAGCCCGGGAGCCAGCCGATCAGCACCCCCCTTGCTGCCGACGCATGGAAGGCGGGCGCACTGGTAATCAGGGCGGCCGAGCTACTACTGGGGAGCAGTGCGGCTGTCGACAAGGTCGCACTCGATAGCTTGGTGAGGGCGGCAATCCAAGTGGTGTACGACGCGCACGACCTGCACATACACGGGTCGCCGGCAGGAAACACCACGGTTCCGACAGTTCTTTTTACTCCCGCCGTTCCGGCCAACGTAGGCGCCACAAAGGTCAAGGCGATATGACCGACGTCCAGCTTGATGACACCCACGATCTGTATTACGTCGACGGCCTGCTCGGCACTGTCGAGGGCGACGACGAGATCTTACAGCGCGTCTGGATCGCGCTCAACACCGGGCTCGGAGAGTGGGCATTCGATACCCTCTTTGGCTTCCCCTATCTCCAGATCACGGGTGAGCGGGGCGTGACCGATATGTTTATTGAGGCGGCGGTGAAACTCTTAGTCGAGCCGATCACTGGCGCCGGGTCGATCAAGGCCATTTCGATTGTGCGTGACCCAGCGGCCCAGAAAGCTACAATCACAGTCGATACTATTTTCGGCGAAGTCGAGGCGGTAGTATGACGGTCCCCAGTTACGACGGAAGCGGCACGGTCCTGCTAGACACGGTGGGCTATCGCGAGAATATCGACAAGGCGATCCAAAGCTCGAGCGAATTCGGCCCGGCGGCGCAGCTTAACGCAGACAAGGCGCTAGCGCAGATCGTCGACCCTGTCGCCAACCAGCTCGGCGAGACGTCGGACGCGCTGCAGGAGAGCATTGACGCCCGCGATCCGGACGCCGCCGAGGGTGTGCACCTCGATAACCTCTGCGCGCTCGTCGGCGTTGTTCGCCAGCCTGCAACATTCTCCGTTGTGACCTTGCGCCTGACTGGTACGCCCGCAACGGTGATCGCCGCTGGCAAGCGTGCGCGCGTATCCGGCACGACAGATATTTACTGGACACCTGCGGCCGACGCCACGATCCCGGGCGGTGGAACGATCGATGTCGCCGGGGTCTGCACCGTGATCGGGGGACAGGACGCGATCAATGATTCGATCGACGAGATCGTCGACGCCGTCTCGGGCTGGGCAACTGTCACCAATGCCGGCGCGGCGATCGCTGGCGACGAGATCGAGACGGACGCAGCCCTGCGCAGGCGCCGCAAGCTGAGCCTGTCGGCCGGCGGCACCTCGCGCCCCGCGGCAATTCGCGCCCGCATCGTGGCACTCGACGCGGTCACCGCCGCCGGCGTGATCGAAAACCTGACCCTGGTGACAGACGGCCGCGGTATCCCGGGCAAGTCCTACCGCCCGATCGTCTGGCCTTCGGGACTTAGCGCCGCGAACGAAGTGCTAATCATCAACGCAATATGGGAGGTGGCCGGCGCCGGGATCTATGTCGACGGCTCGGAGCGATACGACGTCACTGACGATCAGGGATACGTCCAGGACCTCGGGTTCGAATACGCTTCTCAGGTCGAGGTCTACGCGATCCTGGATCTCACGGTGACGGGCGGCTACCCGAGCACCGGGGACGCGGACGTCGAGGCCGCCCTGAAGGTCTTTGACAACGACTGGACCCTCGGGTCCAAGGTGCTGCCCGACGACCTCGTGCCCTACGTGCGGTCGCAGGTGCCGGGTATTGACAACGTCGTGTTTAAGCTCAAGATCGGCGGTGCTCCCGGGGCTGGGGACATCGTACCTCTGTACCCCGATGTTGACGAGGTACCGCATTTCGATGCTAACGTAACGGTGAACAGCTAGTGACCGCAACGCAGATCACGGATCACGCCGAGCGCGCGCTCGGTACCATGTCCAGCTGGACGGTGAACAAGGACCGCCTGCGCAAGCTCGTGGAGCTGTTCGCCGATCAGGTCCAGCTGACAGAGGATGTGATCTTCGAGGTGCTGGTCAACTCGCTTCTGGAGAATGCCACCGGCGTGATCCTTGACGAGTACGGCCTGATCTTCGATCACCTCCGCGGCAGTCTTGGAGATGACGACTACCGCAAGGCGCTGTCGGCAGTGATGGCCGCACACCAGAGCGACGGCACGGCGAAAGAAACCATCAACATTGCCTCGACCCTGATCGGCGTCGCGATCCGGTACCAGGTGTACCCGCTCGCGCACTATCGTTTGGAATACGAGATCGGCACGCCAGTCTCGGGCGACTGGGAATCGCGGGTATTGCAGATACTCGAGATCCTGCGACCTACCGGCGTAAGCTATTCGCTAGTCGAGGGCAGCACCGCCGGCGACGGCGCATTTCAATTTGACAGCGGGCCCGGGTTTGATAAGGGTCGGCTCGCACGGAGAGTGATCTAATGACTGAGCGCAACGCACGCCCGGCGACAAACGACAACATCGGGTGGAACACTACCCCGACGAATCCGAGCACGGATCCCGGCGGCGCCCTGCGAGCCGCGGGTTGGGCAACTGACGCGATCCCCGGCTCGGATGAGTTCAACTACATCCAAACCATGTTGGGCGACAACGCGCTGTGGATCGAGTCTTTCATCCCTCGCGAGTGGGATGACATTCGGGAGGCTCTGGCGAAAGCAACGGTGCGCGATCTGTTTCGCGTAGTGCCGCCGCTCGCCGCGATGAGAGGCCGGCTTGACGAGGCGTACTCCACCGCGGGCACGGCCGCGACGGGCGGATTTCCCTCCTTCATGTGCACCGACGGTGAACAGATTTACTATATCGCCGGGCTGGGCAACGTCTCGCTGATCGCGGCGCGCCCCACGGACGGAGTGGAGATCTGGGAGTCGGGAGCGGTGACGCAGTTTCTCGCCATCACCGCTGACGGCCTATTCGTGTATGCCTCCGGTGCTGCGGCCGATGTCGGGCTGCGAAAGATTGACCGTACTGACGGCACTGCGGCCGGCAACGTCAACGGCACCGGTCACAGTTATCGGCTAGTGCGGGCCAACGGGGTGTATGTAGTCATGATCGCCCCGAGTGTCAACCTCGGCAAAATGGATGTCTTTACGGCAGCTGCGCCGACCTTTACGGCGAACGCTGCGCCGACGGGTAACCTCAACGCCCTGGGAATAGACGTCGATAGGTGCTACATCGGTGGCACTCGCAACGCCGGCAAAGACGTCTGGGCCTATGACCTAGCAGATGTCGGCGTACTCGTCGCCGTGTGGTCAACCGCGCTGGACGCAAACGACCCGAGCCCGGTCAACTCGATTGTGGCCGACGGTGACTACGTCTATGTCGCTTGTGACAGCTTCGCTATTGCAGCGGGTGGAAACCGCGGTCTGTTCTGCCTCGACCGCGTCACCGGCTTGGTTGTGTGGAGCATGGATCTGGGCGCCGACGTCGACTTCCTGGCCACCGATGGGGTTTATCTGTATGCTGCTGACAGCGCAGAGGACCTGCATATGATCAAGCTCGCCGTCGGCCCCGGTGAAGTTCACTCGCCCGTGGCCGATGTTGCCTCACACATCGCCTGCGATGGGGTCAGCGTGTTTTGCAGCGATGGCGCCACGCCTGCCAATTTTCGGCGGCTATGGACCGGTGGCCCGACGCGCACGTTTATGCGGGCAGCCCCGGCAGACCCCACGCGGCGCCCGTGGCCCAACCTGGCGATACCGATCGACGGCAGAACTTAAAGAGGGTTGCCCTTGAGGGCAGCCCGTGGGAATATCAAGGCAACAACGGAGAAACAAAATGGCATACCGCAACCCGCCCCTTTCACTCAACCCCGCCGACGATACCGATTACGAGGTGCCGATTACCGCTGCCAACTCGCCGCCTTCGGGCGTCAGCGTGTTTCACGCGACCTATTCGGACCCGACCGGGAACGAGGTCAATCTGCGCCGGCGCGCGCCAAAGCAGATCCAGATCCAGGGGATGTTTACGGGCACCGATGCCACTAACGCCGACTGGCTCTGTCGGTATTGGTCCTACAATCCGGACACCACCCGGTGGATGGCATCGGAGGACTTTCACCTGGTGGGCAACACCGGGCTCACTGCCACGCAGGGCCACGTCAAAAACCTCGATCACGATCCGAACGCCCGCTATGGCTTCATCGAAGTGATCAGCGGTGTGGCGGCGAATCAGGTGCTCGAGGCTACGATCGTCGCCAGGGAGTGGTAGGCGATGAACCGCAAGCGAATTGTCGGCGGCGTTGTCGTCGCGACCATCGTATCGATCGCCGTGGTTTTCGGGATCGTGTCTGGCGGCGGCGCAGGCGGGCTGATCGACACCTCGCTTGACGCGAGCACGAGCACGACTCCGCCGACCGATTGGCGCAAGGGCTACGCCCGCACCGGAGCGATCTGCTATACGCAGGACTCCACCGGGCTGACGTCTCTGTGCTTCGCCGCGAACGCCCTGCCCTACACTGAGGATGCGACCGACGTCGGGTGGCCTGTCGAAATCACTCAGGTCAACCGGATGCCGTACAACGTCAGTGCAAGCTGTGACGGCACTCCATTCAACTGC
>SDBU01010169.1_pt1 | contig 10464 bp, 18 predicted proteins | sample 2277071 | NCBI WGS metagenome assembly SDBU01 (sample SAMN10397929, study PRJNA504765) | marine sediment metagenome | isolation source: marine sediment core GS08_GC12, 126 cmbsf | place: Arctic Ocean: Gakkel Ridge, Loki's castle | collected 2008
GGCTCCACCTGATACACAAGTAGGTGCGCTGTCGTCACCTTGACAAACGCACCATTGTTGGGCAGGAACCAAGGGTCCTCAAGCAGCTCAGGCTTCAGATGATTCCTCTGCAGCGCTACCCCCAGTGTGCCGTTCCGAAGGCCAAAGATGTCTGCAATGTCCTTTACAGTAATATCCGTTACCATCTCTGGCAGCTCATCATCAGGCAAGTCAAGGTCAAGCTGCTCTTGCAGCCTGTCCAGGACTGCTCTGATAGTTGCAGGATCAATCTTGTGATTCATTAGCGCTGGCTCTGAGTCAGCCCGTGGGCAGATCGAAGGCCCAGTCGTAGTCAGCCTCCAGGACGCCGTTGGGCACATCACCCTCTCTGTAGTGTTCAGAGAAGGCCCGCATGGTGTCCCCTAGAGCATCAGTCAGCTCTGAGGGGTTCATCAGCCCAGGATCGTACCAGACCCGTAGCACCAGCTCCCGTCCCTGTGCTATCTCTATTCCATCAGGTGTGTTCATGTCCTACTCCCTCTCGCGGGGTCTGTCGCTCTGCCGGCGCTCTGCCTCGTGTACATGCTCTGCCCAGGCCAGGCCAATTCTGGCCCCCAGCCAGAACGCTGCTGCCTCCAGAGATAGTTTGCCACCAAGAGGTATCATCAGGACTTCTAGCCGTCGGGACCATTCCCCGCAGCTGCACCTGATAGATGGTCCATACAGCTCGTCTGGAACAATCCCTTCGAGACAGTGCTCTCCAGACTTGCCCAGGCGTAGCAGTGTCTCCAGTGATTCTGTTACCATGTCATCCTCCCACTTTGGCCAGTTCAAACCGAGCTGTCACTGCTCGTCTCACTCTGCTTGCCTGATGTATGTCCATAAGCACCTGCTTTCTCAGTCCATTTGCTATCGGCTCTGGTCCTACCAGCATTGCGTCCTGCTCGTCGAACCTAGCACACCATCTCAGGCCGTGCTTGGCAGGGATGCTGACCTCCCCTGGCCTTGTCACCCAGGTCTGCACATGGCCATTAGGACGCCAGCGAGCAAACGTATAGTCGTACCACTCGCCGCGCCTCAGCTCCTTGCGCTCTGCTAGCGTCAGGTTACGAAAGTGCCCGACTGCTGCGCGTATCTCTTCAGTTGTCCAGAGCTTTGCCATTCTCTGTCTCCCTCTTTTCTGGCATCTTGATCTCCCTCCCTTTGGCCAGTGCCAAGTCTCTGGCCCTTACAGCTGGCCTAGCCCCTGCCCGTGACACTTTGACCAGTTGTCTGGTCAGCCTACGTCCCTGTGCGTTCTTTCCCATCAGTCCTCCACTGGGTCGGGGTACATGCCGACATAGAACTGGTGTAGTGCATCCATCAGCTCTCTGTCCTTCCCCTCGTAAGCAGACAAGCGCAGTATACGGACAAGCTGGAGCAACATGCTCCATCGACAGCGTATCGCCCAGGCCAGGAGCCTAACAGCGGCAATGTGCTTTGTCAGTCTCATCTGCCTACCTCGCTGCTCTATCGTGTGTCATGCCGTAACATGGGCGCTCTGCTTCTGCCTGCATCAGCGCCTTGTGCGCTAGAGCCCTGTGTGCTGGACACATCGCTTGCAGCCTTTGATAGGCTGTAAGCTGGTCACCTCTCAGCTCCATCTTATCGCGGCGCTTCTGTGCCCGTCTGAGTCCAGTCATGTCTCTGAGTCGCTGTGCGTCTCGGCTAGGGCGCTGACTCCATGTAGTGCGTCTGCTCATGTCAGCTTACCTCCTCCAGTGTCCAGCCAAACGAGCGCCACCGCAGTGGTGTCCAGTTGGGCTGCTTGAACGCACTTGCCTGGACCAAGGTGACACTAGTTGGCCGGTCCTCCAGCGGCAGTATCTTGACGCTATGTACAATCGCAGTTGCGTCCTCCTGTGTGTCTGGATAGCACACATCATACCTCAGCATGTCCACAGGGAATGGACCGCTGCCTACAACCTTGGCCCTGTGATAATGGATCATCGCTGCTCCTTACTACTCGGCTTATGATCCTTGCAGAAGAAACTTGGGCCGTGCGTGGGGTCGTCCGGCCCGTCTAAGTCACAGTACACAGCGGGCGCAAAGCAGCGTTCGCCGTCTGCTTTCCCGGTCTGTACCTCACAGATCGTGCCCTGTTCTGCCTTTACTAGCTTCATCCTGCTCCCTTCTCAGCTCTTAAGGCTGTACTCTTCCAGCATCCTTATGCCGTCTGGTGTCAGTGCCACTGGCCCGCCCATCAGGCTGCCATCGTAGCACCAGACAAAGTTGCCCTCAGGTCTGAGGTAGCTCACTGCTGCCATCTTGTCTACCCAGAACTGAGGGAGTGCAGTGTCATACACTTTGAGCCCCAGCTCCTGACACCGCTCTTCAACTGTCTTGACTTGTGTATCTACCATGTGCTCCCTCTATATCCTGGACGGCTGCCCACCCTCTTCCCATCTGGGGCAGCTTGCTTCGTGCCTGTCGCGGCAGTGCACACAGACACTCTTCCCACAGACTCGACACACTCGCCTGGTTGTGCGCCAACAGGAGCTGTAGTAGCAAGGCTTCAGTTCATTGCCCATGTCTGCTCTCCCTGGCTGCTCGTCTAGCAGCCCTACATACGAGAAGTCATCCAGCGTTGCAGCAATACCATCCACGTCATCGCCTAGCAGCTCACTGACGACTCTAGCTGCATCAGCCCTTAGGGGACGCCCCTCTGGTGCATTCTTGCCCCAATCGCAGCACTGACAGCCCTTACCACTTCGGAAGGCTGCACTCTGCTCCGGGCTCAGCTCCTGCATGATGTAGTCCAGCTCCCAGGGCTCCCCACACTTTTGACATATCAGGTCCATACTGACTGCTCCTCTCTGTGCTATGCTCTAAGCGCCACGGTCGGCACTTGGAAGCTACCCTTCCATTGTAAGGCCCCGGCTTGTCAATGTCAAGCTCTTTACGCTTCGATAAGGGTCAGATTGACATAAGGCGCATTGCCGTTGGAGCTTGTGGGGCACTTGGCGTCCTCCCCGACCCTACACGGCTAATTGATAAACGGCTAACATCCCTGTACCGATAAAATAGTCTCAAAGATTCTCCCATAGACTATTGACACACGTTTCCAGTTGTGCTATATTAAATGTGTTCGGCGAGACAATAGCGAAAAGGAGACGGTGTACAATGTCAGAAGACAAGGTAGCTCTAGAGCAGGGAATCCTAAAGGCAATGGGTGATGTCGAGACCGCTGCCAAGGTAGCGACCGATGCCCGGAGCGCGGCCAACAAGGCATGGGATCGCGGCGACACGAAATCAACAGAAGGACGTGCCGCTCTCCTATTGGCCGAAGATACAGCCAAGGGCGCAGAAGCCAAGGTGTCAACGGCCAAAAGTCTAGTGACTAGGCTAGAGGCTTCCCTGGTCGATCTCGGCAAGGAGTCCGCGCGGGCGGAATACAATCCATTGACCGCTGCGCTCACAAAGGCGATCAAGGGCGTGTTGGCCGAAGAGCGGTTCAAGCCCCTGATTGCCAAGGCAGCCACGTTGACCGGATACTCCATTCCGGTTGACACGTGCGACCCGTCGGGCGCTCTGTTGGCAACCGGCCCCAACGTGTCACCTAAGCCTATCGGCCCGCTGTTCATCAGGCCCAAGGCAACCCGTGGCGGTGGCAATCGTGGTGGCAACGGCAAGGGCGATAAGTACACCTTCACTCTGGACGGGATAGACCTGGATGCCCGTGCCTTTGTCGAGTCGGACGCGTTCCGACAGGTCTATGCGCCGGATGTGTCGAGTGGCAAGCTGAAGCGCCACCCCGCCGATGCCGTGGCCGATGGCTCGGCAGGTGTCACGGACGTTGCCAAGCGTGGCGCTATGAGGCTAGGGATCATGCCGGTACTCATAACCCCCAAGGAGCTAATTGAGCGCGCCTAGCCTCAACGTGGAGCCAACACGACCCCATAGCAAGTAGCCGTCGAACAGCAAGGCCCCCATCGAAAGGTGGGGGTTCTTGTTGTCCGCTGTCGAGCGATGCTAGTCGGCACGCGGCCCCGTACCATCATGCTACGGTACAATGCGACAACGCACACGCAAGCGAACAGCCGTGCTTGCCGACGACGCGACAGCGAACATGGCTCCGAGTGCAGCTATGCACAGAGCGCCCAAGCACGCGCCGTCGAGCAGAGCAGCGAACATCTGCCGCGACCCCGCGCTGTGACCGTCCGCGAGGTTGCACGGGCTCCTCTTGTCTTCCTTTATGTTCCTGCGCTACCACACCAAAACAGGGAACAGTCCCTCGGAGACGAACAGTTCGAGACCGGACATGGGGGCGGAGGGAGTCAGGACCCAGCTGCGATCTCACGTAGCATCTTAGCGTGCTGTCGCTTGAGGGCACGCGAGACTGTGCGCCGTGTGCAACCTAGCTGGACAGCAATCTGACTGTTGGTAACACCTTGATGGTGGAGGGCAAGAATGAGCTGCTCTCGTGCTGGGTTCTTCTTATTCCCGTAGGAGCCGTATGTCCGCTGTGTGTCCTCTCGACATGCAGGGAGGGGGCAGGATAGGCAACGTGGAGCAAACTCGCAGCCTGTGTCCACAGGGCAGCGGTCAGACACTTCTCGTGGCTTCTCAGGATTAGCTGGATAGTTCCCCTTGTAGGCGCGAGACCTGTTTCCTGGGCTACCTCTTGACACGACGCTGCCCCACATTCTCAGTCTGGGTCTGAGCTTGCACCCAGCGGAACACATAGTCAGTTAGGCTGGTACAACTAGGAATGTCTGGGTTCTCGGTAGTGCCAGCAGGCACAAAGTTCGTCCCTATGAGCTTGGTGCAGATTTGGTCAGCACTAACCCCGTGCTGAAGAAGCAGGCTAGTCAATACGCCAACTACATCCAGGAGGCCATTGACAGTGCTCCCCACCTTGCCCATCTTGAGGAACAGCTCGCCTGGCTTGCCTCGTGGATACAGGCCAAGAGTCATGTACAGGTCAAAGGTGCCAATGCTGGGATCAGTGATCTCAACCTTGTGGGTGACTGACTTGCGGGTATCAGGCAGGCGTCTACGGGGCATGATGGGGCTCCTGTTCTACGGTCTTATGGGAATGTCTCACAGTTCACTACTTTGCAGCCCGATAGGTCTGCATCGTCTGGTATCCTCCAGGGACCGTCAAAGACGGCCATTGCTGCTAAAGCGACAATGATGATCAAGGTGAGAAGCCAACCTAGTATCTGGTTTCTAAGCACTACGCTGCTCCCTCCTTAGAACTCCCTGTAAGGCGACACTGGACTGGATGGCCTGAATATCACTACCATATTAGGGTGCCGTGGAGCTGTACCAGGCAGCCCATACTCGTCTAGGAATACCAGGCGTCCCCGGTAGAGGCGCATCTCTACGTTGGGCCTGGTGTCCTGGTTGTCAGTGTCCCAAATGTAGTCGTGGAACCAGTTGGTGTCAGTGCATACGTTGAGCAGGAGGACACAAGTAGCCCTACGCAGAGTAGCCCTGCTGGCCCTTTGGACCCAGGGGGCAACGTTTGCATACGGTGGGTTGCACCAGACTACCTCGTCGGACCAATCGTGGATCAGCCCATCAGACTCTTTGGTGTAGTAGCGGTCACACAGCGCGTTCTCTTTGGTGGCAGCTACGTCAACTGTAAAGTGAAACTCTGCATCAAGCTGGTTAAAGAACCATCTGGGGGTACGCCATTCCTGATAACCCATTACTCGGTCTCCTTGTAGTCCTCGAAGTAGTCAGACAGGCTCAAGCCGGCCTTCGGGAACTGCTCCTCCAGTCGCTCCTGATGCCACCCAGGAACATCGGCCCAACTCTTGAACTGCCCAACCTGCATCACGAGATTCTCACGGAATCGTGTCTGCACAGGGCTGCTGGCAAGTGCTTGCTCGCGGGTCAGCTCTTGTCCTTGCGCTTTGTAGGGTGCTGGCACACCTGTAGCTTCAATCTGACTGTTGATAGCTACTACACGTTCTGCGTGCCCAGCCTTCAGGTGGTAGTTGCGTAGCCAGACCAGCCTCTTACGCTCTGTACGTGCTTCGGGAGTCATGTGTGCTGTTGTAGCCCGTCTGCCTACCCTCTTGCCTTTGGGCGTATCATGTGACACGCGCCCAGCCTCCACCCAGCCCAGCAGCTCTGAGAAGCAAAACCTATGGTAGCGAATTGTGAACAGAGGCCAGAAGCGTCTCTCTATGCCTTCCTTCTTGCTCCTGCCAACTAGCCCTCTGTACCACTCGCCAACCTCTATGTCGCGCTTGCATCTGCCACACCTTTGAGTCTTCCTGGCTCTGGCAACTATCAGTGTCCCCAGCTTGGGCACGGCCCCCTCACTTTCTCTCAAGGTAGTACACATACAGGGTATGTATTACCTTGTTGGTGAGTTTCGAGTCTACAACAAGTGAGTTATTTCACCAAAAGAGAGCCCTATCAGCCCTCCGGGCACTCTCCACGCTGTTAGTACCGTATAGGTATACTACCATGTCCATAAGTGAGGGCCTTCCTCGAACCTACAACTCTATTCTAGCAAACTAACTCTCTTGTGTCAAGCCCCCCATGCGCCCACTTGACACAACCCACTAGTCTGTGCTACACTCTATACATGGCCGGACTTAACCGTGTCGAAGTAATCGAGCCCGCAAGAGCTGTTATCCCAGACGACGAAGACGGCTCTGAGGCGCTCCTGTCCCTGATCCCCCTGCAAACTGGGGACTCGCGCAAGGCGAAGTATCTGTCCTGGCGAGCCACGGGCTTCAGCGTAAGGGAAGCTTGTGTCCTGACTCCTTGCACCCACGGCACCCTGATGCGCTGGCGCAAGGAAGATGCAGAGTTTGCCAAGTTCGAGACTGAGTTTCTACGCACGCTGCAGAAGGGTATCAGCAAAGACATTATCTACATGGAGTTCTCCAGGAACATGCGCCTGGCCATGTTCCAGGACTTCAAGGTACTGTACAAGGCAGCCTATGATCTGGACAGTCTAAGCAAGAATGAGCGAGAGCATCTGAAGATGATCCGCAGGCTGTACACTCCGGCTGACCTTGTGGTGCTTGAGAAGGCTGTAGCACCTGAGGATGCCAACAAGGGCAATGTGACACTCAATGCAATCATTATCCAGGTGGATGGCCAGACCGTTGAGGATGAATCTGCAAGAAGGGCAGCGGCCAGGCAGCTCCTGGATGCTCATCTGGTCAAGTCCCGACCAAATGGGGATATGGTGGTTGACGCTGAGGCAGTAGAGGTGTTGGAGTGATCCCGACGCAAGCCGAGATGGCGCTAACTGAACGCCGTGCCCACTTCGTTTACGAGGGTGCGCGCATTGCTGCCAAAGCCGCAAACGCTCCCATAGTGCCAGTGCCGTGGGATGAACGAGAGCCTGCTTTTAAGGCACAGTTTCTTGATGTGATCGCACGTCAGTGCGGCGAGCAACGATCACGGTCGCCGGAGGAACTGCATGGCAGTTGGATGCAAGCCTATATCACAATGGGATGGGTCTATGGCGAGACGTATGACCGCGAGAAGCGCATCCATCCTGACCTTGTGCCTTACGATCAGCTAGGACAATTGGAACGCGACAAGGATGCTGTATTCGTTGCCTTGTGCGAGATTGCCCGTCAATGGATTTACAATGGCAATAGCTGAGGCCCCAGCAGCACCTAAGGTTGATCCGCGTGTCCTGGCTGCCAAGTATGGCGACCTGGCATCCTACTCTCAGGCCGTCCATAATACTGAGTTTGAGCCATATCAAAGTGCCTGGGCTGAGGCCCTGGAGACTGAGAACCGGCTGCTCATTGTTTGTCCGCCAGATACCTACAAGTCAACAACGATTAGGCTCTGGGCTGAGAGAGCTCTCGGGCTTAATCCTGACATACGCATTTTGTGGTTGATGAACTCTGGGGAGCAAGCCCAGAAGCAGGTAATGACCGTCGGCCAGACAATCGTAAGCAACAATGTGTATCGCAGCGCCTTTGGCATTGAGCCTGATGATTCAGCTCAGTGGACCAAGAGCGTACTGTTCCTCAAGCGGAAGCGCCACGGGCCTGATCCTAGCCTCATGGCGACAGGTTTCAATGGGCCGTACCAGGGTCTCCACTTCGACGTAATCATCATTGACGACCCGACCAACCAGGAAGATGTCCGCAGCCCAACGACTATGGAGTACCAGCAGCAAAAACTCCGTGGAGTGATTCTGGACAGGCTGGTTGAAGGCGGGAGAATAGTCAGTATCCTGACCCGCTGGGGCGAGAACGACCTAGTAAGCACCTTCGACGATCTCGGGTTTGCTCAGGTCCAGATGCCCGTCCTTGGCGACTACCCCTGGGGACCAACTCTGTCTAACAAGCGTTTTCCGCCTGAGAGGGTGGAGCAGATAAGAAGGGATAAACTAGACTATCTCTTCACGCTGACATTCATGTGCGATGTCCTGGGCGCTTCCGAAGGCGAAGTCATCAAGCGGGATCATCTGCAGTACTGGGATGAAAAGTCAATCCCAGACAATCCGTTGCAGTTCTTCTGTGGCATCGACCCAGCAGCCTCCACGAAGACCCGTGCGGATCATTCGGCGATAGCGACTGTAGGCATAGACACTCGGACCAGGAAGATATATGTTACTGACATGTGGGCTGCCAAGGTCGAAGTGCAGGACCTCAAGAAAGAGATTCTGCGAAGGTGCAAGCAAGTTGCTGGGCTTCGAGGCGTAGGTCTGGAGACTATTGGGTTTCAGATCAGCATTCTGCAGGACCTTCGGAGACACAACCAGCTGCCGTTCAAGGAGCTGCCGTACAGGTCACGAAGTAGGGTGGCACGTAAGGTCATTGGTCTGGACAAGGACAAGTACGGCAGAGCTATGTACTTAGAGTCCCTGTTCTCCAGTAACCGCCTGTACCTAGCGAAGAACTTGCCACTGGCTCAGGGAATCAGTCTAGAGTCAGAGCTCTGCAGCTTTCCTCTATGCAAAATGGACGACCGTATGGATGCACTGGCATTTGCCTGTGTGATAGCTGAGGCAGCCTGCCCACGGAACCGACTAGTAAGGGTCTTGACTGGTTAACCAGGAGTACAGTCTGTGTCTATTCCTGACGCCACCTACATCACCAACCTTCTGGCAACGCTCATCAGGGAGCTAGAAGGCTTCCACAGGCGTATTAACGAAGTCGAGAACCTGCGGTATATGGAGGACAAGATTGCACTCCCTCCGCAAGACAAGCCAGCTGGCCTGGAGCTGCGAGTAGGCTTGACTGCCGAGCTCATTGAGAACGTCAAGGCAGCGCTGACAACTAACGAACCTGTAGTCAAGGTCAAGGCGCTACGTGTGGGCAACAAGGCCAACGAGAACGCTACGAAGCGCGCGCTGTTCTGGACAGCCTTTATACAGGACATGAGTAGGACCACGCCAGTTCTTGATGAACTTGTTGACGCTGTAGCTGGTCTTGGCTGTGGCATCCTGAAGGCTACCTTTGCACCCTGGCCCAAGGCAGCGCGCCGCAAGCGCAAGAATGAGGATGACAAGGATTACCTGGAGCGTCAGGATGCACTGAAGCGCCAGTGGGGACCACCCTTCCGTGTGATTACAGTGCATCCATTGTGTCTGCTCTTCCGTCCAGGTCCTGGGAACCGCCTAACCGAGACTCTTGAGCACAGCTACAAGCCTCGCAGAGACGCGTATCCCGGCCTAGAGCCGGTCACGAGTGAGACCAAGCCGGATGCTGATGCACTGGCAGCCTCGTCAGGCCTCCCAGTAGATGTCATTAAGCCAACGCCTGTAGGCTTCGACCAGTCCGACATGCTGCTAACCACTGAGTACTGGCGTCCCGACTTGTACCAAATCTGGCTGGGCTCCAATAAGGTACATGAACAGGCGAACCCAGGGGTTGCCTACTTTATAGCTGTAGGCCGTTCAAGCAGCTCCAAGGACCCCGACAAGTTTGGCCTGTCAGTAGCCGATGTCTTGAGGCACACAGAGCCGCATATCAACAGGACGCTTACACGGATGGCTGAGGCAGCTGAGCTTCTGGTCAAGAAGAGGCTGACTGTTGAACTCCCTGAAGGCACAGGCGACGATATTGAGCTTGACGATGACAACAATCCTGTGCCTACGACATTCAAGTTCAGTGAGGAAGTGGCAACAGCTCTTCCAGGCGGTGCCAAGATACACGACCCCTTCGCTGGCGTGGAGAACATCTACGCAGCCATGCCGTTTATCCAGCTGCTCATGATGATCACAGCACGGCACGGGGTCAGCCCCATATTTAAGGGCCAGAGTCCTGGAGCCGCTGGCTCAGGCTACCGCGACACCTCGCTATACATGATGGCCTTGAGTCAGTTCAAGAACCTGCTCAAGTCGTATGCCAGCTGCCTGACGGGTACAATCAACTGGCTTGAGTCCAGCCTGGTGACTCACGCCAAGCAGAAGATTTGGGTAGGCGACCTGAGCCTGGAGCCCTCTGATATAACTAACTTCCCTGCTGTGCTCACTGCAGAGGTCGAGCCATTCCTGCCTCAGAA
>SDBU01010170.1_pt1 | contig 10463 bp, 9 predicted proteins | sample 2277071 | NCBI WGS metagenome assembly SDBU01 (sample SAMN10397929, study PRJNA504765) | marine sediment metagenome | isolation source: marine sediment core GS08_GC12, 126 cmbsf | place: Arctic Ocean: Gakkel Ridge, Loki's castle | collected 2008
GGATAGCATAGCCTACGGTATCAGGGATATTTACCGTGGTGGCTCCAGCATCAATAACCGCTTCCAGGATTTGATAAAGATACTCTGGCTCAGTCCGGCTGGCATCCATCGGTGAGAACTCTATATCATCAGTATATTTTTTAGCTCGGGCTACCATCGTCTTGGAAGCCTCCAGCACTTCCTCGCGGCTCTTCTTTAGCTGATAAACGAGGTGCACATCTGAGGCTGAGAGGAACACATGTATTCGTGGGCGCTTAGCCTTTTTGACCGCTTCCCACGCCTGGTCGATATCATTGGGGTGAGCCCGGGCTAGAGCGCAGATTATCGGGGTGCGAATCTCCTTAGCAATGAGCCTTACTGCCTCAAAATCACCCGGAGAGCTAGCCGGAAAGCCAGCTTCAACAACATCCACCCTGAGCTTCTCCAGTTGTCGGGCTATATTCAGCTTCTCCTGGACGTTAAGGGTTCCTCCGGCTGCCTGCTCCCCATCCCGCAGGGTAGTATCAAATATAATTACCCTGTCCATAATCCATTCCTCTACGTTCTTCTATTGTGTTGACAGAACTACTCTCTTTTACTTTCCTTTCAGCCACGGCATCATCTTGCGTAGCTCTTTACCCACCAGCTCAATAGGGTGTTCGGCCTCCATACGTTTGAGGGCGTTATAAACCGGACGGTTAGCCTGATTTTCTAAAATCCATTCCTTGGCAAAGCTGCCATCCTGAACCTCAGCCAGAATCTGCCTCATTTCATCTTTGACCATCTCATCAATAACCCTCGGACCACGGGTATAATCACCATACTCGGCAGTTTCACTCACTGAGTAGCGCATATAGCTTAAGCCGCCCTGGTAAATCAGGTCAATGATAAGTTTAAGCTCGTGAAGGATTTCAAAGTAGGCTATTTCCGGCTGATAGCCAGCCTCAACCAGCGTCTCAAACCCGGCCTTTATCAAAGAGGAAACCCCGCCGCACAACACTGTCTGCTCACCAAAGAGATCGGTCTCCGTCTCCTCAGCAAAGGTTGTTTCTATAATGCCGGCTCGGCTGCAACCGATGCCCTTAGCATAGGCAAGGGCTATATTCTTGGCTTTGCCGGTGGCATCCTGATGAACCGCTACTATTGCCGGGGGTCCTATGCCCTCAGTATAAAGTTGCCTCAGCATATGACCCGGGCATTTGGGGGCTATCATGGCGACATCAACCTCGGGTGGCGGGGTAATCTGCCCGTAATGGATATTAAAGCCATGGGCAAACATCAGCATATTGCCTGAGGTCAGCCCCCCTTCAATTGCCTGACAGTAAATATCAGACTGAAGGTTATCCGGAGCCAGCATTACCATTATGTCAGCTTTCTTCGCCATTTCATCAGCGTTCATCACCTCAAAACCAGCCTCTTGAGCACTCTTCCAGCCCGGGCTTCCTTTGGCTTCAGCCACTATTGCCTGACACCCGCTATCTCTGAGGTTCTGTGCCTGGGCATGTCCCTGACTTCCGTAGCCAATAATGCCGATTACCTTTCCTTTGAGTACAGTTAGATCGCAATCCTTCTCATAGTATATCTTGGCCATAATTTATATCCTCCTTATTTATTTGCTCAATAACAGTTGAAATGAGACTGTCGGTCAACCTCACCACAGGTTCACTTCTGGTAGTGCTCAGATGTTTTCTGCCTCTTGGTCTGGGCCTTAGACGATCTTTCCTTCACCGGCAGTACGCCGGCACCTCCCCTGGTCATAGCTATACGACCAGTCCTGGCTATCTCCTTGACGCCAAAACCGCGAAGCAGATTGAGCAAGGAATCGATTTTCTCCTCATCACCGGTAACCTCGATTGTCACCGAATCGGAGGCAACATCTACTATGTTCGCCCTGAATATATCCACAATTTGAATAATCTCGCTGCGGGTAGAGGAAGTAGCTTTTATTTTAAACAGCGCTAGTTCCCGGACAATTAGGTCATCCCCGGTAATGTCAGAGACCTTGACTACATCTATGACCTTGTCCAGCTGTTTTCTGACTTGCTCCACTGTCGTGGTCGCCCCGTCAACAACAAAGGTCATGCGGGATAGATGAGGCATCTCACTATGTCCAACAACAATACTTTCAATATTAAAGCCACGCCTTCTAAAGAGGCTTGCCATCCGGTTAAGTACGCCGGGTTTATTCTCCACCAAGGCAACTATGGTGTGCTTCGTCGCGACCATGTTCCCACCTCTTTCTTAGGTTCCTCAATAACTTCGGCTAAAGATGCTCCCGGCACTACCATAGGGTAAACATTCTCCTCTGGTTCTACCACAAAGTCTATCAGGAAAGGACCCTGATACTCCATGGCTTGTTCAATAGCGGGAATCACTTCTTCCTTATGTTTAACCCTTAGCGCTGGGAGTCCATAAGCCTCAGCAATCTTGACAAAGTCAGGACAAGTCAGTGGTGTAGCTACATATCGTCGCTCATAGAACAACTCCTGCCACTGTCTCACCATTCCTAAATAGCCGTTACTGATAATAGCTATCTTAACCGCTAGTCGTTCCTGAACTATGGTAGCCAACTCCTGAATTGTCATCTGAAAACCGCCATCGCCAGCCACACACCAGACAGTATCACCGGGCGCACCAACCTTAACCCCCATAGCTGCGGGAAGCTCAAATCCCATAGTCCCCAACCCACCTGAGGAGATTAAGCTATTGGGTCTATTATACCAGTAGTGTTGAGCTGACCACATCTGATGCTGCCCTACTCCGGTAACAATGGTAGCTTCGCCCTTCGTTACTTCATATAGTTTACGAATGACAAACTGGGGTAGGAGCCCCTCGCTATCCCTGATAATTGTTGACGGATGTGCCTTTCTCCACTCATCAATCTGATGAACCCAATCCATATGCTCAGCGGAAGTAATCAGTTTGTCTAATTCGTTTAGAACCATCTTCGCATCACCAACTATGGGCACATCCACACGGACATTCTTACCGACTTCAGCCGGGTCGATATCAATGTGGATAATATGGGCATGCGGGGCAAAGCCACTTACCCTGGCTGTAGCTCTATCATCAAACCTCATCCCGATAGCAATGATAAGGTCAGCAGCATCAACCGCCATATTGGCATAAGCCATGCCGTGCATACCCAGCATGCCATAAGATAAAACATGAGACTCAGGGAAGCTGCCAATACCCAATAGTGTAGAAACTACCGGTATTTGTGCCGTCTCAGCCAGTTTCTTCAGTTCGGCATCTGCTCCGGAGATAATTACGCCCCTGCCGGTAATAATAAGCGGTTGCTGAGCTTCATTTATAAGCTTGGCTGCCTTCTTAATCTGCGCCGGATGTCCCCGGAGTGTTGGCTTATAACCAGGCAAGTCCACCCGGCTAGGGTAGTGGAATTCGGTCTGGTCAATAAATACATCTCGTGGTATGTCAATGAGTATCGGTCCCGGCCTGCCACTCCTTGCCAGATAAAATGCCTCTTTAACTACCTTGGCCACTGAACCTACCTCACGGACAAGGTAGTTATGTTTGGTAATGGGCAGAGTAATACCAGTAATATCTACCTCCTGGAAGGCATCCTTGCCAATGAATGGTCTGGCTACCTGACCGGTTATAGCTACCACCGGAGACGAATCAAGGTAAGCGTTAGCAATCCCGGTCACCAGGTTAGTTGCTCCAGGACCAGAGGTAGCCATGCATACGCCTACTTTTCCGGAAACTCTGGCATAGCCATCGGCAGCATGGGCTGCCCCCTGTTCATGACGCACCAGAATATGGCGAAGTTTGGGATATTGAGGAAAGGTATCATATAAGGGCAAAATGGTTCCACCAAGAATACCAAAGATAACCTCCACCCCTTCTCTTATCAGACTCTCACATAAAATTTGGGCACCTGTCATCTTCATAATAGTCCCCTCTATCGGCTGAATACTGCTCCAGCACTAGCTGAAGACACCTTCTCAGCATAGCGCCTGAGGTAGCCTGTTTTGACCTTAGGTTCAAATTCAGCTAGCTGGGCTAGGCGATCGGTTATCTCCTTATCAGTAAGCTCTACCTCAAGCTTATAGTTAGGAATATCAATCCTGATTATGTCTCCATCCCTCAGGGCAGCAATGGGTCCTCTACTTGCCGCCTCAGGAGAAACATGTCCGATAGCTGCACCACGACTGCCCCCGGAAAAGCGTCCATCAGTAATAAGGGCTACCTCTTTATCCATACCCATGCCGCTTAAGATAGAAGTAGGAGTAAGCATCTCCCTCATCCCCGGCCCTCCCTTGGGACCTTCATAACGAATAACTATCACTTCACCTGAGTTTATCTTGTCCCCTATAATAGCAGCGGTAGCCGCCTCTTCAGAGTCAAACGTCCTGGCTGGTCCCCGGTGAACCAGCATCTCAGGGACTACCGCTGACCTCTTGACCACGGCACCATCTGGAGCCAGATTGCCAAAGAGTATAGCGATACCCCCCGTAGCTGAATAGGGATTATCGATGGAACGAATTACCTCTCTATCCACAAACTGTTCGTCAGTGATAACCTCTCCCATAGATTTTCCCAATACCGTTTTTGTCTTCAGGTTTAATAATCCCCTTAACTCCTTCATTACCGCAGTTATACCGCCAGCATTATTCAAATCCTCAATGTAATACTCACCAGCCGGGCTCAGCTTACACAAAGTAGCGGTGCGCTCACCTATCTCATTTACGGTATGGAGAGAGAAATCAACTCCTGCCTCATGAGCGATAGCCATAAGGTGTAGGACTGAATTAGAACTACCCCCCAAGGCCATGTCGACGGTAAAAGCATTATAGAAGGAATCTTTGTTTATAATATCCCGCGGGCGGGTATTATTGGCTAAAACCTCCATAACCTGCCGTCCTGCCTCTTTGGCTAGCTGTATCCGCCTGGCATCAACGGCAGGAATAGTGCCATTACCGGGTAGCCCTATCCCCAGTACCTCAGTTAAGCAATTCATGGTATTGGCAGTAAACATCCCAGCACAGCTACCGCAACCGGGGCAACCAGCCATCTCTAATTGTTCCAGTTCCGCCTCAGTCATCTGCCCTCTAGCCACCTTACCCACTGCCTCAAAGACAGAAATAAGGTCAACGCGTTTCATTCCATCATTACTGTTAAAATGTCCAGCCAGCATCGGTCCACCACTAACGAAGATAGCTGGCAGGTTCAGCCTCAGGGCAGCCATAAGCATCCCCGGAACTATCTTATCACAGTTAGGAATAAAGACTAAGGCATCAAAGGCGTGAGCCATAGCCACTATCTCCGCTGAGTCAGCGATTAGTTCTCGACTGGGCAAACTATAGTTCATGCCGGGGTGGTTCATGGCAATACCGTCACATACGCCGATAGTGTTAACCTCAAAAGGGACACCCCCTTCACTTCGCACCCCCGCCTTAACTGCCTGAGCAATATCCCGGAGATGTATATGTCCCGGGATAATCTCGCTGAAGCTATTGATAATGCCGATAAAGGGCTTATCCATCTCGGCGGGGGTACAGCCCAAGGCATACAGTAACGACCGGTGTCCTGCCCGCTCTATACCCTTTTTGATAACATCACTTCTCATACTTCGGCAACCCCACTTGCTGCAATAATTAAAAAACCGTCTCAGGGGGAGACGGATTAAAGCTCCGAAATTCCACCTTCAACTCTACCGCTACAATATAACATAACACTTATTCATCGTCAAGCAAACTGCTCTTATATATTCAGCTTTCCATAGCTCTTATCTTATCCAGCCTTCGTGAGTGTCTTCCCCCTTCATATTCAGAGGTAAGAAAAGTCTCAATGATTTCACGCACTGCACCCTGCTCCCATTCTGCTCCTAAACAAAGAATATTAGCATCATTATGCTGACGGGCACGGCAGGCGCTGAAGGCATTATGACATAGGGCAGCTCTTATTTCCTTAACCTTATTAGCGGCGATATTCATACCAATACCGGTGCTACATATCAAAATACCGTATTTAAAATCACCTCTGGCTACCGCCTCTGCCACCTTCTTAGCAATATCCGGGTAGTCTACTGAATCAGTGGTATAACAACCAAAGTCCTCATAGCTATGCCCGGTCTGAGTAATCAGCCTTATAATAAATTGTTTAAACTCCAGCCCCCTGTGGTCACAACCGATAGCAATACGCATTACTTAGCCTCCTTATTCCAAGGCAACGCCCCGTATAACGATGCCGGGCTAGATAATCTGGCACACTTGCTCGAGTTCTTCCCTTGATATAGCCCCCTGACGCAAGATTGTTGGCATCTCCCCGGTAACATCAACTATAGTAGACTCCGCACTGCCTGAGCATCTGCCACCATCAATAACCAAGTCTACCTTATCACCAAACTGAGAATAAACCTCGTCAGCAGTGAGTGAATTCGGTCTGCCACTTAGATTAGCGCTTGTGCCTACAATAGGTGCTCCCAGACCCTCAATCAGAGCCACAGGAATGGGATGGGCGGGGATGCGAACGGCTACAGTCATGCCTCCAGCAGTGATAATATCGGGCACCGAATTGGACTTAGGCAAAATTAATGTCAGTGCGCCAGGCAGAAAGTTACGGACTAAAAGCCAGACAACCTCCGGCACCGACTCAGCAACCTCGCTTATCTGTGAGGTGTGGGCCAGCAGTAAAGGCAGTGCCATGTTCTGCGGTCGTTTCTTCGCCTGATAGAGCCGTTCCACCGCCGGCTCAGTGTTAACGCCAGCACCTAGACCATAGACAGTATCAGTAGGAAAGGCGACAAGCCCCCCTTGTTTTAGAATAGAGATACCCCTCTCAACCTGTTTTTGAATATGTGACGATAGCTGGCTCAGCATTGCTCCCTTGACGAGAGTATATCACAATGGTAATCTTTGATAAATGGATAAAACCAAAGGCAAGTCAAAACAAGCCCCAAATGAGAGCCACAGGGTAACTACCAGTGGCGACATTGAAGTCTCCACCTACCTGGAGATTGCTAAAGAGATAGGTGGAGAGCAGCCTGCTGCCGCTAAGGAGCCTATAGCTGGTGCTGAGCGTGAGGTGATAATTGTCATTGACTTTGGTTCGCAATATAACCGGCTAATCGCCCGAAGAGTCCGTGAGTGCCAGGTATATTGTGAGCTTGTGCCTTATGACACCCCCTGGGAGAAGATAGCGCCGCTAAATCCCAAGGGATTTATCCTCTCTGGAGGCCCAGCCAGTGTCTACGAGCCTGATGCTCCTCTGGCTCCAGCCTATATCTATGAAAGCCACTTACCAGTATTGGGCATCTGCTACGGGATGCAGGTTATCACCAAACAGCTGGGCGGACAGGTCGCACCGGGAACAATGCAGGAGTATGGGCATGCTATCCTTCACCTGAGCGATGTTGATACGCCTTTATTCGCTGATTTATCTTCTTCATCCCCGGTATGGATGAGCCACGCTGATAAAATTGAAGAGATGCCACCCGACTTTAGCGCCTTAGCCTATACCGAAAATTCACCTATCGCCGTCATGGGCAATAATGCCGGAATATTTGGTCTTCAGTTCCACCCCGAGGTAGCCCATACCCCTGAGGGAAAGACCATTCTGAAGAACTTCGTCTATCGGATATGCGGCTGCCAAGGAAACTGGACAATGGGCAACTTCGTCAATGACAGTCTGGCTCAAATTAAGCAGCAGGTAGGCAAGGGCAAGGTCATCAATGCTCTATCGGGAGGGGTTGATTCGTCAGTAGTGGCTACCCTTATTCACCGGGCTATCGGTGACCAGCTCACCTGCATCTTTGTCAATCACGGGATGCTACGCCGTGAGGAAGTGGAAAGAACCTTTAATATCTTCCAGCTTAATTTAGGGATGAATATCATCTATGTCAATGCCAGTGAAAGGTTCCTCAACCGCTTGAAGGGAATAACCGACCCGGAGATGAAGCGCAGGATTATCGGGGAGGAATTTATCCGGGTGTTTGAGGAGGAAGCTAAAAAGATAGGGAAGGTTGACTTTCTGGCTCAGGGGACCCTCTATCCCGACGTAATTGAGAGTGCCCTATCGGGCAGCGCCTCAGCCAAGATAAAAACCCACCACAATGTTGGCGGTTTGCCCGCCGAGATGACCCTGCAATTGCTCGAGCCTCTCCGTTACCTGTTTAAGGACGAGGTGCGCCAGGTTGGGCTGGAACTGGGTCTCCCGGAAGAGATGGTATGGCGACAGCCCTTCCCCGGTCCCGGTTTAGCCATCCGTATCATCGGTGAGGTAACCAAGGAGAAACTTGAGATACTGCGTGGTGCTGACTGGGTCGTCATGAACGAGATTAAAAAGGCAAAGCTATATCGTCAGCTATGGCAGTCATTCGCCGTATTAACCGATGTCAAATCTGTGGGGGTGATGGGAGACTCCCGAACCTATGGCTACTTAGTCGCCATCCGTGCCGTAACCAGCGACGACGCCATGACCGCCGACTGGGCACGCCTTCCCTATGATCTGCTGGCTCGGATTTCCAATCGCATTGTCAATGAAGTCCCCGGGGTAAACCGGGTGGTTTATGATATAACCTCCAAACCTCCCTCAACCATAGAGTGGGAGTAGAATTGAATCAGGCACAACCAAAGCTATACTACGGAATTGGGGAAACAAATCGTATCTGTTTAGCTTTGAATTGTTTTTCTAGTTATGTCAACCGTAGAGTGGGAGTAAAATTGGATGAAGATTCTCAAAAAAATCTTTGCCCCGAGAGAAGTGCAAGTGGCTCTAAATTGCCTAGATGAATTTGGCGATGAGTTCGATTGTGAAGCATTCAGAATGGTGCGAGACCAAATCGAGAAAGCTTTCCTAATGAATTACAATACAGTTATTTCTCAAGTCCAGAGAGGAATATCCCCGCATCAGCAAGTTTGCTTTGCAATCGCCAACGTTGCTGGAGACTATGTTGAGAGTGGGCAATTCCACTTGTATAGAGGAGTGCTAAATCCATTAGGGCCAGGAGGAGACCTTCTTAAGTTATTCGATACGGCCATAGATAAGCTTGTGCAAATTGGCGCTGTTGATAATAGTGACGCAATAACACAGAAAGCAGCAATACGCGAAAGTATTAAAAGCGTGGGTTAAGCATTTGAAGAACCTCCATCAACGATAGAGTGGGAGTAAGGAAGCTGAGGATATGGTAATGATGAAAAAAACAGCCGAATCATTTTCAAGCATCTGTATCTCAGCCTGTGAATGCTGGCAAATGTATGAAATTATGTATGAATATACCCGTAAATATAAGATTGCTGATAAGGATAAGAGTGGCGTATGGGGAAAGTTTGGTACCATTTTACATCACTATTGGGTTTTGCAGATTGCAAAAATTAATGACTCTGAAAAATATGGTAAAGATGGTAAAGACTATAATTTTTCTCTAGCATATTTTGTTGCCCGTGTAAATAAGGCTAGCTATAAGGGTTCCTATAATAAATTCTTGGAAGATAATAAAGAATTCATAGCAGCTATAAAGAAGGCGAGAGTAAAAGTTGTAGCTCACCGTGATTTGGGAGTTTTTAATTCTCCCGATGGAGTGGGCGGTTTTCCTGCAGGTCTAGATGATAAATATTTTAATTCCTTGCATGAAATAATTTCGGAAGGTTATAAAGAACTGGGCTTAGGTTATTTCCCAGAATGGCCATCCTCTATTATTAACGACACAAAAACATTCATGAATAAAATTGAAAAAACATTTAACGCCTAACAATTCGCTTAACACAAATGCATTTTTAAGATTTATGAGTAATTAGTTTAATATGAGGATGAAGGTAATTTGGAGATTCATTTTCCCCTTTTTTCTTTGAAGGAAGTCGGGGACATAGGAGGTAAAATCTGAAGATATTGGTTGTTGGGGGCGGAGCCAGGGAACATACCCTGGTGTGGAAGCTAGCCCAGAGCCCTAAAGCTAAAGAGATTTATGTGGCTCCGGGCAATGCCGGCACCGCTCGGATTGCCCATAATCTGGCTATCAGCCCTACGGATATAGAGTCGCTGGTTAAAATAGCCCGGGAGGAGAGTGTCGAGCTTGTCGTTGTTGGACCGGAAACGCCGCTGGCTGATGGTATTGTTGACCGCTTCCAAAACATAGACATTCCTATCTTTGGTTCGACCAGGGCAGCCACTGAGATAGAATCAAGCAAGGTATTCGCCAAGGAGTTGATGCAAAAATATAATCTACCCTGTGCCCGAAGTGTCAGCTTCTCGGAATACTCCCAGGCAAAGGAATACATCCAGCAACAGAAACCTCCTATGGTGGTCAAGGCAGACGGCCTGGCTGCGGGCAAAGGGGTAGCCGTAGTCAACTCAACTCAGGAGGCTCTGGACGTTCTTTCCAGCATCATGAAGGACAGGGTCTTTGGCGCCGCCGGCGATAAGGTAATTGTTGAGGAGCGCCTGTGGGGAAAAGAGGTGAGCGCTTTTGCCTTTACCGATGGCAATACTGTAGTCCCTATGGCGGCCGCCTGTGATTATAAGCC
>SDBU01010171.1_pt1 | contig 10463 bp, 9 predicted proteins | sample 2277071 | NCBI WGS metagenome assembly SDBU01 (sample SAMN10397929, study PRJNA504765) | marine sediment metagenome | isolation source: marine sediment core GS08_GC12, 126 cmbsf | place: Arctic Ocean: Gakkel Ridge, Loki's castle | collected 2008
GCCGTTCTTCCATCTATGAATGAAGAAGAAACAATAGGCATCTGCATCACAAAGATAAGGTCCGTGTTCCTTGAATACGAGATCGACGGCGAAATCATCATAGCTGACAACAGCGAGGATCAAACGCCGATAATTGTTAAGAACCTTGGAGCGACCTTAATAACTCCCGACGGAAAAGGATACGGATACGCCTACAAATATGGGTTCAACGAGGCCAAAGGCGAAATCATCGTTATGGGAGACGCCGACAATACCTACGACTTTAACGAAATCCCAAACCTACTGACCCCCATAATAAACGGCGAAGCAGACTTTGTCTTAGGTAACAGGTTCAAAGGAAAAATGGAAAAAGGAGCCATGCCATGGCTCCACAAATATATCGGAAACCCCTTCCTAACATGGCTACTAAACCTATTCTACAACTCAGGAATCAACGACACCCACTGCGGACTACGAGCCATAAAAAAAGAAACACTCGACAAACTTGAGTTAAAATCAGATGGAATGGAGTTTGCCTCCGAAATGATCATAAACGCCGTTAAAAAAAACGTAGTAATAAAAGAAATTCCAATCAACTACTATAAGAGAAAAAGCGACGACTCCAAGCTCTCCTCCTTCTCAGATGGTTGGAGACACGTAAAATTCATACTCACAAATGTATTGAATTAATTTGAAGATCGTACACGTTGCTACTAATTTCTATCCACATATTGGTGGAATTGAAAACTTCTGTTATGGACTTTCAAAAAAATTAGCCGAACGAGGATATGATGTAGAAATTATAACATCACGACTTGATAAAAACTGGCCTTCAATAGAGGAGAAAGAAGGTTTTAAAATAATTAGATGTCCTTCTCTTGGAAATTTATTAAATGTTAATCCTCTAACCTTTATAATAAATAAATTAATTAAAGCTAAACCAGATGTGATTCATACTCATTCTCATATGTATTTTACTTCAAATCAGGTAGCTCTTCTTAAAAGATTTAATAATGTTCCTAATTTACTCCATCTTCATGGAAACATCGATTATTCCTTGCCAAAAAATGATTTCAAAACATATCTATTTTTCCAAATAAAAAATAAAATATATGATCGTACACTTGGAAAATGGACTGTTCAAGGTGCGGATAAAATAGCATCCGTTTCTAAAATAGATATGAAAAATGCAATTAGACTCTGGAATTTGGATAGTGATAAAGTTTGTTGGGTTCCAAACGCTATTGATATTAATTCATTTAAAGGGAATAAATCCAATGACAATTTGAACGTAGTATTTATCGGACGCTTGGAACCGTGGAAAGGAGTTCATACATTTATAGAAGCTGCTAGAATGCTGTTGAAGGTGCGGGATGATGTCACTTTCACATTAGTCGGCGATGGAAGTCTTAGAAATTATGTAGAAAATATTTCTAATGACCGAATCAAGGTTCTTGGTCAAGTACCATATAACCAAATACCTAATATTCTATCTAATGCGTCAGTTCTAGTCCTTCCATCATATATGGAGGGATTGCCAACAGTAATCCTTGAAGCATTAGCATCAGAAGTTCCCGTTGTAGCTTCAAATATAGGAGGAATACCAGAAATAGTTATAGATAATGAAACAGGCTTCCTCTTTCCAACAGGAAACACTAAAATTTTTGCTAATAGGATTATGAATCTTCTAGATGATGAAAATGCTAGGAATAAAATGGGACGAAATGGGTTGGATTTAGTTAAAAAATTCTATACATGGGATAAGGTAGTTACAAGGACTGAAAAAATATACAGCGATTTACATTTATAGTCATTAATAGATTAAATTGAGGTTTTCTTATTTAATTGATGAACTGGATAAGACTCTAGCCTTAGTTGGAGTATTCTTTAGTTTGATTCTAACCATTTGGTTAGCATTAGTAATAGAACGTCCTATATTCACATTGGTTGGCATACTCTGTTTCATATTCGTAACAGGATACTTGGTCATAAGAAGATTCGCACATCCTTCATTGATTCTATTTTTGGAGGAAATGAGGTGTAGTACACGGGTTTATATAATTTTAAATATATTTTTCTTTATCCTTCTCTCCTACAGTATAATTTCAATATACCTTAGACCGGAACCTTACATCAGACCGCTAGTATATTTTATATCTACATCACTTATGGCGGTCATTGTGGCAAATGAGATATTATTTCTATCCCCTCAAAAGGCACACATTTACTTTTCTCTGTGCAAAATTATCGTAATAGGACTGAGCCTACAGTACTCACAGGTATTAATATTTCCAAGTGTTGTGGGTGTTGATCCTTTGATGCATCAATGGTTTACGCTTAAGATAATCGATTACGGGTATATACCAGAGGGTCTGTCGTATTCTAACATGCCACTTACGCATCTAATGATTGGAATTACCTCTTTGTTAACTGATTTAGGTTATAAGATGAGTGCAATGTTCTCCATAAGCACTCTTCAGGTTATCTGTGACGGTCTATTTGTCTTCCTTTTGGGTACGTTTCTTATCAGCACTAAAGTTGGATTGTTAGCTTCTTTATTGTTGGAATTATCTAACATGCATATAATATTCGGGAGCATTGCTACCCCTAATACGATGGGGGCAACTCTGATTCTACCTATAATATTAATTATTTTTAAGATGAGAGATCATAAGCCGTTTATTAGAAATTTAGTTCTCATGTTTCTTATGGGACCCTTAATTTTAACGCATTCAATAAGTGCACTGGTTCTATCTATACTTCTGTTTGTGTTCTGGTTATCTTCTTTGGCTTATTCTACGTTGTTTAATCAAGAACTTAATCAATCTGTAACTTTAACGATGTGCATTCTATACACAACAACGATGTTTGCGTACTGGTCGATTGTTTCAGGTCATATCCTTTTTCTGATCAATCTTATTAGACTGGAATTTTCTATTCCTTTATTTGTGCCTTCATTGGATGCTTTCTCTTATATTCCTTTATGGGAACAAATATTCAATTATTTAGGGATGTTTTTGTTCTTTAGCCTTTCTTTTATCGGATGTTTCTATATACTGTCTAAACAGTTTCGTAATAACAATAGGGTTATAATCATGATCAGTGGGATAATAGTTCTTTGTATTGGTTTTTTTTCACTCATAACTGATTTAACACTTATTTCAGAACGCTGGTTTTACTTTAGTCAAATACTTTTAGCTATTCCTTTATCCTTATCCTTATTCTTGATTAATGGAATATTCAAACATCGGCTAATAAAGGGATTTTTAATGTCCTTTTCAGTTTTCATTTTAGCCTTCCTTCTAATTATGAGTTCATGGTCTAATATTGATAATCGCATCTTTTCTCCAAACAGTGGAATTCGTCTTGCTTTTACTGACTCTGAATTACAGGCTGGGAATACAATTTCAAACAGTTGGAATGGAACGGTAGGTACTGATTGGTTATATTCTTATTTCTTTAAACACCAATTCGATAATGATGTTATATCTATAGATAATTCCTTGGAAACTAGAGATTTCATAAATTTGCAAGGTATACTTATTCTAATTAGAGAAGAAATGATGAACTATCCTTTGCATGGATTTTTCAGTAACAACATATATATAAAATATAACCCGTTTATCGCACTTGAAGATCAAAAATTTTCTCGAATCTATAATTGTGGCTCTGTCAGTGGATATTTAAAACGTTGATATTTAGAATTTTATTTGGTCTTATCTTGGTAATTTTTCTTCCGGGGTTTTCATTAACTGTAATGTTATTTCCAAAAAGAGATGATTTAGATGGTATAGAAAGAATTGCTCTTAGCTTCGTATTGAGCCTTGTTGTTACCCCTTTACTTGGATTGATATTGAACTTTACGCCTTTCGGTATTAGAATAGTACCTGTATTGATTTTTCTGTCAGTATTTACGATTTCAGTTTCAATTGTTGCTTGGTTTAGACTATTGAAGGTGCCAACCGAAGAAAGATTCAGAGTTCCATTTGAAAGACTAAAGTTTAATCTAGGTCAAAGCGTGGTGGATAAAGGTCTCTCCATCATTCTGATAGTATCAATAATAGGTTCATTCGCCACATTGATCTACGTTGTGGGGATACCTAGGACTGGTGAAAAATTCACCGAGTTCTATCTTCTCGACCTGAATGGAAAAGCATCTGACTATCCTATAGACCTAAAGGTCGGAGAGGAGGGAGAATTGATAATAGCTATCGTGAACCACGAATATAAAAACGTAACCTATCGCTTAGAAGTCAATTTTAATGCTTCCCTGTTATATGAAGAACAGGTCTTCTTGATCGAGAACGAAAAATGGGAAGCTCCCTTCACCTTCAAAGCAATAGAAAAAGGACAAAACCAGAGACTGGAGGTTCAACTCTATAAGGAGAAACAGATAGAACCCTATAGAATACTTCATCTATGGATCAGCGTGGGCGAATGAATATGCGTGTTGCCTTATTATCATCTGGTTTCATTGATTATACTATTCAATTAACAAACTCACTAGTTAAAAAAGGCATCAAAGTTCTCCTAATTGTGCCAGACGATCAAATCCTTGAATTTAACATTATAAAAAATATGGCTTTGAGTGTGTGTATATATACTCAGCCAAAAAAAATTTATAATCCAGCAAATATTTTGTTAAATTATAAATTACTTAGGAGAATAATTGCATTCAATCCCGACATTATACACGTTCAAGGAGGAACGCATCTGTTGACCTTTATCTTGCCATTATTACATAAAAAGTTCTCTTTGATTCTAACATTTCATGATATAAAACCCCATATAGGTGAGAATACATTTTTTACAAGAATTTGTCAACGTATAGGAAGAAGATATTCGGATCAAATATTTGTCCATGGAAAAACGTTGAAGGAACAAATGATAGAAGAATACAGTTTTCCTAGTCAAAGAATTCATGTGATACCAATTGGGGAACATAATGTATCACCTTTTAGAAAATATGAGAAACTAAACGTGAAAACTGAGGAAAACATCATTCTATTTTTTGGGAGGATATGGGAGTATAAAGGGTTGGAATATTTAATTAAAGCGGAGCCGTTTATTACTGAAGCGGTTCCTGATGCTAAAATAATTATTGCAGGGGTTGGAGAGAATTTTGATAAATATGAAAATATGATGGTCAATAGAGATCAATTCATTGTATATAATTATCGTATACCTTATGAAGAGGGTTTTGTACTATGGCAGAAATGTAGTTTAGTCGTTCTGCCTTACATAGATGCCTCTCAGAGTGGGATAATACCCGTGGCCTATGGCTTCAAAAAGCCAGTCGTTGTAACGAATGTTGGGGCACTCCCTGAGATCGTGGATGATGGAATAACTGGATTAATCGTTGAACCTAGAGATTCTCATGCTTTAGCAGGAGCAATAATTAAGTTATTAAAGGATAAAAGGTTGAGATTTAAAATGGGTGAGAATGGTTACAAAAAATTAAAGAGAGACTTATCATGGGATAAGATTGCAGAGAAAACGATACAAGTGTATAAAAAATGTTTATCGCAAGGAGAGCACACACGGAGGAGTTCATATTAAAATCTTAGTTAAGTTCTATAACACTTTAAATTATGGAGAAGATTACATGACTGCAAACTTTATACATTATTTCTCAAAATATTGTAATTCAAGATTAGGGGTTACTTCTAATTTTCAAGATGAAAGTCTAGTACAAAAAAGAATTAAAGAAAGCTCAATGAAAGATGTTGATTATCACCAATTAGCATCTGGTAATAATCGTATCTCAAAGATAATATCATACTTACTATCTCCGTTGAAACTCGTATTATTAATTCTAAAGAATAAGTATGAAGGGCTTATTGTCCTAGGGGGGGATGTCTTTTCTGAATACTATGGTATGGGAATTTTGATTGATCTGTTAGCAGTAGGTATCGTATCTCAACTTGTACCTACTTTTTTAGTTGGTCATACTATCGGACCTTTTACGTCATGGAGAATTAAATTTGCTAAATTGTGCCTGAGCAAAACTAAAATTTCTACACGGGATACATGGACTTATTTGTATTTAATTGAGGAATTGGGGCTAGAATCGAAACATATGCAAAAAGGCGCGGACCTAGCTTTCTTAGATTTACCTATGCAAAATGATCTATCAGAAATTCAAAGAGTCTTAAATATGTATGAACTAACTGAGAATGATTATATTACTCTAATTGTGTCAGGATTAGCTTCTCATTATACAAGTAATAAAACTGACTATATTCAAAAATGGAGTAAAATTGTAACTTCCCTTATTCAGCATTCTACACTTAAATCTAAGAAAATAGTTCTATTAGCCCATGTCTTAACGGGCGGTGCTGGTGATAGAAAAGTCATCAATGAACTCAGAAAGGAATTACCTTATGAAGTTTCAAATCGAATAATCTACATTACGAATGTTCTTCTTCCCAGCGAGGCACGTATTATTCTTGGAAATGGGGTGTTCACGATAACTGGTAGAATGCATGGGGCACTCTCAACTTTTCAAATGTTAAAACCCGCTATATCGTTATCTTATAGTGTAAAATATAAAGGCGTTATAGGTGAAAATTTGGGTATGCCTGATTTGATTATTGAATCTAAGAGTGATGCTCTTTGGGGTTCTGGTGAAATTGTTGAATTAGTAATGGAAAAAGTAGAGTATGTTTTAACGAATTATGATGAAATTATATCTAGGGTCGGGTTTGGGGTGGAGAGAAATAAGAAAATGGCCATGACCCAAATAGAATATGTTGCTAAGAACCTTGAAGAATTGATGAAATGAATCCTGCAATAGATATTATTGGTAATAATAATTGTACTGGATGTTATGGCTGTTTTAATGCCTGTGCTCAAGACGCGATAGAAATGAATTTAAACAATGAAGGTTTTATGGAGCCTTCTATCGATATTGAGAAATGTCTATACTGTGGAATATGCCAAAAATATTGCCCAATCATAGATAACCAAGTAACTGAAAACCTTGATAACCCAATTTCATTAGCAGCTTGGTCCAAGAACGACCACACTCGTATTAAAAGCTCATCTGGTGGAGTTTTCACTGAAATAGCTAAAATAGTTCTCAAAGAGGGTGGCGTTGTCTTCGGAGTGGCCTTCGATAAAGCTCTTATTGCAAGGCATATCTCAATAGAAAACGATGAAGATATAAGCCATATAAGAGGCTCAAAATATATTCAGAGCCACGTTAATGATGCCTATCAAAAGGCTATTTCAATTGCCCTCCAAGGTAGACCCATTCTCTTTTCTGGGACTCCATGTCAGATCGCCGCCATCAACCTCTTTATCCCAAATAACCCCATCTTAGAAATTTATACCTGTGAAGTTATATGCCATGGTGTCCCATCCGAGTCCGTTTTCAAAGCATATCTTGAGTATCTTTCTCAACTACAAAAATCAGAGATCAGAGAATATAGTTTCCGAGATAACACCCTTGGATGGAAAAACTTTGGGTCAAAGATAATGTTCAAGGACGGAGAGGAATATTTTAGAACACATCGAAGTGATTCATTTATGATCGGGTTTTTGAGAGATATCTACTTGCGTCCTATTTGCTATGAATGTCCGTTTGCCAAACTTCCAAGGGGTGCGGATATAACCCTCGGAGACTTTTGGGGTGTCCCTAAAGAAATTGATGATCCTCGTGGTGTTTCAGCGGTGATAATTAATACCCAGAAAGGAGAGAACCTGTTTGAAAAATTATCTAAAGTTGAGACGGTTAAAGTCACAGTTAAACAAATCTCACGATATAACCCGCGTCTTGGTGACGGACAACTTGAACAAAATCCACACACAAAAGATTTCTATAAGCTATTAGAATCGAGTGGTTTTGAGGCTGTAATGGAAAAATATCTAAAACCTTATACTTTGTTCCAGAAAAGTTTGAGAGTACCACAATTCGTATATCGCAGTCTTCTGAGATACCTTCGGAGTCGTGTGTAGTGGATGGATTCTTGGTGGCATTTTTTGTGGGGTTGTTTGGTGGCTTGGCTAATTTACTGGTTGACGTTCCTGCTCTTTGGAATTATGATTTCCGCCGTGGGGTCCCCAGTTACGGTGATCTTGCTCGGAGTCCGCATAGACATCTCCATACTCCGTTTTTCTGTTTCATCGTTTCTAGCGTTATTTGGGTCTTCCTTGTTGCATTTGTTTATGGACTCTGAGATACTTGAGGAATGGTTAAATGAGTTTAATTTTTAACCTCATTAACATAATTATGGGTTTGATTGGTGCCTTTGGCACATACTGTTGGGGTAACGTCATTAAGGAGGTTGGGTCTCCAGAGGTTTCGTTAAAGTTTTTTGTGTCCTTATTTTCGAATAGGTATTACATTATGGCGATTTCTTCTGGCCTCTTTGCGTCGGTGTTAAGGTTTACTGTGTTAAAAAAAATGGGTATCTTATCTGGAAGTTTTTTCCTGTCTCTTAGCTCTATAATCAACGTTTTAACGATGGTCTATGTTCTGGGAGAAGAAACAACCCGTAGAACTTGGCTGGGAATAGCAATCATAATATTAGGCTCAATAATCCTTAGAACACAATAGGCGGTAGAAAATGGTGGAATTAAGTTTTTTTCAAAGGGTAACGCTGAGGTTGCTTGGTATCGTTTTCACGGAACGTCGGACAAGACCGGGTTGGAAGGGTCCTTTGCCTTTCTATGCGTTCAAGTGTCCTGTTCATGGGGTCGTTGAGGATTACCCTCACGGGTATCGGGGTGTTCTTCGGTGCCCTGAATGCGCTTGTGTGACTGCTTAACACAATTTATAAACGCCACCTCCACCACTAAAAGGTAGGAGATATGAAATGAAGGTTCTAAAGAGATACTCGCGCGTAGTTACGCTTGTTTTACTGGTTCTAGCGTTATCCATGGTAACGGTTCAAGGTCAAACTGCGGATTATCCGGTGGTCGTAGAGACGGCTGATGGTACGGTGTATGTGGCGACGCATTCAAATGACCCGATGGATGGTAATTGGGTCGCTCTGTGGGGAGGAACGCCTGTGAGTATGCCTGTTCTATCTATTGGGTACGATGGTCCCGATACGGTTGAGTATGGCTCTGTTTCCATAGATTCGTTGTTCTCGTCTGGTAGTGTGCTTTATCCTACTCGTGACCATAGGGTTTACAGTCCGACTGACACTATTTCTGCTACTTTTTACGGTGATTCTGATCTCGAATTGACTGATGTTGATTTTGTGCTTCTCAAGTTAAGCTCGATAGCGGATTTACAGCTTATCGGGAAACACTTAAAGGATGGAGACATAGCCGAAATTCGATCCAAGCTAAGTGGTGGTGATTGGTTCGTGGTTAGCAAGACAGCCGATATAAACGCGGCTGGTGACACCTCTAAAATAGACCTTGGCACGCAACCCGTGGGTAATTACCTGCTCTTGGTTGTAAAGTTTGATGGCACTGATATCAAAATCTTCTCGGCGACCATTTTCCCCGTTATGGAGAAAACCCTGAGTGTAAGTAGCCGAACTTCCGTAGAACGCGGTGATAGATTAAACATAAACACTGGTGGAGGCGGGATCAGTGTGGCTGTTTTGATCAAAAAATCGGCTTACACGGCTGACCTTACACTAGTGAGTGAAGGTTCGGTTCTAAGCACGGCGATCCAAATGAAGGGGCAGCCAATATTAACTGGAGACTTGGCCACTGAGACGATTTCAGTTACTACAATGCTCGACCTCTTAGCCGACGTTCATGGGATAATCGGTTCTGATAAAATGAAGTTTGTTTTTGGTGGAAGCTCTTTGTCCATATCAACGAACGGTCTTGATTATGGCGACTATGTTCTCCTTACTGGCGTAGTCAATATAGACGACGGTATTAAGATCGTGGGGGTTTCTGAGAAAACCGTAAGGGTAACCCGCGTAGACGACGATGATGATGATCGTCCGCCTAGACCTAGACCTCCTCCAGTAGATGATGATGTTACTCCAGAGGAGATTGAGGATATGCCTGTAGAGGATGCCGTCGTTATCATTGAGGAACTTCCTGTAGAGGACGCCGTCGATCTTATCGAGGCGGTTGAGCTTGAGGTCGCGGTTGATCTCATCGAGGCGGTTACTGAGGAAACGGCGGTTGAAATAATCGTCGAGGCTGATGTAGCGGTGATAGCGGAAATACTTGAAGGCGTTAACCAGACAGAACTAGGAGACATCCTCGACGTTGCTGTTGAACTCGCACAAACCGAGGCCATCGCAGAAGTTCTCTTTGAGATGGATGAGAATAATACGGCTGCTGCTTTGCTTTCAGCGGAACCCGAAACGGGTGCAGCCTTCATCGAGGTACTAGCCGAGGAAAACCTAACCGAGACTGCGATGATCGTGGAAGCCGCCATTAAACTACGGGTGCGTGAGCTTGATCCAGAGGCTGGGGCGGCGCTTTTGAGGAGAACCGCTGAGATGCTTGAAGAAGTATCTGTAGAGTCGTTGGTTGATATTTTCCTAATGATAGCGGGGCTT
>SDBU01010172.1_pt1 | contig 10462 bp, 3 predicted proteins | sample 2277071 | NCBI WGS metagenome assembly SDBU01 (sample SAMN10397929, study PRJNA504765) | marine sediment metagenome | isolation source: marine sediment core GS08_GC12, 126 cmbsf | place: Arctic Ocean: Gakkel Ridge, Loki's castle | collected 2008
AAGTACAGTTGGATACTACCAACTCATCACCGACATCAGCGATATACACACCCATCTTCACATTCCAGAAGGAACTATTGGTGATCTTAGCCATTTGTACCTGAGAGGCTACACTATTGATCCGCATAGCTTCATTGTTGAAATCCCAGAAACGGCAATTGTCAATGACTAACGTATCAACAAATTTTACATCACCATCGATTCCTCGACCACGCCAGTTATAAAAGTCGCAATCCCTGATAACCAGACTGTCTATATCCTTATTTAACCGCAGTCCTCTGAATGTACTTGTCGCACCATTCTCAGCCCACAGACCATCAAAGGCTAAACCGATCACGGTCAGGTTATCATTTACCTTACCGATGTAACCACCATCGTTAGTCGATAGAATCGGTTTATCAGTCAATCCCGGTACCGCCATCAGTGTGAGTTCCTTAGATGGAAAATATCCCGAATTAGGAGTCATATAACCACCGCTATCGGTCATGAACATGACCGTATCGCCATCAGTAAGGTAATCCTTAACATCTGATATCCAGTCCATAACTACTCCTGTATCGGCATAAAGCGGCCACAGCGTGAGAGCGGAATAGAGATCATAGGTTCCCCACCTGGGATCACCCATAGTTCCACCATCGGAAGCCGTTCCAACGCAGGGAGAGTCGTACCCATCCAATGCTAAAGAGAAGCTCACATCGGATGTATCTTCAAACAACGGATCGGCATACAGGTTTCCGGTCGAGAATGTCAATGTCGTATCCTGAGAATCAATATTCAGAGTATTATCCCAGAAATCATTGTACTCCACCACCAGGTTAGTTGAACCGTATACCTTGATAGCGTCAGTAGCGCAACCCATAAAGATATTATCCCGGATCACGGTTCCAGCGGTATCGTCCTTGGCATAGATCGCCCGCATGGTCATATCGAAGAAAGTACAGTTGGATACTACCAACTCATCACCGACATCAGCGATATACACACCCATCTTCGTGTTCCAGAAAGAACTATTGGTGATCTTAGCTACCTGTACCTGGGAAGCTACACTATTAATTCGCATGGCTTCATTATTGAAATCCCAGAATCGGCAGTCATCAACAATTAGCGTATCCACCAAATATGTCTCACCGTCGATCCCACGGCCACGCCAGTTGTAAAAATCACAGCCTGAAATGACCAGCTTACCAATATCCTTATTTAACCGCAGTCCTCTGAATGTACTTGACGTACTATCCTCAGCCCATCGACCATCAAAGGCTAAACCAATCACGGTCAGGTTATCATTCACTTTACCGATGTAACCACCATCAGTGGTCGATAGAACCGGTTTATTAGTTAATCCCGGTGCTGCCATCAAGGTTAGTTCTTTACTGGGGATGTATCCTGAGGTTGGAGTCATATAGCTGCCGCTATCGGTCATGAACATAACCGTATCTCCTTCGGTAAGGAAATCCTTGATATTGGTAATCCAGTCATCGTTGGCTTCAATTTCCCATAGAGTTGGATCCGGTCCAACCTCAGGATGGTAATAACCAATGTGATCAATGAAGATCGGACCGAAGTATTCACCACCAACAGCACCTGCTTCCATATTGGATAGTTGTACTCCAAGCTGATGCATTTCAGCCAGGGCTGAATCACCTAGAAACACAACCTGATTCCAATAACCGGGGTACAGAGGCTGCCAGTTCTGAGCCCAAGAATATCCGGATCCTAGCTTAAAGGATGGCGAAATGCCAATAAATTCATCCTCCGTTCCGGTACCTGGATAATAGGCCCAGAATACGACTGAATCTGCTTCACTCCAATCCAAACCGGTACCACCGATTTCAGGCAATACAGTGAATTTAGCGGCTCCATAAACACCGTCTTCCCAATCCACTATGACCTGTATGGCATGTTTATCAGCCGCTACTATTTCGGACGAAATAAACATTGAGTCACCTTCGGCTCCGGCTTCCCAAGCATAGGTACTATCAACAATTTCGAACCCATCCACCAGGTGGAATATACTTGTGTCCGGAATATCAGACGCCAGTCCAGCGGCTTCGTAACGCGAACCAGTCACGTAATCAGTATAAATCGGACCAGAATAGGTACTGGAAGTCGTCCACACCTGTCCACCAAGGACATACGCAGTATCACCCTGCACGGGCATATTGAGTACATTCCAGCCATCGACAAGGCTTACACTGGGACCTTCACCCCAGGAACTATCAGCGCCCCATTTACCCCACATTTTTCCAGTCATACCAGTTGCATCTGGTAAGTACATTCGTGTGGTAAGATAGTTATACCGACTCATATCGGTTTGAGCATCTACTAATTCCCATCCAATATTTAGTCCATCACCACTGGCAAAATCGGCAGTTACTTTTAAAGCGCCAGTTCCTTCCCAAACTTCTTCAGAAGATAGCACCATCTCTGTAGCCACGATACCATTCCAATCATAACTAATGGGGTTACCAGATGCAACTTCGAAATCCAGTAGCGCCACCATAGGAACGTTCCCAATATCAATCACTTCAGGTACTTCGGGGATTTCCTGCACCACAGCTTTTAGTTCATCAAGATAGATACTGCCGTTATAGACAGCGCCATTTGAGAATGCTTGAAACCCGAAATTATGTACCGTAGACATGTCTGCTATTGGGATATCAGTCAAATCCCAGGCAATCTCATTCCAACCGGCAATTGGCAATAGAATATCGCCACCACCGATGTAAGTCCATCCGGAACCAAATTGACCGAATAATTTTACCTGTAAATCGGTGGGATCGGGAATGAAAACCTGGGCAATAGCAAAAGTAGCTGGGGTAGAATCGTTGAGCATGAAATCTAACGTCTGATCGCTTGCCACTTCCCATTTTTCGCCCGCAAAACCATAAAACTGTCCATTAATGTCCAGACCACCTGTGCCAGTCCAGACATACTCAGTTGTATGCGATAGCGTTGTCGGTAATTGTCCCCAGGCTAAATCAATAAACTGTAAGTCTGAGGAATTTTCGAAATCGATAGATACTACCGTTTCAGTTGCCCCGGCACGGGTTGCCGGATAGGCCACCACTCTATCAACGAGAATATCTTGCGTCGACCCAGGGCCTCCACCCATCCATATTTCGACTCCCAACATCGTGATTCGCGATCGGCCGGGCAGATCTTTAATATTCCAGGTGAATTTATGCCACTGATCGTCGTTTTTCTCAGTTCCATGCCAACCCGACGCAACTTCTTCACCATTAAATTCGCCAATTAGTTTACCGCCTTGCCAATCCGGAAAACCAGCCGGGATATGAACCCATGCCTCAATTGAAGCATAATTTATCAAGTCCAATTCACTTCCTAGTGGGTAAGTTACTCCAAAATGGTTCTTTTCCTGATCCAACTGCGCCAGGAGGGATACCAAACCATGGCGCGAATTACCAGTGCTGGTGTCAATAGCGACAATTGAACCACCACCAAAACCGGAGTATACCGCCCAACCTTCTACTGTCCCGTCTTCAAAACTAAACAGCGGTAGCGGACCATCAGCGGGAACGAAAGGTTGATCCAGCATTTCGCTGCTGAGTTGCACATTATCCACAAAGACCGAACCCGTATAAGTGCCACCGGAGGAATAAACCTGTACACCGAAAGCCCTTAGTGGATTGGCAACTTCCCGGATATCCCAGAATATTTGATTCCAACCAGGCACCAATTTTTTATTGGGCGATCCATCTGTATAAGTCCAATCCGCATCTTGACCAAACAGCTTCGCTTCTAGCGAATCCGGTTCAGGCACATAGATCTGGGCACGAACATAATTGGTATTCAAAGTAGCCAGATCTAAAGCAGTCTGGACGCCAAATTCCCACTTTTCGCCATCACCTGCTAAAACGCCATCGGCTGCTAGGGAATAACCACCGTCGATTGCTACAGAATCGCTTTGCGATAATGCAACCTGCGCTTGACCCCAATTAAAATTAGCCCAACCTGATGTACTAGACTCAAAATTATACAGAGTGGTAATTCGAGACGCCTTTTTAAAGATGGGCTCTGATGCATGTACCTGGAAGTTATCGATGTAAATCAAACCGGTTAAGGCGGAATCGGAATAAGTTTCCACCCCAATGCGGGTGAAATTGTCCAGGGAAAGATCCATATCTTCCACATTCCAGTACCAAGTATTCCAGCCTGCTTGCGAAGCCATCCAACCACAATCAGCCCAGCCTCCAACGCCATCCTGAATGAAGAATTTACCACCGCCTTTTTTGAAGTTAGCGGGGAAGTGCACATCCAAAGTCAACCATTGGGCATCGCTTATATCGAATTCGAATAATTCAACTTGATCTACGTAGACCGAAGCGGAATCAGTAGAAGTACCGGAACCACGATAGACCTGTACACCAAATGAACGCAGACCATCCAATTCCGAAACATCCCATAGTAATTCGTTCCAACCAGCGACCAAGGTCATGTTCTCGGTACCGGCCTGGTAGCCCCAGCTCATATCCTGGCCAAAGAGTTTTGATTGTAATCCGGTGGGATCAGAGAAATAGATCCAGGTCCGGATTACGGAAACGTCACTGAGATCGATCGTCGCCGATTTTCCAAATTCCCATTTTTCACCTTCCCCGGATAGAATACCTTTCGCCTTAAGTGAATAAGTACCTTTATGGGCTTGCTCGGAACTCGTATCTAAGGTTACCTGAGCTTGCCCCCAAGCGAAATTATCCCAACCTTCGGTATCGGCCTCGAAATTGTGTTGTAATGTCGAACTGATATTTTTACCGATAGCTTTACCGGTTCCAGCTGCATAAACAACATCGATTTCGATAGCTCCCATACCGTGGAAGGCTTTGTTTGTACCCTGCGTTGCTGAATTGATTGTCCCTGCATTCCAATTATCAACCCAAGTCCAACCTTCCAGCGAAGTTTCCCAGTCATAAAGCACGTTGCCGGCCGTAAGCAAGCCACTACCAAAGACAAAGGCAATCACGCAGAGTGTTACGTTTAACTTCTTAACCATCATATCCTCCCATTTTTATTTTGGGTATTCGTTTTTCAAAAGAGAACATTTTCCACAGCTGTAGAAAATTCTTTTTTCATTCTTTGATATACATCCAATTCATTCAGTCCTGTGCAATTTGATAAGATATTCTCATTTTTTATTGAATATTAATTGTTGCAGCTCCTGTTGTTAGATTTTTAATGTTGATTAATTCACCATCGGAATTATAGAAATGGATTTCAGAAGGAATAATGTCCACAGAACTAGTGCCAAGCGCTCGACCTGTGAAAGTCAGGGTTCCAATTTCCCCTGAACCCTGCACTTCAGAACTTCCTTGTTTTAATGTAATTGTAAGATGGATTATCGCCGATTCTTCCTGAACAAATGTAATTTTTTCGGTACCAAAGAAATTTCCTGGAACAAATCCGATTGAATCGGGAAAAGAAATAATTTCCGTATCAAAAATAATTTGTATATTAATTCCAAAAATCGATTTACCCAAATCCTCTATATTAAGTGTTAAAACTCCTTCCTGCTCTAGACCGATAGAAAGATTATCGGGAATAAACCTTAATACTGGATCATGACTATTTGCTTCTTCATCACAACCCATTAATAGGAAAACTATCATCAGGATAATATGTGTCTTTTTAAGGGCTATCATTATTTTAGAACAACCATTTTTCGAACAGCGGTCCGGTTTTCGGTTCGTCGATCAGATGTCACTGAAATGCGATAGAAATAAATGCCACTACTCAAATGACTTGAATTAATCCTAATTTGATGTGTACCTGCGGCAAAATGTTGCTTATCAACGATCTTGTCCACTTGCCTTCCTGACAGGTCATATAAGGTCAAGGTCACAATTCGAGCCTCCGGTAGCTCAAAGCGAATAATTGTGCGGGGATTAAAAGGATTAGGGAAATTTTGATGCAAAGTAAAAGTGGCAGGAATATTGATATCTAATATCGATCTCAATAAAGTTTTCATTGCTTTTTCAGCTTCGCTATTATTGGTCATTGAATAGAAAATTTGTTGAAAGGTAGCGCGGTGCTGCTGTAGTAGATCCTCATCTTGAAGATCGACTAAATAGGTATTTAGTCCGGTAGAATGATTGTTACTCCAGTTCACGCCAATGCCAATTATATCATTCCCATCTACGATTCCATCGCCATTTGCATCAGCAAATGTGGCTGGGATATTATTCCATGGTGAGCTTTCAAAAGCTGCCCATTTGAATGAAATTTGGTCTCTGGGTGGACCATCCTTCAGAAAATATATACCAATCGGGAGCACATCCAGTGCATCCACTGTTCCGTTATTATCAGTATCACCCGGATATACTACCAAATTACGATGATATTTGAAAGCAATATCGCCGGTGAAGGCCGGAAAGGAAAATGTGATAGAAGATTCGTTTCCGGTTAGAATAAAAGTAGTAGAATCCACATAGGTTCCATTTAAAGTGTTATACCAATAACCAATGTAATTACCAGGTTGAACCTGGACGCCTTGAAATGATAACGTCATATCACCAGGGGAGACGGTTGTATTTACACCTTTATCCCAAACCCAGACCATACAAAAATCAGGTTTTATTAATCCCCAGGCCTTTAACTGTTCCGTAAAGGATGGTGATGTAAAAGTTATCAAAGAATCGCGCAGATCTACTCCGTCAAGAAAGTTGCGCAGATTGAGCATATCGTCAAACATATCTGGCGTAAAGCGGCCCCAAAGATCCGGATCGTTCCAATCCATCGGAGATAATGCGGCACCATTCATCAAACAAGACCAAATTGCATAGTGCTGATATTCCGGTTGCAGATCAAATTCCTCTTTGGGGCCAAATTCGCCAAAGAAGATTGGTTTATTCCAACGATCCCACATTTGCTGGTGTATTCCAGCCATTCCCCAGCAATTCAATACTGCCGGGTTAGCGTAGTAACTCGGGTCCGAATACCGATAATAGTGGATTTGTGGAATGTCAGTGATCTCATAGCCGATCGACCAAAAACTGTCCGCATTTTGATCCCCGGGAGAAGCCGCCAATGATCCCGTCGTTGGCCGTTGATAAGGATCATTTTCTTTAAAATAGTCCGTGATTTGCTGAAACCAGATATTACGTCCATCATTTGGGTTTGATCGATTATAGGACGAAGAACCGCAGCCATCCAATTCGCTAACAAGTGCCCAAATCCCTACACCGGTGCTATATCCCCAGCGGGCTATAATATAACGATACAGATTTTTTTGATAACGCCAACTAGTAGTATTAGTGAAAAAGGAATCAGCTGGAAATGCAATATTTCGAAAAGGATTGAAGGCATCATAATATTGGCGCACATTCCATGGGTGACCGCTCCCGCGTAATTCGTCATGATTCCATATAGTTAGGATGAGACTGACATCGTGTTCTTCCGCAGCTTCTACAATGCCATCCATATTTAATGCTCGACCCATATCGTAGTGATCGTAATCAGTATCTACATTCACCAACAGGTTCTCCCAACTGGGCATCCAGTACACAAGGGAATTCATACGATGTTCTACCATATCATCATAAAGAGTTGGAGTCATTTCAAATATAAACCAGGGATTCGCCAAACCATTCCCATAATACCATTCACCATTCCAGTATTCCAGGTAGTGTGGATTAATTTCAGAGACACGTAAAAATCCTGGATTATCGGATTTCGAAACCGTAAATGAATTCAATTCCGTGGCAGCGGATTCGTTGCTCTCCTTAGCCACCACTCGATATTGCCAAGTTCCTGTAGCTACCGGGGAGAATCTGATAATCCAATGTAATCCGTTCCAAAAACCCCAGGTGGAAATTGAATCTCCAGCTGGTGAGTAGAAAATCCCCGATACATCAATCTGTTGAGGGTCAAATGGATTAATATAAGAAGTATTACTAAGATCAAATTGCAGCTCATATTTCTCGAATAAACCAACAACACTAGTGTTTTGGGTAAGATTACTTATTTGTAACTGAGCTAATCCCACACTACTAAACAGTAATATTGGCAAGAAGTTATTCATTCGTTTATTGAGGGCAATCATTTAGCCGGTAATTCCAGATTTATTTTAGCAAGCTCATTTTCTGAATCTGGATTTTTCCATCGACCTGTATTTTCACAAAATACAGGCCACTCCCCATCTCCTCGCCATGGGAATTTAATCCGTCCCATTGAATAGAATGGATTCCCTGTATCTGTGTCCCTGAGTAAAGGTTTATTATTTCTGCACCCCTAATATCTATCACTGATAGATCTACCTTATATTTTTGTGACAGATCATAGGTAATGGTTACTGAATTGTTAAACGGATTTGGGAAAGTCGGAGTGAGCATAAAGTCATGCCCAATAACTGGGGAAGATCCTTCATCTTGTATTGACAATGGTTCAAGCGGCGCATCGTAAATCTCCGTATGCGCCCATAGACAGGTAGCCAATTTCAAGCCGGCGGCTTGGGTTCGAGCACCTCGGTTTGCGATAGTCAGGGTACCTCCATTGGTACCAATAATTTCAATATCGATCGGCAATGTCATTCCCGCCACAGGGGTGAAATCCACGTAAAAATCGGATAAGGGAACACTAAATTCCAAGGTATAGCCCACACCATCGGTGACTATACGAACTGCCTCACCATTTTCACTATGAAAGGATGGACAAAAAATATCCCATCCAGTGAACGGGTGCGTATAGGAGGAAAAAGAAATACGATAGGCGTCATTGCCTAAATAGTATCTCGCCGGAGTTAGTTCATAATCATAAAGTCCGAGGTAGAGATTGAAATGATCTCCTGTCAATTCATACGGGTAGGGATCGCCAGGATTAAAGCTGTTGTCCTTTATATCAGCTGCTACAAATAAGCTGTCATCCGTCAAGAGCACCCATACATCACCGCTTTGGCCTAAATCAATTGGCCGCAGATCAGCATATTCGTCTAAATTACCGTCAACTGTAATAGATCTGTCCAGGTAGTAGATCGGACTAATTGCCGTAGTGGTGTTGACTGCCGGTGAAATGGTAGCATTTGTATCGGGTAGGGGATTAGTGAGTTCCGGACTGTATTCACGAAAACCATCCCTGGATGTGACCGCATAATAATAGGACATTGTTTCACTTATTTCAGTTGAGAATAATTTGTGGGTCCATGTTTCTACATTTTGAGGAATACCGCCAGCGACTCGATGAACACTTTCAGCAGTGATATCAGTAATTGGTGATTCGCTGACATAGATATTATACCGTTCAAAAACGAGTGAATCGGATGCAGATTCCTCGTGCTGCCAATCAGTCCAAGTAATCACATTCTGCCCTGGAATGCTATCGGCAACAGATATATTAGTGGGTTCTGCCGGCTTAGGCGTGAATAAAGGATGCCCTACACCGTCTAGACGAATATTATCAATATAAATCTCACCATCATACGTCAGTTCTTGCAGCCAATCCATAAAAAGACCTAGCCAAGTGAGAGGTGATACCCAATCACTTATAGTTCCTGGTCCTTCATCGTTCGCGAGTGCAAAATCCATAGTCAGTGTTATCCATGTTTCAGTAGCCCAGCCACCGGGCCACCCCTCAGCCATATATATCCCCTCGGCAGAATGCTGGACCCATTCACCTCCTCGCTGGGCAAATAGTACAAACCAGGGACAGGCTGGGAGATAAGGAAAATCTGCCGGTACCCATAAATCCAACTTTAAACCGGTAGCGCCCATTACTTGCTGATTATGTAAAAATAGATAACCTTTTTCATATCCGTCAGGTTGTACGTAGGATGAATTTAAATAAACACCAAGCACACCGGTTGATCTCCCGGTTGGATCCGGTAACCAGCGGATTGAATCGGCGGGCCAGCGAGTTGTTACATTCCCGGTCGTATTGGTCTCGAAATCCAATAAGACCCATTCGATTGCAGCACTCTTGCCAGAGAAAATAATAAATACTATGCTTAGTAGTCTGATTGTCCTTTTCATAGTACTACCTCTTTCATTTTAAAAATTGGCTCCAATGGTATACCGATGCGTATCGCCCAATCTTCCAATCGGGGAATACGCATAATCCATAAAAATATTTGCAGTCGTAGAAGTATATAATTTGAAACCAAAACCCAAGTTTATGGACTCTTCCGATTCAGTGTTAAAAATGGAGCGATAACCCGTCCTAAGAGATAATATATTAGCCAAGGTTAATTCAGCTCCAATATTGACATCCTCTACATTATCCCTAGGATGAGTAGCATCCAGAGCTATAATTAAGTTCATCAATCGAGTGTTGAGTGGTCTAGTGGAAACACCCAAGCGGAACATAAGTGGAAGCGAATATTTCGATGTTTCCAAATTTGCCGGTAACTTATCATTATCACCTAATTTTTTATAATCCTGATCGTAATACACAAATGTATCAACTCCTTTCATCTGCATATCACCACCAAAATTGGAAACAGACATCCCTAGCCGTATAC
>SDBU01010173.1_pt1 | contig 10461 bp, 11 predicted proteins | sample 2277071 | NCBI WGS metagenome assembly SDBU01 (sample SAMN10397929, study PRJNA504765) | marine sediment metagenome | isolation source: marine sediment core GS08_GC12, 126 cmbsf | place: Arctic Ocean: Gakkel Ridge, Loki's castle | collected 2008
GGGCGGCGCTGGGGGCAGCCTCGATGTCATTGAGAATCCTGCTGGGCATTGAGCGTACCTACATGGGGAAAGGGTAGACGCGTGAAGCTGCTGGAAAAAATTGGCTCCCTGGATCGCCGCTGGATTTATCTGCTGGTGGGTATTTCGGTGGTTTTCCCGCTCATTGTCCCCATGTCATTTAAGATCAGTATTACGCCCGAGGCGCGGCAATTATATGACGCTGTCGAGGCGCTGCCTGACTCCTCGGTAGTGCTGCTTACTTTCGACTACTACCCCTCGACCGTGGCCGAGACCGAGCCGATGGCCACCGCCGCACTGCATCATCTGTTCCGCAAGCATTGCCGGGTGGTTACGCTGAGTACTATTCCGCTGGGGGGACCATCGATGGCCGAGCGGGTCACGCGCACCCTTGCCCGGCAATATGGCAAGGAATACGGCACCGACTTTGTCAACCTCGGCTACAAGGCCAACTACGTGGCGGTTCTGAAGGGATTGGGAACCTCCATTGAAGCGATCTACCCGACGGACAACTCCGGCACGCCGCTGGCGGAACTGCCGCTGATGGATAACGTTAAGAATTACGATGACATCAGTTTTATCTTTGTCGTCTCTGATAATGACATTGTCACCTACTGGATTTCTATCGTCAACGCCCAGTACGGTACACCGGTGGGGGCCGGGGTCACGGCGGTCTCCGCACCCAAGTACTACGCTTTTATCGGTTCCGGGCAGATGACCGGTTTGCTGGGCGGCATGAAGGGCGCCGCCGAGTATGAGATACTGGCCGATGTCCGCGGACAGGCAGAGAAAGGTATGGGTATGCAGTCGCTGGTGCACCTGACGATCATCCTGTTGGTAATCCTGGGCAATGCCGCTTTCTTCGCTGATCGGTGGGCGCGGAAAAGGAAGGTGACATGAGTTTCTCTGAACTCATCCCGATCTGGGTGTCTGCCTTCTTTACGCTGGCGATTTTCTCTTTCTTATACAAGGACAACCCCTTTTACCGACTGGCCGAGCACATCTTCGCCGGTCTCTCGGCCGGTTATTACATCGGACTGATCTGGGAATCGGTCATTATCCAGCAGTTGTGGGACCCGATGCTTGGAGGGAGTTGGTGGCTGTTCATACCGGGGTTGCTGGGAGTGTTGATGTTTGCCCGCTTATGGCCGAGAATCTCGTGGGTGTCACGCATCGCCCTGGCCTTTGTAATGGGAAACACCGCCGGGATTTTCCTGGTTACCCAGTTGCACGGTATCGTGCTGCCGCAGATGCAGAATACGATGTTGTCGCTGGTGGGCGTGGATGGTTTCGCATCGGCATTGCTGGCGGTGGTGATCGTAGTGGGCACGATCTCGACTCTGATATACTTCTACTTCTCCAAGGAGCACAAAGGTATTTTCGGTATCACCGCCAAGGTCGGTATCTGGTTTATTATGGTTTCGTTCGGGGCACATTTCGGTTACACCGTGATGGGGCGCATATCATTGTTGATTGGTCGCGTCTATTTTCTGGCCAACGAGTGGCTGCCTTCTTTCGCACAGATCTTCTGAGATAGAATCCAATCTATTGTCGTATGAAAGCCAGCATCTCCGGCAGTAACGCGTCGCGGTTGCGGCGGGTGATTTCAAAAAGCGTAATATCCCGGCGTTGTCTAACGTCGGCAATCAGACCGCTCCCCCGGGCAGCCACGGTGGCTATCAGCAGTTTGTCGGATTCGAGGATTCGGTAAACGAGAACCTCAAACTTTTGAGACATACATTCCATTTTTCCGATCTCATCAATGATTGCCAGGCGGCGGGAGGGATCATGGTATGGAATGCTTTCGATAACTTCCTCAAACGCAGCTACATCAACGCGGTACTTGCCTACCCGGTACCGGCTGTCAATATCGACTGCGGCCAGGACCTGCCGACGGCCATCAAGCGTCACCAGTTCAAATCCCCGGCGAACGCCGGCCTGTCTGATCTCCCGGGTGTAGAACCCCACCGGGTGTAACGTCGCCAGTTCGGTGATCAGCTTCTTAATGAGAGTCGTCTTGCCGACACCCGGCAGCCCGGTGATGAGCAGGTTACTCGTTTTCATTCGCATGTGTATATAGTGTCTCGCCGGTTGGAAAGCTACTTGTGGTAGTCGGTACCGTGGAGAATCGAAAAGGCACGATAAAGCTGCTCCAATAAAACCAGCCGCACCAGTTGGTGCGAGAAAGTTAACGGCGACAATGACAGAACCTGATCGGATTGCTTCAGGACAGCTTCATCAAGTCCGTGCGGTCCCCCGATGATGAACGTAATCGTCCCGCCGCCGGTGACCTGCAGTTTCTCGATCATTTTGGCGAAGGCCCGGCTGTCGGCGGTTCGGCCGCTGTCGGTTAAGGCAATGCGCACTTCTTTGCCCAGCGCCTTCTCTATCAGCCGCCCTTCTCTTTTCTTGATTTCACCTGCCGACAGTGAAGGCGTTTCCTTGACGGGTCTGACTATCTTCCAGGTGACACCGGCGTAACGCGAAAGGAGCTTTTCGAAATGGGCGCAACCTTCGTCGACCCAGCGATCCTTGTTTTTGCCGACGGCAACGATGCTTATCCTAAGCAAAACTGCCAACCCTGACTATCAGCCGCCGGTGTCGGGGACCATCGAATTCGCAAAAGTACAAACCCTGCCAGCGTCCCAGGACCAGTTGTTGCCGTTCAAACGCCACCAACTCCGAGCAGCCGATCAGTGAGGATTTTACGTGCGCATCGGAGTTGCCTTCGGCGTGATGGTAATTATCCGACTGGGGAATCTCTTTTTCCAGTTTGTACAACAGGTCGCGTTTGACGTCGGGGTCGGCGTCCTCGTTGATGGTTATGGCCGCCGTCGTATGCGGTACAAAACAGAAAACCAGGCCGTTATCCAGCCCGCTTTCCCGTACCGCCTGTTGCACCAGCGAAGTAACATTTATCATTTCCTGGCGGCTGTGGGACTGTATGGAATACTCGTAATTCATGACAACAGTGCCCGGGCGAACTGACCGGGGTCAAACGGTTGCAGATCGTCGATGCCTTCGCCGAGACCGATGAAATCGACCGGCAAGCCCAACTCCTCGGCAATGGCAATGATGACGCCGCCTTTGGCGGTGCCGTCCAGTTTTGTTACGATGATGCCGTCGCAACCAATAGCCTCCGTAAAGACCCGGGCCTGGGCGACGGCGTTCTGTCCGGTGGAACCGTCGATGATAAGTTTACAGGAAACAGTACCCTGTGGCAGCGCCTTGCCGACTACACGTCGGATTTTTTTCAACTCTTCCATCAGGTTGGATTTGGTGTGAAGACGACCGGCCGTATCAACCAGCAGGATATCGGCCGATCGGGCGGTGGCGGCCTGGACGGCATCATAAGCCACCGCGGCCGGGTCGGAACCTTCGGCAGCTTTGATGATATCGACCCGGCTGCGTTCGGCCCAGATGGCGATCTGGTCGACGGCAGCCGCCCGGAACGTATCACAGGCAGCTATCATCACTTTTTTGCCGGCTGATGAAAACCAGGTCGCCAGCTTGCCGATAGTTGTGGTCTTGCCGCCGCCGTTAACGCCAACGATCAGCCAGACGGCCGGTTGCCGGGAGTCATCAACCGTTGCGGATCGAACCGGGCGCGTTACGATAGCGGTAATCTCCTCACGCAGCAGGGCAATAACTTCGTCACCTTCGGAAGTTCCGGTTTCTTTGGCTTTCTCCCGAAGGTGGTCGATGAGTCTCATGGTTGCCTTGACGCCGACGTCGGCCTCAATCAGTATCTGCTCGATTTCGTCCAGCAACTCATCATCGATCCTGCGGCGAGCCACGACTCGACTGAGTTTGCCGAGAAGATTCTCCTTGGTTCTGACCAGGGACTGCCTGAGTTTCTCAAACGGATTGGTCATGGCGAGCGGTTACCTCAGCCCTGCTCATCCGGCGCCAGGTCCGGAGTCGGGGCTGAACGCAAGCGCTGGGCAACGGCCGGCGGCAGTTCGTCGTTGTTGTCCGTCACCGAACCGGCGGCAGTGTCCGATTCCTTTTCAACCCGGTCGATGGCAGCCTCGATTCTAACGGCACCGGTGACTTCACCATCGTCGATGTCGGCGAATTTTACCGCCACCAGCTTGGATATGCCCGGCTGTTCCATGGTAACGCCGTAAAGGTTGTCAGCGGCTGCCATAGTGATTTTGTTGTGCGTAATGTTGATAAATTGCGTGTTATCCGAGAAGGAATCGATCAATTTGAGGAAGCGACGGCAGTTGGCATCGTCGAGGGGAGCGTCGATTTCATCCAGGATGCAAAAAGGAGAGGGCTTGACCTGGTAGAGTGCGAACAACAGCGAGATGGCCGTCAGGGCACGTTCGCCGCCGGACATCTGGGTTATCGACAACAGTTTCTTGCGTCCCGGCCGGGCGATGATTTCGATATCGGACTCCAGAGGATCGTCGGGGTCTTTCAGGAAGATGTCCGCTTCGCCGCCGTCAAACAACTCCAGGAAGAGCTTCTTGAAGTTCTCGCGTACCTGACCGAAAGTCTCGTTAAAGAGGTTCCTGGCCGTCTGGTTGATACGGGTGATGGTCGTCTGGAGGTCATTCTTGGCGTTGGTGAGGTCAGCCAGTTGTTCCTGTAAGAATTGCTTTCGCTCGGCGGCAGTCTGATACTCCTGAAGGGCCAGGAGATTCACGTCCCCAAATTTCTTCAAGGTCTCCTTCTGCTGAACCAGGTGCCGGCGGGCGTTCTCGTCGTCAAACTCCTCGTTCGGTTTGACCGGTTTCAGCGCCATAATATCGACTTCGAATTCATCTCGCATCCTGTCACCGACGGCTTTGGAGTCAGACGCCAGGGTATGGAGATCCATTTCCAGTCGGTGCATCTCTTCGCCCAGAGCCTCTCGTTCTTGCCGGATCTCTTTAAGTTGTTTCTCTCTGGCGGTTATCCGCTCGAGCACCTCCGCCTGGAGACTGCGCAACTCGCTCTGGCGCGCCGTTACTTCCGAGCGTTCTCTGAAAACAACCTGTAACTGTTTTTCCAACTCAGAGGTGTTCCGGGTGGAACTGTCGATATGCTCTTCGGCCTGGCCGATTTCAAGGCTTTTGTCGGCAGTGGTTTTGTCGATTTCCTGCTGCAGTTCCAGCAGATGGGTGCGCTTGCTTTCGGCTTGCTCAATTTTGCTTCTGGACTCTACCGCTGCCACCTGAAGATGCGAGACATGCTCGACCGCCTCGGCAGCCGCGCTCTCATATTCGCTGAGTTGTCCGCCGATTTCCGATACACTGCGATTCAGATTCTCTTTCCGATCGGCCAACTGATCGCAATCAAGTCCCAGTTCCTGCCGGCGGGAGCGGATTTTCTCCTGCCGATCGCCAACGGTCTCCTGCTCCTGCAACAGGCGCTTCAGCTCGGTGTCGACGGAGCGCTGTTCAAACTCCATTTCATTAAAGCCGGCTCGGGTCGAGTCCAGTTCATCGGTTAGTGTCTCCAGTTTCTGAGACAGGTCTGAGGACTCAGCTCGATCGGCGGCAATTTCAGCCGTTAGACGGCTCTTTTTCTGCCGGGCGTCATCCAGTTGCCGCTGCAACCGGTCAATCATCTGTTGTTGTTCGTTAACCTTTTCCTGGCGGCGAAACAGCGGGAATCGATCATCGGAGCCACCCGTCAAAACATTTTTACCGTAAACCACGCCGTCGCTTGATACCGCCTTGAATCCAAACGGCAGCAATCGCAGAATCTCCCGAGGATCGGCTCCCGCCTTGAAGACGGCCGTGCGGGCTACCACGGCTTCCATCAGAGGGCGCAGATCAGAGTCGGTGGAGATGAAACCGTCGAGCCAGCCGATAAACTCGGGCAGGTCCAGATCGGGACGCTTCACCACCGGGTTGAGAGTACCGGTATCGGGCACCAGGATGCCGATCTTACCGCTCTTTTCTTTCTTAAGGTGTTCGATGACCGCCTCGCCGACCGATCGATCCCGGCAGATAACAAAGCCGGCCATTTCCCCCAGTGCCGCTTCCACGACGGTCTCCATCCCCTCCACGGGAACGAACTTGTCCGCAACGGTGCCCACCAGACCATCGCCAAAGTGCTCCCGGGCGGCCATGGCTTCGACCACGCCGGACTCATAACCTTCATAGTGGACAATCATGTCCGTCAGGAGCTTCTTGCGCGCCTGGCAGGCTTCCAGGGAGGCATCCAGGTGGGAAATCTCATTGGCCAGTTCCTCGCCGTCCTCCAGTAGTTGTTTGAGGTGCTGTCCCAGTTGTCGGTGAGCTTGTTCAGTCTCGGTCTTGTGAGCGTCAATCCCGGCCATAGTTTCCCGGAGAGTTGCAATCTGCCGACGAAGCTGCTCCTGCTGTTCGGTCTGCTGCCTGATGCGCTTACCGATATCGGTTTCGAGCAGATTGAGTTCTTCTTCCTGACCGCGAAGGGATTCGCTCGCAGTTCGTCCCGAGGACAGCTTTCCCGCCAGATCTATCAGTTTCGCGTTTTCCCTTTCTTTGGCGGTGCGCGCTTCCAACAACTGCCGGTCGGCCCGGGCTTGTTTTTCCTCGGCGTCACGGAGCCGGTCCGTCAGAGACTGCGATTCCTGCCGAACCTGTTGTTGTTCGTCGCCGGTTTCCGCAATTTGTCGGCCGAGCAATTCGTGCCTGGCTTGCAGCGAGTCAATTTCCTGCCGGTTGCGTTCGATCAGGGACCTGGCGTGGGAACGCTTTTCAGTCAATACTGAGATTTCCGTCTCGCAACCGTGAGCTTTTTCCGAAGCCTGATAGACAACGTTGCCGACCCGGGTGAGTTCTTGTTCCAGGTCAACCTGCTCCTTGCGGTCCGCTTCCAACTCGGCGGAGGTGGTGTCCAGTGACGTCTCCCGGTCGAGTCGCTGGTCCTCAAGCGAGGTCTTTTGCGACTGTAGTTTTTGCCTTTCAGCCTCAATACCTTTCAGACGGTCGGCCGACAGATACAGTTCCCAGTCCCGTATATTCTGCACCACTTTCTGATAACGTTCCGCTTTGCGTTGCTGACGTTTGAGCGAGTTGACCTGGGTCTTGACCTCGGCGAAGATATCGTTGAGGCGCAGGAAATCATGCTCGGTGGCCTCGAGCTTGCGCAGCGCCGCTTTCTTGCGCTGTTTGTACCTGGTGATTCCCGCCGCCTCTTCGAAAAGAAATCGGCGTTCCTCGGCGCGATCAGAAATTACCGACTCGATCATTTCCTGCTGAATCACCGAGTAGGAACGAGCACCGACACCGGTGTCGAAGAACAACTCGGAAATATCTTTCAGCCGGCAGGGGACTTTGTTGAGCAGGTACTCGGATTCGCCGCTGCGAAACAGCCGCCGGGTTATCTGGACTTCGTTGTACTCGGTCGCCAGTACACCGCGATTGTTGACGAGAGTAAGAGTCACTTCGGACATACCCAACGGCTTGACGTCGCGGGTGCCGTTGAAAATGATCTCTTCCATCTTGCTGCCCCTCAACAGCGATATTCTCTGCTCTCCGAGCACCCAGCGGATAGCGTCCAGGATGTTGGTTTTTCCGCAACCATTGGGTCCTACGATGGCAGTGATGCCGTGGGAGAAATGAATGGTTAACTTGTTGGCGAAAGATTTGAATCCGAGCAGTTCGAGTTGTTTCAGGTACACAATTCCTCCGAAGCTGATTCGCTATCTGGCACCGGGCGGCGGCCGCGACCGCTTTTCAGTTGGCTGAGCGTTTCGATTAGTGAGCGATAGATGTTGCGTTCGTCCCGCAGGTACTTGGTCTTGATTTCAAGGTTGTAGAAAGGCTGCCCCAGATGATTGCCGCGACCGATCCGCAGCGCTTTGGGGAAGCCCAGCAGAATACTCGAAACGAAGTTGGATGATTCAAGATTAAGGTCCAGCAGCAGATCAAACCGGGTTTCCTGAAGCAGTTTGAGGTAATTCTTCCTGGCCAGACCGGACCAGGTGGTCTGATCGGACGTCGGGGTCAGAATTCGAAACCCTTTACGGGGGAAAATGTCAGCGATTCTGATGCCGGGCATCGATAGCAGGGTGATCTCGGCCGGCTTAAACAACTCGGCCAGACCCGGCAAAAATTGCTTGACAAGTGTTAACTGGCGTAGATTGCCGGGCAGGCATACCAGCACCTGCTTCGGTTTTGACAGGACGGCCGGGAAATCGAAGGGTATCGAATCCAACCGTCCGCGGCGGCGGTTGAGGGCTATACCGGCGACCAGGTCCTTAACGCTCATGGTTATCACTCGTATTGATATTGTTGGTGACGGTTTCGCCGCTGGAGGTGTCGATCGTCGAAGACTCAGTTGCGGCGACCGGGGTCTTAATTGCCGCCTGCCGGCTGCCGGAGCCGCTGTCGGCGGCAATCTCAGGCGGGTTGAGAACCGAATCCAGATTATTCTGGTTGATAACTACTCTTGAAATGCGCCGCGTTAAGGGATCATGCAGGTCGACCGGAGTACCGTTGAGTGTCACCGCGACCCGCGACGACCAGGCAATGGACACGACATAACGATAGTCAGCCGGTACGGTGTATACTTTGCCCGGTACCAGCGTCCGGTAAATGGCCGTGTCACCATCAGCCAGCACCATCGCCCAGCTTTCCTCACGGGCGACCAGTTGCAACTGCATCTCCTGTGGCTCCTGGTAGGGAGGCACGTTCCAGTCATAATGGGCATACATCGAATCCGGCCCCGATCGACCGTCTCCGGCAGTCTCGGCCGGACTTGTTGGTGACGACGGGCTGCTTGAGATAGCTGCCGATTGGTCATCTTCGAAGAACAACCGGCTTACAACCATGAAGACAATAAACGCCCCGGCCACAACCGCCAGCAGAATTACGAAGGTGCGCAGGTATCGGTTGCCCCTCGGTGTCTCCGCTGCGGTTGTCGGCTGGTCTTTATCGGATTCCGCCGGGGTCGATTTAGAATCAGCGTCGTCTTTTCCGGTCGGTCGATCAGAAGAATCCAGGGGTTGCCCGATGTCTTCTTTAATGGCCTCAACGGTGGCGAGATAGTCTATTTCGAGTGACTCGGCGTACGACTTGGCAAACAGATCAAAGTACAATTCGGCCGGCAGGGCATCCGGTCGACCGTCTTCGATAAACTGCAGATTGTTTATAGAGATTTTGAGACGAGTCGACAACTCCTCGAGAGTCAGAGAACGCCGCCGACGTTCCAGCCTGAGCAGCTTTCCAATCTTCTGGTGTAACTCGCTCATTACCTCACCTTCATTGTTTTTTCCACTCGACAATTGCCTGCCGGGCCAGTCGGTCCAGGAGTGTCACCGGCAAACCTATGACATTATCCAGGTTACCCCGGATACTGTCAACCAAAAACGCACCCATTCCCTGGATGCCATAAGCGCCGGCCTTGTCCATCGGCTCGCCGGTGTCAATATAAGTTCGAATCTGTTTCGGGGTAACCCGGTTAAAGGTCACCTCCGTCAGTTCGTAGCCGTCGGCCAGCACCTGTTGATCCTCGGTCAGCGCCAGCGCCGTGCAGACCACGTGCGTCCGGCCGGAGAGGCAAGAGAGAATCTTAAAAGCATCGTCAGGATCGACCGGCTTCGGCCAGATTCTGTTCTCGTAAACGACGATGGTGTCACAACCCAGGACCAGGCAGTCGGTTGCCTGCCGGGACAGAGACAATGCTTTCTCACGGGCCAGTCGGCCGGCAAACCGATAAGGCGACTCACCATCCCGGAGACTCTCATCCAGTTTTGAAATCATCTGAGTAAAGGGAATACCAAGCTCCTTCAGGATGGTCACTCGCCGGGGAGAACGTGAGCCCAGGACCACTCGCCGCCGCCGAGCCAGCTGGCGCAGATGTTCACACTTCATGTTCGAGGAGGATAGTAACCGGGCCATGATTGACAAACTTGAGGTCCATTCCGGCGCCGAATACGCCGGTTGCAACGTTCAGGCCGGACGCTTGCACCAACTCGACAAAGCGGTCGTAAAATTGTCGCGCCTCGAGGGGTTTCATCGCGTTCGTGAACGACGGTCGCCGGCCTTTGCGAGTGTCGGCGTACAGCGTAAACTGCGAGACTATCATGATTTCTCCACCGATCTCAAGCACCGACCGATTCATTTTACTCTGGTCATCTTCGAATATCCGCAGATTGACGACCTTGTCGGCCAGGAATGCACATGATTCCCGGCTGTCACCCGTCCTGGTGCCCACCAAAAGCAGCAGTCCGGCCCCGGTTCGGCTGTGTAAGGCGCCATCAATAAAGACTTCCGCACCCGACGTTCTCTGTACCAGTACACGCATGTTGTTATCTTTTTTTCAACTTATGAATATACGCTCAGGTTCCTTCAATACCAACCAAAAACGTCCTTACCGGCAACGGGCAGGGTGGCCCACCTTTTAGGGCTTGTTGAAAAAGTCCTATTCTCGTCATTGCGAGCGACAGCGTGGCAATCTCGGATATTGAATGTCAACGAGATAGCCACGTCGCTTCGCTCCTCGCTATGACGTTTG
>SDBU01010174.1_pt1 | contig 10461 bp, 7 predicted proteins | sample 2277071 | NCBI WGS metagenome assembly SDBU01 (sample SAMN10397929, study PRJNA504765) | marine sediment metagenome | isolation source: marine sediment core GS08_GC12, 126 cmbsf | place: Arctic Ocean: Gakkel Ridge, Loki's castle | collected 2008
AGCTCTGTCAAACTGACGACGTTTCTTCGACATAAACACACCTCCGAATAGAATAAAACTCTATCTTCTCGATGTGTCCACTAAATCGGGGGAGGTTCAATAACCCTCTACTTATCTTAACCTACACAACGTCAGAGAATTCAGCTGCAAGGAGGTGAGTCGACTTGACTCAGATTGAAGAACAGGCCTTTCAAGTGTTGGCTGCGATAGTAGAGGCGAACGTTCATCCTGCGTCCCCCGAGTCGCTAAGCGAGGCTACCGAACTGCCTCCTGAAAACGTCAACGACGCAGTGGAGTACCTTGAGGACATCGGTGGGCTGGAGGTTCTAAGGGAGCTCGGTAATCCTTTCTTCGTTGAGGTCATGGAGACGGGTCGAACAAAGTTTTTATATCAGCAGATGAAAGACTCCGCCAGCTCACGTGACGGAACTTCAGGCCAAGTTTCATTTGAGAGACCAATTAACCCAGTGGGATCGCCCTATGGCTTTAATGACGAGGATTGGGAGTCTATCTCAGCCTCTCGGTCTAATAAGCAGGAATTGGGGGTAGTGGTAGGACTTCAATTCGAATCCACCCAATATGACACTGATCAACTAATCAATAACTTGCGCACTCACTTTGACGCCGCCGTGGCAAGATACAACGAAAGCCACCCAGATTATCCAATCGGGCTCAGATTCGTTCAGTTGCAGGCAGGATATGGTGAACACCAGTTTAACCTCATCGCAAGGGATATAATTGGATCAGATATAGCGATTTTTGATACCTCGGATCACAATCCGAATGTCATGATCGAATTGGGCGTTGCATTGACGTGGGGCGTTAAGGTACTTCCCATCCGCGAGATGAATAGTCCCACTTCGCCTTCGGACATTTCCGGCCAAACGTGGCTGAAATATGTGACGTCCGGCGAGCAGATGCTTGATGAAGGATTTGAGGACAAGTTACAGTTAATGATTGAAAATGCCATACTTAAGAAGGGTAGGCAGTGACGCGCTTCTCAGCTCACCAGTGCTGTCGAGGCGTTAGCCAGTGGCCGGTGACGGCAATTGGTCCATCAGCCCCCTCTTTTTGGAATCGGCGATACTGCAATACGATGGATTGGTCTGGTCCACCGATCCGCCGGTGGGGATTACCACTGTTGTGCAAACGTCAGGATGCCGCTTGAGTTTTCAGGAATCTGGTTCCAGCTGACCATATTGCCAGCAAGGTGATCCACAGACCCTGCGTGTGCAGCCGAAACACGATAGTTGTGATTCTCGCATGACAGATCCAGATTACGATGAAGCAAGCGATCTCAGCATGAAGCGGCCTCATATTGTGATTCTCGGAGCAGGAGCCAGTCTCGCCTCTTTTCCTGACGGTGATATAGATGGTAATATCCTGCCTGTAATGGACAATCTGATTGAAGTGATTGGTATCGGATCAATTCTCGATTCAATGGAGATTCCGCATACTCAACGTAACTTCGAGGAAGTCTACTCCGAACTTCATAAGCGAGGGAATGAACAGGATCTTGTCGTTATCGAAAAGCAGATAGAATTCTATTTCTCTCAAATGCGCTTACCCTACAAGCCAACTCTTTACGATCACCTCGTTCTTTCTCTTCGCAAAAAGGATGTTATTGCGACGTTCAACTGGGACCCGTTTCTCTTTCTCGCCCTGCAGCGCAATCACCGCAAGGGAGAGATGCCTAATGCAGTTTTTCTGCACGGTAATGTTGCGATTGGAGTATGTGAAGAAGATCGGAAATTCGGTCCTCGTGGAACACCCTGTCCTACTTGTGGAACCGCCTTCAAGGCGGTTAGATTGCTCTACCCGGTCCGGGAGAAGAACTACACTTCAGCACCGTTCATACGTTCCCAATGGGAGTTTCTCCAGATCATCCTCAAGAGTGCATATATGCTGACCATCTTCGGATACGGGGCACCTGAATCTGATGCGGAAGCCATTGCCCTCATGCAGCAAGCGTGGGGTAAAGCGGAAGAAAGGAATCTTGAAGAGATCGAGCTCATTGACACACGATCCGAGGAGGAACTCCTGAAAACATGGGAGAGCTTCATACATACCCACCACTACCGAGTATTCGATGACTTTTACAAATCAACTATTGCTAACCACCCAAGGCGTTCGTGTGAGGCGATGTGGCAACAATTCATGGAAGTCAGGTTCTTGGACCAACACCCAATCCCGAAGAGCGCCGATTGGTCTGAACTCGAGAGATGGCTAAAACCGAGAATAGACGCAGAGAAAGGTCTGGCTTAGTCAACCATCATCAGATTCAATAGAAGGCTGCGTGCGCTGAGAAAGCAGAGTGGCCGCTGCTATACAAGTAGGTAACCTTTCCCAGCTGAGATGGGCACCAAATTAGCTCGGGCGCAGCACGTTCTCAGGCCACCGTGTTCGTATTCTTTTTCTCACACTTTCTTCGAGTCATTGTAATATCGGGAGATATGAGTATCTGATAGTCTCTCAAGTTCGGTCATAGCCCGCCCGCTGCATTGGGACGGAACTAAGCGATCGACCTTGACCGACCGTGGACATCCAACTATATTGGACAGCCTTCCACCGACCACCGGTCGAGAGAAGGATTGACTTGGGTGGTCTGGAAGAAGCAAAGAGGTAAGTTTGCCAGAGTTCGGTGAACACAGGCTCAAGGGTGAAAGCGACAGGAGATTCTCACAATCAGGCGATGGCTCGGGGAATCAAGGCATTCATTATTTGCTTCATGCACGTGCAAGAAATAGTATAATAAACGGTTGAAGGGCAGAGATCGGATTGATTTCGGCCCTCCTATGGTTTTGCCGATACACGAATAGAAACCATCGAGCGCGTTATGACACCGGTGTCAGGTCCCCTTGGTTCTCGGTTTGTGGGCCGACTGTCAGCCGACGCGGGGTCTGTCGTCGAAACATAGGCATCGGCCATCCCGTAAGTAGGCGTAACGCTACATAGCCAAGGAATAGCACCGCGCAGGCTGGCCGGAACATTGTAACCACGAGGTTGAGACCGGTTCAAAGCTATTCCAAGTGACTCGAACGAAAAGGACATTTGTATGGAACTAAAGAACATAACCCCGAAGGCTCTGCGGTGTGTTGTAGGTGTATGTCCGGCGATCTACCTGACTGATCGTGGAACTGCCGTCGTGATTGGCCGTCGGCTCGATTCAGCAATTGTCTCTGAATTGCTGCCAGGCAAAGTCGGGTCGCAGGAAGTGGCGATCGAAATACCGCGCGAGCTCCTGGACGATCTTGGGTCGCTGAATGCGATATGAGCCAATAGCGTAATGAACCAATCACAAAAGATGATGAGCGGTAGCGCCTACAAGCTTATTGAGGCAGACTGGATAATATCTGTCGAATGCACTTATGCAGCGGATGGATCGCGAGTTTGGGAATACCTTCGAAGTGTTCAGGAGGATCAGCCACCAGAAGATTGGGACTGGACTGCCAATTGGATGGATTGGCTTGATGGAAAGCCAAGTGCTGATGACAAGAAGTGGGCAGGCAGAATAACTTTGAGCAGGCGCGCCACCAATCTGAAAGAGAAGATCCAATCCGAATCCGACAGTAGGCACTTCGATTATAGGTTTGACGAAATAATAAATAAGAGCATCTTAGTGAACTGGCTCTGCGACAAAAAGATCGAATATCTGCCGATCCCGGACGAAGGGGCCTGCATTCTCTTCGATCATGTAGTAGCGTCCCATTCCACCAGTTCTATAGTGAGCATCAATAGCATTGTAAATGGCCATCGGATTACGGAGATTCGTGGATTGCGGCCCAGGCAGCCAAGTTGGTACTACTCATCTGTATTGGCGGAGGGATCGGACTGTCAGATTTCAGGTTGGCTGAGACTCTTGGGACATTACCTTCTCTCCTTTCCGGAGATGTTTTTCAGAGATAAGAAAACTCTAATGGATTTTGAAAAATGCATGAGTACGCTCAAAACCCTCAGACAGCGCACTGAAATATCCGTTCTCAAGTATGTAGTGGGAAAGAACAGCTGTAGACTGCAGCTTCGCTTTGTTGCAGCAGTGTGCAGTTACATGCGTGGCGCCCTATGCGACTGCCTACCTATTCCCGGACCGCCCATCAAGCGGAAATCCGGTGATCCCGAAGAGCCGGTGGGAGTATACTCACCAGAGGTAGTCATTAGCAGCCCTGTTGTTCAGTCCGCTTTGCACTCCTTGTCAAATATCTGGCAGGACAAAGCCCATGCGATTCTTATCAGTAGTCCTCCAGGCTCAGGGAAGGAATTATTCGCTCAGTCAATTCCATATGGGAGCGGAATCAAGAAACATGATGACGGCAAACGCATCCCAACGATTTCCCTGGCGAACGGGCTGCCTTCGGAGCAGGAGAGGCAGATTCTTGGCTATCAGCAAGACGACGGGTCCATAGTCGATGGTCTACTTGCGAAGGCAAATGGGGCGGCGATGTTCATTGACGAGGCTCACTATCCACTAAGAGAATCAGGTGTGCGGGCTTCGTTGCTGCGTCCACTCGAAGCGAAGGAATACTACCCGGTAAAATCCTTGAAGTTGAGGCGAGCCGATGACGTGCAGTGGATATTCGCCAGTAGCCTGCCACTCGAGGGCAAGGACTCACTATCGAAAGTGCCACCGGACGATTTTTGGACACGCATGACGCATCAGATCCGGATCGAGCACCCACTCGACCGACATGAGTTCATGCCGGATGGCGCGAGTTGGCCCACACGAATTTGGCCAAATCCCGAGACAACCGAGCGACAGAAGAAAGCAGTAGCAGACCTTTTCAAGTTCTTTTGGTGGGATCGTACGGAATCCCACTTTGGCATAAAACCCGTCAAAGTTCTGATGGAAAAAGAGAAGACTGAGTCCTATGACTTACGAACCGAGGATGTCGCGGAACAACTGTTCCATGGCTACATTCAGACCCTTCTCAAGCAAGCGCCGCTCGATAAGATAGCTGAGCTGTTTGCAGCGGCACTAATGAAAGAAGTGGGAGGTAAGTCGCTTACCGATGTTTCCATACGCGGCCTGCGCAGTATGGTGTCACGGATATTCTCCGAGTGTGTCGGACTCGTCACATCCGGTAGTCTCAGCAGCTACGGCGTTCTTTTCAGACCAGAAAAGGAGCCAGTTGGCCATACGGCTGAGAAGTGGAATAATATGAGAACCGATGCCAAGAAAATTGTGGAAGAGGATATCTACAACGTAATCCGCGAAATTCAGCAAATAGCGCGCCTGAAGTCATGAATTAGGCTGGAAGTAAGAGGATTGTTCTAAATGGCCTTGAGTGCGATTCAGAGGGTGAGAGCTTGGCTGCTCGCTCGCTATGGTCCTGCGATTGATCGACTATTCGAAGATCGCAAGCGGAAGTTACTGGGGGTTGTTTCAGGTACTGTTCTGGAGATTGGACCGGGTGTGGGCAGCAACCTGCGCTATCTGCCGCGAGATGGGAAATGGATCGGCGTAGAGCCAAACCGTTTCATGCATCCCTACTTGCGTGCAACGTTGACCGAGGTTGGACTCAAGGGAACTATCCTCGATGATTGCGCTGAGAATCTTACGCTTCCGACAGACAGTATTGATACCGTTATCTGCACACTGGTGCTATGTTCTGTCAATGATCCCATGGCCTCTCTCCGAGAGGCTTTTCGAGTAATGAAGCCTGGAGGTCGATTCGTGTTTATAGAACACATTCCGGGTGGAGAGGGCTCATGGCTCCGGCGAGTGCAAAGAGTAGTGTGGCCGATCTGGTATGTTTTTGGTGATGGATGTTGTCTGAAACGTGATGCTGTGTCTTACATTAAAGCGGCTGGGTTTGTGAACATTGATTATGATACTTTCGTTCTTGGTGGTGGCTCGTATGTAACTCGCTGCCACATAGCAGGACAGGCAACAAAGTCAGCAAACGAGCGATAGGTTGATTGTTATGACCAGTCTGAGTATCTTGGTTGTTGCAAATAGGATAATAAGCCGATGACACCCATTGACTCCAACATTGCGTTATTTATCGTGGCCGTGATCGCTTTTGCGGGACTTGGCTTTTCGTCAATGCGCAAGCAGCGATCTGCCAAAGATTACTTCCATAATGAAAGCGTCTTCAAGAATGTGGTCAGTTTGACGGCCACCAACATTACTTTGGGAACAGGGCTCGTGTACTTGATCACAGGCGCACAGCACAATGGCCTTCTCATGTTGTTAGTCCCATTGATGGGGTTTCTGGGATACTTCTTATTGGCCCAGTTTCTTGGCCGTGCCACAACCATCGCAGCCCGAACCGGTAAGAATTTCCTGGCAGGCATTGACGAACAGATTTCGGAGGCTACAGGGCAGAAGTCACATTTTGCGAAGGTCATTTCTGGATCATTGGTGATTATCTACATCCTTGTGCTGGCTTTTGAGATTTTCGCCTCTACTAAGATCATGGCTCCGTTCTTATTCAAAGTTCCTTCCGTCTCAGCCGAGATATGGCTTTCAGTTATTGTATTTACCATTACCATTGTCTATTCAATCCTCGGTGGGATTACAGCGACTTTCCGAGTGGATGCACTGCAAGTACCATTGGTTTGTCTCATGATTCCAGTTTTCATCATCACAGGAATCCCTGATCTTGGTGAGCCTGCTGTGCTTTTTGAGCGCCTTGGATCATCACTGAAGCTTGAGTGGCCAATTCTCGGCGCTGTAGCTATCGCCGCTATCGCCGCAGTGACAACGCAGTTCTATAGCCTGCTCAACTGGGGAGCTGTGTCTCATGTTGAAGTCTCGAACCAACAGCGCCTGCTGAGGCGGGTGGGCGCAACCACGGCGATCATCCTAATGACATTCGTTCTGATAGGGTTGTTGCATCCTGTGGAAGCAGGCGGTAACGTCTGGCAGGACCTTACCAATACTTATGTTGTCCTTGCCTCACAGACTTCCTTTCAGGCCTTTCTGTTCTGCGGAATTCTCTTAATGGGAATGAGCTCGATCCTTCTGACCACGACCGATGCTGTCGTGATAACTTCTATCATGTTCTGGTACGACAATGTCGCCCAAGGTGACTCGAAGAACATCATGCATGATCCGCAGGAGCTACGCCGCATACGCCGCATAGGAGCTATCGCGTTCATTCTATGCTTTGTTATCCTGATGACGATCAACTACTGGCAACCAGATCCGTTCTACCTACTGCTGACCATGGCAGGGGGGGTCGCCGTGTTTGCTCCTATGATCGCTGTCGCGGGTTGGCTGTGTACCAAAAGAGTATCATTGAGAGTCTTCAGCAACAGAGTCGTCTACGGTTTCTTGGCTCTGTTCCTTATTGCGGGGCTGGTTAGCGTAGCAATGCTCATCCTGCAATCCCCATGGCTCGGCTATGTCGGTGTCAGTTCCTTCGTACTGTCACTTGTTTATGCCACAATCCTGGTTGTCACCTCAAAACACGAAGAATCAAAGTCGCACTCCAAGTCACCTTGACACAAGCATTTGGCACCAATAGATCCAGCGATTGCGATCGGTACGCAGATGGCCGTGACGTAGTCTCAAGCCGTCAGGCAGCAACCATTTGCGCCAATTGATCGACCAGCGCACTCGCACTGGAGTCGAACAAGAAGTTGCGAAATTCGTCCAACTGGGGGAGCTTAGATTGTGTTTAATAATCAGTTACAAGATTTAGACTAGGGTACCCGTGTATTCTATCTGTGTGAAGACAGCGGAGAGCTTTGGTTGTGATCGGCGAAATCTGAATTGGACAATGGGTTATTGAAGATGTATCTTTCGGAAAGATAAACCCACCCGTTTTGTGAGGTACCGGTGTTAGGCATTAGGTGTGCTCAATAAGCTTACGGATTACTACGAGAAGAATGGAATACTTGCTACGAATTTCCATTGCAAGCATAAGGATAACTGTTCAAGAGGTTGCGAGACATTTACTGGTCCAAAATCTGCATTTGTTAGCTCAGGCTATGAAAGCGGTCTTCTGCCCCGGCTGTTGTTCCTATCCCTTGATTCAGGCAGTGGAGATAAGACAGATAAGAACAGGCTACCACATGCGGTAAGAGATCTCGAAGCCTCAAGAGATGTGACATCACTACCAAAACATAAACATTGGTATAGAACTCACGAATTGGCATGGTATTTCTTAAAGCGGTTTGATCCGCCACTGAAACTAGAAGAGGCAAAAAGTTTTTTTGCGCATGCAAATTCTGCAAAGTGCTGTATGAATAAGCCGCAGAGAAAAAAAGCAGATAAGGTGCTTTTCAAGAACTGCCAGCGATATTTGAAGAAAGAGTTAGAAATTCTCAAGCCAGCAATTTTGGTAACTCAGGGAAATGAAGCAAAGAGAGCAATACTTGAACTGAAAGAATCAACCACCAATAGTATCGATGATTTTGCGTCTATCATAAGGCTAGTTGGCAATGAGGTATTCTGGCTCCACACATATCACCCAGCCAGCTGGGGAGCGTTCAACAGTCAAAGAAGATTCAACAAGGAAACTCAAATTGCCGATGGCTGGGAGAGTTATGCGGAACACATATTCAGGTTTGTCAGTGAAAAGCATGCCTGACAAGTGGGTCCGGGTCGTTCAATGAGTTCGCTGGTCCGTATCATACAGCAGACAGTGCCGGGGCCACTGTCCGCTCGTCTGCCCCATTCTGATCATCCTTAATCAGCGGGTTGCTAGTTCGAGTCTAGCCGGGGGGCCATTGTATTGTGCCGCAATAGGTTGCAGGCCTCAAGCGTGGTTGGCGCGTCCGCACAAAACATTGGGGCGCTACCTGTTCGTCTCGTACTAAGGCGACGCATGAAGAAAAAGGCGGCATGAGAGTCATCACAGACAGCGGCAAAAGAAAGGGACAGCGTCGATCGGCGCTGTCCCTTAGGAAATGCTATGTGTTGGCGGTGGTTATTTCAACAGCACCATTTTCTTGGTGTCGGTGAAGTCCCCTGCCGTCAACCGGTAGAAGTAGATGCCGCTGGCATGGCCATCAGCGTTCCACTGTATCTCCACAATACCAGGCTGTCCGTGGCCGGTAAAGGACCGTACTTCGCGGCCTAAGGTGTTGTAGACGGTCAGCTTGTAGTCCGACGCCTCGGCCAGAGCGAACGAAATGGTTGTGATTGGGTTAAACGGATTGGGATAGCTCTGGTACAACGCGAACTGATCAGGAACCAGCCGCGCCGTCACGGGTGCGCCCTCGTAGGTGGCGGCCTCGAATGTTACGACCTTACCTTCGAGTCCAGCCAGGAAGGCACCGTCGAAGGTGTGACCCTTCTGCATACTGTACACCAGTATCCGAGTCAGGTCGCTTTCGGCGTCGTAATAGTACTTCATTTCCATCTGGGGCGCGAGCAACTCCGGTTCATGCTCACCTTGCACTATCACCCAGGCGGCACCCAGCGAGGCCCCAACGCTCAGCACGCCACCATTGAGATCGGTCGTGATGACAAGCGGTGCCTGTTTGAAGTATGGAGCCGCGTCTCCAATAATGATACGAATCAGGTAGACAAGATCAGCCACCGAGAGTGTAATACCGTCGGCGTTGACATCGGAGGCCGCAATCTGACCGTGCGGAGCATTCGGACCGGGGATATTAAACACGATGAGACCCCTGACGAAGTAGTTGCTGAACAGCACGGCGTCGGCGATCTCGTTGGCGGTACCGTTGAGGTTGATGTCACCGCGATCATCAATCGAGTCGGCGCAGATGATATCGACTCCACCGTTCCAGAAGTCGATGCACCTTACAGGGATGGGCTTACCCGGCACGGAATCGATACAATAGTCGGGAGCGCCGACCCACGGGATCCTGGCATGCTCGGGGTAGTTAACGTCGTCGTTCTCATCCCAGATGATTCCGCCCTCGAAATCGTAGATGATCTCGTCCATATACAGCCAGTTACCGGTGGAATCGGATATGGTGTTGTCGGCACAATCGCACCAGAAGAAGTAGATCGGGACGTACTGACATTCGAACGTGCGGTCGTTGGTGACCAGGAAGTCCAGCGTGAAGATGGTCGCCGGCTGCGGGTCTGGCTCGAAGCAATCCGGATGGTTGGGACCGTTGTTGGTCTCGGCCAGTCCGAAAACCCTGACCATGCCGGAGGGACAGCCGCCGGCACAACTACCGCAAGGGCCTTGGCGGTAGATGAAGTACTCCCAGCCACAACCGTCGGGCGCCGGATCGTAGAACGGCGGACCGGGGATAACCGCCTGCAAAACCAGAGCCGACGCGTCGTAGGCGATCAGGAGGTCGTAGCCACCCATGCCGCCTTCGGTGAGATCGTGGAGGCTATCGATGGTCACGTCGACGAGTTCATGCTGACCCTGAATCGTTCCGTGTGTCTTTTCGATTTTCACGATCGGACACCTGGCGCACGGCTCCTGCGTAATAACGGCCTCACAGGAATCTTTGCAGCCGTTGTCCGCAAAGGTCACCACTACTTTATAGGTACCCGCTGCATCGTAGCGGGCATGGTTAGTCCCCTGA
>SDBU01010175.1_pt1 | contig 10461 bp, 14 predicted proteins | sample 2277071 | NCBI WGS metagenome assembly SDBU01 (sample SAMN10397929, study PRJNA504765) | marine sediment metagenome | isolation source: marine sediment core GS08_GC12, 126 cmbsf | place: Arctic Ocean: Gakkel Ridge, Loki's castle | collected 2008
AAATATGGGGATGGGTTTATGGAGAGGATGTCAATACATTTGCCGACAAACAGTTTGAGGTGTTCGGTTTTGTAGCATGTGCCGCGGCAATAAGAAAATCTGCACTGGAGAAAGCTGGTTTATTTTCTGAAGAACTGTTCATTTACTGGGACGAGGATGATCTCTCTATCAGAATAATTGATTCGGGTTATACGATATGGTATTGCCCCGATTTAATCGCCTACCATAAAATTCCCTCCAGCCAAAATGCCAAGAGAAGCAAGAGAAGGACATACTACCAGTCCAGAAACGCAATCTGGTATTACTGGAAGTACTATCCCGTTTGGATAGCGACAGTTGTTTCCGCCTGTAGTATTCCCTATCACTTAAGTAGTGCCCTGAAATATAGATGCCTGTGGTCCTTCCTTAAAGGCATTCTGGATGCCTTTCTTGGCATGCATGGAATTCTTAAGAAAAGGAAGTCTGTCAGGGAAGAGACATGGCGGAAGGCGGCGAGTCCAAAAGTGAAGCGATTCCTGAGAATTTAGCTACTCGAAGTGATGCCTCAATCTAATGTTCCAGATACAGCAACAATATGTACGCCGGCATCTTATTTCAGACGAGTGGACTGGATAGGTTTGGTTGGCGATGGTAGAATCAGTTGGGAGAGGCGAAATACCATGACTTCTTTTGGTAACTTCATACTGTTTCTTGGCTCTGTTGCAGCTATATCGCTCACTGGCGTAATGATGCCAGGACCGGTTACTGCCGTCACCATTGCGAAAGGGGCTCAACATAAAACGGCAGGTGCACTTATTGCTGTCGGTCACGGTATAATCGAATTCCCCTTGATCGTGCTAATCTACCTCGGCTTCGCCCGCTTCCTTGTTGTCCCTGAAGTAAAAATGTCCGTGAGCTTGGCGGGAGGATTAATGCTCATCTGGATGGCTGTGTATATTTTCAGGACCAGGCCCACCATGTTCAATGAGCAAAAAAACTTGTCACAGAATTGTGTTATCGCAGGTTTAGCTACAACTGCTGCCAATCCATACTTTTTCCTATGGTGGGCAACTGTTGGTTTGGCGCTCCTTGCAAATGCTCGTGTTTTCGGAATTATGGGAATAGTCGCGCTGGGTGTGACACACTGGCTTTGCGACCTTGGCTGGCTCTATTTCATCTCTTGGCTAGTGTCCAAGTCAAAACAGATATGGACAGAAAGAGTTCATCGACTGGTGTTCGCGGGATGCGCGATTGTCATGGCCGGATTCGGAGTTTGGTTTATACTATCTGGTGTAAGCTCCGCCCTTGCCTCTTAAACACGCCTGTGAAAGAGGCAAGAACAAAACTAGCAGTGAAACACCTCATCTGATACTTAATTTACAAACGCCGACAGCATTTTTTAAGCATGAGACTTGTAATAACCAGGGTTATCGAGAATATCAGCCTTAGCAAGTATTCGCCAGTAAGCATGGTCAGCATAATGAATAATTGCGCATGCAAGACTTCTTTCTATATTTTCGCCCTCCTTAGAATGAGCACCGGCAATATGCGCTATTTTCTCGGGGAGACCCGCTGCCAGGGCAATATGAACACCATAAACCGAGTGCCGTATTGAAGGAAAACCAGTTACTCGTGAGTCCGCCTTCCACCTTTCTTGGTTCTTCGGGTCAAACTCAAAAGGCTTGCCAAGGTCATGGCAAAGCCCACCAGCCATTATCTCATCCATGTCTACATTAAATTCGCCAAAAGTGCCTTTTAGCTCTTTGGCAATAGCCAAAGACATTCTGGCTACTGACCGAAGATGATCCGCCTGGGTTCCTGTTTTCATCGCTGGGGAGTCGGGATTTCCAGACGCTCGTATGTCCTCAATCTTGGAGAATCCGCTTTCCGCTAACGCCATTGTCCAGGCATCATATACTTTCTCCCTCAACTCTACATTACTTATTTCCTTCGCTTCCGGAAGCGCTGCGATAACCCCCTGTCGTATCTTTTCCTTGTCTGCCATGTGTTCTCCTCCTTAAACAATATTTTTCATACTATTTATAACCAAACACCAGAAATATTACAACCCTGTAAGGCAACTATAAGTCATTATGATGGACTCACCCTGCAAATTTCGGTTCCGGTAAACCTCTCACATCATTCTGGATGCGAAATAGGTCTCCAGCGAATGGTACCTGCTTTCCTTTATCTACGTTCCACCCGGTTGTCACATACAGTTCATCGAGATTATCGCCCCCAAAAATACAGCTAAGCGTAAAGGGAGTAGGCATACGTATCTCCCTATCTATCTTGCCTGCAGGATCATATCTGACCACCTTATAATCTTTACACAAGGCACACCAGATATGCCCTTCTCTGTCTACGGTCAATCCAGTACAAAGCCTTCTCTTCAACGTTCCATTGAATTATTATCTAATCGTTGTGTGGCATTGCATTCATCCAGCCTTTTTTATACTATGGTCGTTGCAGAATATAAATTCGAAGAGAGAGCATATTGATATTATGAATTAGAAGCGTGCTCTATTAAAGGGAGGTTTTTATGACAGATCCAGCACAGGAAGCAATTGCTACTTTCCACAGATGGAATGACGCCTGGAATGCCCGTGATATTGAAACACAAATTGCCCAGATGCATTTCCCTACCCTACGACTGGCCGAAAACAGGTTTCACTGGTGGGAAACTGCTGATGACTTCAGGGCAATCCAAGACGAAATAACAGAGAAACTAAAAGTGGAAGGATGGCACCATACCAGTACACTGTCTATTAAAGCAGTTCAGTCAAGTGCAGACAAAGTCCATCTGGTTATACGACAATCACGTCAACACGCAGATGGCACTGAATATAACGGGTTCGACACCCTCTGGATATTTACGAAACTCGAAGGTCGTTGGGGAGTACAATTCCGTTCGTCTTTCCTGACCAATACTGAGGTTAATGAGTTAGGCGCGGCTTCACCACTAGCTTAGAGTGAACCAATGATACCGGATACATCGGGTTGGAAAGGTTTGGCAGAATCGAAACATCTTGTGTCATTGCTTTTCTCTCTGCATGAGCGTGCCTATAAATTCTACAAGAAATGGGAGAGCTTCAATTTCTTGGCCCGAATTTATGGCATAAGACTTATTTTAACAATTATTTTTGGTAGTCATAATGAGAGTATCTACAGAACGACTAATCGAATGGAGCGACATAAACCAAACAAATCTCAGGAGATGAATATGATGCAAGTATTTGATGTTAACGCAATGGAAGTATATCCGTATCAGAAAAGGGATAGTAATGTCTTTGATAAGGCTAATGAATTCAAAGCAAGAATTATTGAGCTTGAAGCCGGTGGAGAGATGCCAACTTGTGAAATGGCTTCTTATGTTATTTTCTATTTTATTGAGGGGGCTGCAGAAGTAAGGGTTAATCAAGAAAAAGTAAATATCAAAGAAGGACAGTGTCTTATTACTGAGCCAGCAACATTATCGATGAAGACAAATGATGGCGTCAAGATAATGGGTATACAGGTGGCTAAAAATTGAGAGCAACATTACTTAATGGCGGGTATACGGTTCGTTATCGCTCATCACTTAAGAATAATGATGGCAGAAATGCTAGCATTGTTGATCCTGAATAATATGGAATTAATACGTGTTATGTCGCAAGAAATAACATTACAAAATGTATATTCACACCATTGCAAAAGGAGAGCATGTGAAAATACTAATCATTTTTAATCATCAACCATACGACAACACCGATGTAGCCTGAAATGGACTTCGTCTCGCAGGTAAATTACTGGAAGCAGGACAGGAAATAAGAATATTTCTAATGAACGATTCTGTAGATATGGCGAGAGATGCCTGTAAACCACCAACCGAATATGACCAGGATTTATCGCAAATGCTAAAAGATTTGATTAAGAGAAAAGTAGAAGTCAAAGTTTGCGGTACTGGTATGGCTCGCTGTGGCATATATAAAAATCAACCATCTTTTGAAGGCGCAATAAAATCTACAATGCCAGAATTAGCAGAATGGGTTGTAGACAGTGATAAAGTTTTAACTTTCTGATTATTATAAATAAGGCCATAGAATATAATGAACCTCAGCATGATTGGACAGCAACGGATATGAAGCTATACTCTTTTCGGCCGTTCTACCCAATTTGCCCTATCTGTTGGTCGGGGAACTTCTCGAATCCGCAAACGTTATATGAAATTCCGAGCCCGTTAAACCGGAAAACAGGTAAAATCAACATATAATAAAGAGGTGAATAATATGACCCTTGAAAGAAAAATGGCAAATATGTTCAAACTTACAGACGAAAACTGGATGAAACACGCAAACCCCAGGAGCGTATGGACGAGATATTCAGTATTGCCGATAATTGTTCTAGCTTTTTGGAGCAGGGTTTGGATCGGGTGGTGGTCCCTTATACCAGCGGTAATATCATTAGCCTGGATGTATCTCAACCCCGTATTCTTCAAAAAAGCTAGATCTACAAAAAACTGGGCATCAAAAGCTGTTTTAGGAGAACGTGTGTGGTTGAACAGAGATAAAATAGAGGTTCCAGCACATCAGAAAACTTTACCTAAAATACTTAATGGTATTTCTTCAATAGGGATGATATTGTCGATTTGGGGAATAGTAGTACTGTCTTTGTGGCCAGCAATACTGGGTATATCTTTTGCTTATTTAGGAAAAAGTTGGTACCTGGATAGAATGGTTTGGCTATATGAAGACATGAAACATTTACCCGAATATGAAAAATGGTTATATTAATTGTAATAAAACAAGAGGGGTATGATAGAAAGTAAATGAATTATAAACTAAGGTGGTCACTTTTCTGGTCGCTAACAGGTATCTTTATTGTAGCAATCATCTTGCTACTCAACCCTGCAACGGGAAATGCATTAAGAACAGAACCAGTCCTACTGGCACTAGGTATATCTCTGCTGGTACTGGGGGGAGCAATAGTCTACTTTACAATCAAGGAGAAGCTGCCTGGTTTGCCAATGGTGTTCATGTTGCTGACAGGAGCTTCAGCGGCTGGAATAACGGTCAGCGTTTTCCTACACAATGCGATTTATAGGCTGTTCATTAATTGGTTTGGACCCGAGTTCTGGACCGGGATTAGCCTTCCTGATGAGCCGATTTTCTTCTTCCTTGGACTTATCTTTTTTCCGGTAACATTACTGGCTGGTATCATCGGAACTATAGTGCTTGTGATAAAAAAACGGCGGAAACTCAACTGAACTAAGAGCACTTATCCACATATAATCCCTGTCTGAAGCATTAGCACCCTGGCTATACCGTGATAAATAATCGATTAGCTTCTGTACTTTCTGCCAGATTTTTCCGAATTTTTTTAGTAACAAGCTAGTGGATAATTAAAAAAATTACGCTTCAGGTATTGACAATTGAGCCAATGAGAGCTAATTTTAACAAGTAGAATCAAATAAAATTTAGTAATGACTTGGAGACAAGAACTATTAAGCCGTCGTCGATAGGGGCGGGTAGTGCCTATGATGTAATTGGATCTGCAACAATTCTATAGCAGAAATTAAGAGGGAAAAGCTAATAGAAATATATGGCGGAACAATTGGCTAATTTGCCAAGATAATCAGTCTAAATATATTTAATCAAGCAAAGAAGGAGGGAGTATGGCAAGAGGTTTTATGGGGAAAATCCTTAGGGTAGATTTAACTGCAAAGTCTATTATCACCGAAGAAGTCGATGAGAAGATAGCCAGAAAATACCTTGGCGGGAAAGGCTATGGAGTCTACCTTCTCTATCAGTACATTAAAGAATATGCAATGAGGGGCATTTCCGTGAAAGATATGGACGCGCTGGCGCCGGAAAACCCGCTAATATATATGACAGGGCCAGGGACTGGTATTCCCAGATTTCCATCATCAGGGCGACATCATGTAATGGCATTGAAATCACCGCTGACAGGCTCTATCGGCAGTGGCAACAGCGGAGGCTCCTGGGGTGCAACTCTGAAATTTGCGGGATTTGATGGAATTATAGTCGAGGGAGCATCGGATGTGCCTGTATATTTATCAATTGTAGACGGAAAGGCGCAGATAAGAGATGCCGGAGATTTATGGGGGAAGAATGTTTTTGACACGACCAGGATTTTGCAGAAGGCTGTCGAGCGCAGGCATGCCAGCGTAGCGTGTATTGGCGTTGCCGGTGAAAACCTGACTAACATGGCCGTTATCATGAACGATGACCACAGGGCTATAGGTAGAACAGGTATGGGTGCGGTCATGGGTTCAAAAGGACTTAAAGCTATCGTAGTTGCCGGAAATGAAAAAGTCCCCTTCGCCAAGCCAGATGAATTCGCGGCGGTGGCAAAGAGGTGCCAGGAGGCTATTAAAAGTAATCCGGTAACCGGTACAGGGCTGCCTACATATGGAACAGCAGTACTGGTAAACGTAGTTAACACTGCCGGCGCATTTCCCTACAATAATTGGCAGACATCGGTGAATCCTGATGCCGAAGAAATAAGCGGCGAGACCCTGGCCGAGAAATATCTCACCAAAAAAGGCGCCTGCTGGGGTTGTACCATAGCCTGCGGCAGAGTCACCAGCGTTAAGTCAGGACCTTACCAGATACTTGCGTCCGAGGGTCCGGAGTACGAGAGTATCTGGTCACTGGGGAGTGCTACAGGAGTAAAAGACCTGGCGGCAATTACCAAGGCAAATCACTACTGTGACGAGCTTGGGATAGACCCCATCAGTGTTGGGTCAACTATCGCCGCAGCCATGGAACTAAATGAGATAAAATGTATCCCTGAAGATGACCTGCAGGGACTGGACTTGCGCTTCGGCAACGCCGCAGCGATGGTTGAATCAGTGTGGCGTATAGCCCATAAAACGGGCTTTGGCAAATACATGGCTCCCGGCTCAAGGAAACTGTGTGAGTTCTACGGGCACCCTGAACTATCAATGAGCGTCAAAGGGCTGGAGATGCCAGCCTATGACCCCAGGGGTATTAAAGGCATCGGGCTGAACTATGCCACATCAAATAGGGGAGGTTGCCACGTCACTGGCTACACAATCGCACCTGAGATTGTCGGTATCCCCGAGAAGCTAGACCCTCTAGCAACTGAAGGTAAAGCACAATGGACCAAGATATTCCAGGATTTAGCATGTGTGGTTAATTCTACAGTCAACTGCCTGTTCGCCACCTTTGCTATAAGCGCTGGAGATTATGCTGAACTCCTCTCAGCGGTTACTGGATGGGACTACAGCGGTGATGAGTTAATGAATATTGGCGATCGAATCTACACTCTGGAAAGAGTGGTAATGAACAAGTTAGGCATTGACGGGAAAGACGACACATTGCCTACAAGGTTGTTGGAAGACCCACTACCTGAAGGACCTGCCAAAGGACAGGTAGCCGATCTTGATAAAATGCTAGGGGAATACTACAAGCTGCGTGGATGGGTTGATGGAGTGCCAACGGCCGCTAAACTAAAGGAACTGGAGATAGAGCTTTAGCGTTGCTGTAAGTATTCAACGGCACACTGACCTGGTTCTGTGTTAAGGAAAATGGTATTAATTGAAATAAAATTATTTGCCTCACTGAGGGATAAGTACAGAGTCAGGTTGATAGAAGTTGAATGTGATGGCACTATTCGTAACTTGGTTGAGAACGCTGCCGGGAAGCTTGGAAAGAGCTTCCTGGCAAGCGTTTATGATTCTAACAGGGATAAGGTTAGAGATGATCTTATTTTCGCCATCAACGGAAGAAACCTGAAAGATTTAAAAGGGGAAATCGAGCTAAAAGAAGGAGACAAGATAGCAATCTTCCCTCCTGTTGCCGGTGGCTAAAGCTATTCAGCCATCATCTGCTGAATTTCGGCGATTAGCTGCTGAAGATATGCCTGGTATGAAGTCCTCTGGTAGCCTAAACCTTGCTGAGATTCTTCAGTATCGTACCAGTCACACCAGCCTGGTTCATCCTGAAATTGTGCCTCCTCTATAGGCACACCCAGGAGATCAAAGTAATCCTTAACATAAGCTTTTCCTACAGTGCGCCAGGTTGAGCCTCCGGCAATGTTGAAAACCTTTCCTTTTGCTGCTTCATTTCTGACCGCAGCGCAAATCGCTGTTACCACGTCATCCCGGTGAATGAACTCAATTCGCTGGTCAGCCATAAAGGGCCACACATCTGGAGGTGACTGAATAGAGGGCACCGATATTCCTGAGATACGCAGTATAACCGCGTTCGGACAGCTTTCCCTGAGTGATTTTTCGGCAGCAATCTTGCTCTCGGCATATATATCCAGCGCCTGCTGTGAATGGCCTACTGTAACAGGTAGTTTCTCGTTCGTAGTATCACCATAGGTACTTACTGACGAGGTGAACACCAGTGCAGCGTCGGGATTAGACTGCATCAGTGCATCAGTCAATCGTAAAGTGCCCTCCACGTTAACGGCGAAGGTCAGTTCTCTGCTTCTCTCGCTGGCTGGCGGCAAAAGAGCCGCCAGGTGAACTACGGCACTTACGCCCGCTACTGCCTGCTGTACATCTATTAATTTTGCAATATCCCCCCGTAATATCTCTATCCCTTCTCTGCCTTCCAGGTCAGTATAATCCATACTGGGAAGGTCGAATACCCGCACAATACAATTGTCCTGGCGGAGCCTCTGCACTACCAGTTTCCCTGCACTACCGGCACCCCCGGTTACAAGAATGGGTCCCACTAGGTGATTATCACCCCATCCATCTTGGCATGTCTAAGCAGTTTCTCCATGTTGTCACGAAACCTGACCATTAGCTCGGGAAAGCGAGAGAGGTCTCCTGCCTCAACTATTGACTGAAGTTCAATGGCGTCCTTTTTACAAGCGTTGGTAGGAGGAATCGCAAGATTGGTTTTAAGAAAAAACTTACTCTTCATATCCTCTAAAACGTCTATTGCGCTTTGCAAAACCGCTTTCCCTTCTGGTTCCCTTGAATCAAGACCTGCAATAGCCGATTTGCAAGCCTCTATAATAGTATCTGCGTTCTCTATGCTCTTTGCTATCATTTTTCTCCTTAGTATTTATTCGTAGCAAGCTTATTATTTATCATCAAGATGAGTATTTACACGTTCTAGGTCAACTTTCTCTTCCCGCAGAAAGCCCTTGCCATTATGCCGCTCATATGGAAATGGTTGCAATTTATCAAACAAGCGGTGAAGTCGCACTCCTACCGGTCGTGGATCTGGAGGAAAAGCTACATCCGTCATTTCTTTCTCGTCAACGGGGACAAGCTCGTAACTCCGCGTGCCAAGTCCAATTATCTCGCCTGTATTAAGCTGAGCTTCTTCGCTTAAGCCAGCCATCAGCGGCGAGCAAATTTCAAATTTCCGATCCCCTGACTCCATTACTTCCATATCTTCGGCAGTGCTCCCATGAATACCCACCGACTCAATCACCTTATCCAGGCATGCTTTATCCACTGCTACTGGGTCGTAGCTGGCGAACACTCCAAGGTGCGGGACAAGTGGAACATCAGCAAAGCTTACACAATCACACCAGCGGGAGATATCTATGGCCATATTGATAAAAGCGACCTTACCTGGCCCTACCGCCTTGACCGTAGCTAGGCAGGCATCGGCTATTGCAGCGTTGGTAGCATTGAAGTTATCTTCAGCTACCTCCAGAATACTGCGACTGAGCATGGGACGAAGACATGATAGGCAATTGACACATTTCTCTCTCTCCCATTCAATCGAGTCCTCGGTGACACGTATTAACCCAAAAGGACAACAATCCTCCAGGATCTGCCAGTCTTTTTCACCTTTGCGTCCTTTACAATTTTCAGGATGGAAAATAGCGCTTGCACCAAGGCCATATTTGGGATGGCAACCCATATGAACATTAAATTTACCTCGCTTTGATTGAGCGCCGATTCCCAGGTTCTTAGTAGAGCCACCAATAACGCCCAGTGAATGGCCCTTAAAATGAGTGAGTGCTATCAGCACGTCGGCGGCGGCGATTGCCTGGGCTATATATGCCTCCTTAAGAATATAACCCTCAGGTAAATCCACCCGGTAGTCATCCATGCCAAGAAATCCATCAGCACATATAAAAGGACAACCCAAAGTGGCTGCGCTATAACCATTCCGCTCTGCTGTGATCATTAAATCCAGGGCAGTACAGCGCGTGGCATACGGGTTGTAAGGCTGTGTGGTAGTATCACATACGAAAGGCCTGCCACCAAGGGATTTGACCTTATCAGCTATGGTACGGGCATAAACGGGACGAAGATAGGCAGTGTTATCCCACTCTCCGCAGTGAAGCTTGATGGCAACCACATCACCAGGCTTGATAAGTTTATCAAAACCCGCCGCTTCGAAAACTGCAATCATTTTAGAGACCAAGCTTGTCTGGGGGGAATTACTGCGAGCGTCCATGTAATATACTTTAGATGTCATTGCTAATCCTCCTATTAATTGTTGTCAACAGAATTACCGGTTATTTTAAGATACTCCT
>SDBU01010176.1_pt1 | contig 10461 bp, 8 predicted proteins | sample 2277071 | NCBI WGS metagenome assembly SDBU01 (sample SAMN10397929, study PRJNA504765) | marine sediment metagenome | isolation source: marine sediment core GS08_GC12, 126 cmbsf | place: Arctic Ocean: Gakkel Ridge, Loki's castle | collected 2008
GCCGTTAGCCGTTTCTAGGTCGGAAGCGCCGGTGAAAGAAATCGTCAAAACTGGAGATAAGGTCGACCTATTTGAGTTTCCAGCTGTGTTAGTCAATGCTATGGATGTTGGTTATTATATTACGGGGGGTTTTCTGACCACCTATGATCCCGACACCGGGATAGACAATTGCTCCATTCAGCGAGGATGGATAAAAGATGAGGATACCATCAGGAGCCATGTGATTCCAAGGCCAATGCATAATGGCATGAACCTGTGGAAGCATGAGCAGCGAAATCAAGATATGAAGGTTGCTTACTGGATAGGCCACCACCCGCTGGCATATATCGGAGGTCTGGCCAAGCTACCCTACCCAAGCAGCCACTGGGAAGCAATGGGCGGTATGCTGGGCGAGCCCCTCCGGTTAGTCCCCTCTGAGAGTCTGGGGGACGACTTTCTAATACCGGCCGATGCCGAGGTGGTGGTGGAGGGTATCATGAAGGCCAATAAGCGCTATCCAGAGGCACCATTTGGCGAATTCACGGGCTACTATGGACCGCAGATGATCAACCCGCAAATAAAGGTAACCGCCATCACCCACCGCAAAGACGCCATTTGGTATAGCATTGTGGGAGGACATGTAGACCATCCGGGTTCAGGTGGCCCTCCCCTCGAAGGGCTGCTGTGGGATTACCTCAAGCCTCGCTTCCCCAGCCTGCAAAATGTGTACATGCCTCTCTCTGGAACGGGCCGTTTCCACGCTTATCTCCGGTTTAAGAACCCTGGCCCGGGTGAGGCAAGACAGGCAATAATGCTAGCCTGCACCATACGCGGTGAGTTCATCAAACACGTCTTCGCCTTTGATGATGATATTGACATCTTCAATCCCCGTGACGTTATGTGGGCCATAGCCACTAGGACTCAGTGGGGATGGGATGTGATGATAATGCCACATTCCAAGTCAACGGTTCATGATCCATCAGTAGAACATGAAGCTATAGGCGACGTAGGCGGCATTGATTGTACCAAGCCTTGGGGTGAACCCTTTGAAGAGAAGGTAGGAGTCGAACCTGAAATTGAAGCCAAGATAAAGCTTGAGGACTTCTTCTTACCAGATGCCATAGCTCGCGTTAACATTGAACGGATATAGGAGGATATTTCCGATGCCCAGAGTGAATTGGGTTATTTGTCCCAAATGCCAATTCCGCTACTATGTCGGACCCCAATTGCTTAAAGTGAAGGGAATGCATACCGTATGCCCAAGGTGTCATCATGAGTTTGACCCTAAAAAGCATTTGGAGCCGAGAGTCACCGAAGTAAGTGCGGCGGATAAACTATTCTGAGTCTGAGAACCGGACAGCTCGTAAAATGTTAGCTAATCTACATTCAGAGGCTGTTTTAGGATTAGCTTAGTTGAATACGCACGTTCGGTCGTGCTGAAATAGGCTGCGTTTCGTAAAATAGAAACATCCTCAAATAGGCAGCAACCCAACATTTGAATTTCAATTTAGAGAGACTTGCTAATTTCTACAATTTTGATGTCAATTTCATTCCTAATATCTTTCTGGCCTCATTCGCATCTGTAACCACCCTTCTACCGAGTAAATTTGCAATTTCGACGGTCATTTTCACAACCTCAGAGTCCTTTTTGATAAGTTCATCTTTATGTGGATAAAGCCAATAGCAGTCCTCGATGCCCACTCTGAAAAGCTGAGCTCCTAAGAGCATGCCCATGACCACCATGGGCAGCCAATTGCGCCCCCCAGCTTGCACACCGATAATACTGTCCGGGAGGGTCTCCTTGACCATGTTTTGATTTGTAATTAGCTGTAAGTGTGACCACGGGTCCTGGTGAGAGGCGTGAGAATTGTGCTTGCCCAAATTGATGCTCATAAGATAGGGTTTCCACACTGATACTCCATGATCAAAAATGTGATGTTTAAAAGCTATGTGTGAATAGGTATCACGAAGCAGGTAATCGGGTTTGACGCTGTGGGCTTCCAGCCACTTTACGCCTTCCACCGTCGCCTTTGGGCTACAGAACGTCCCTCCGTTCCAGTTCGTAAAATGCCCGATGGGAAGTATGACAGCCCCTTGGACATACAGGTTGCCTTGCCCCAACTCCAATAGCTCTTCCGTGTGAGTTATGTAGTCTATAGCACCTTTGGCAACGGGATACCAAGAGGACGACATCGTAATACAATCGCCTACATTGGCGAAGACGCCGTCCAGGACTTCCTTCATCAGCTTAGCATTGAGTTGCGCTTCCCCTGTCCTAGGATCCCTAGGATGAACGTGTATGGCCACTGCTCCCGCCTTCACCGAATCGGACAGCTCCTTAACTTGGTCTGCTATAGTAACAGGAACTGCGGGAAACCTTTCGCCTCCAATTTGCCATCCGGGACAGGAAGTTTCAATGATAACGGGTTTGTCCAGCGTTGGGATTCTTGGTTCCTTTTCCACGGGAAACATTGCCGCCGCCATCTCTTTGCTAATAGCAAGTGGTGGAAATTTTGATGCCTTAGTGCTTGATGGCTCTCTTTTCATTCTATTTCCTCCTTCAAATGATCGATTTCAATTTATAGGTGCAAACATCCTCCTCGGGTACCGCTTGCACTTGCCTCGCTTTCATTGCCCATACCGTGATTAGCCGATATTCTCCAATAACTTCCCTTCCCCCTTCCAAACAGCCCATCCCCTGGTCTAGTATTCTACCGCCGGGATTAATGCTCGTTCTCTTTGCGCAGCGTAACACAGCTTTTACACTTTAGCCAATCCAGGAAGTCCTGTTCTAATTGCCCGTAGAGAATCTCACCTTTAAAATTGCGGGGAATCCGACCAAATCGTACGTAATCGGGCCGGGCACCTTTCGAAACTACTTCAGCAGCTTTTTCAATGAAATCCTTGTTCAACTGTGGTTCAATATAGGCTGCGTCTTCACTAAGCTCAATCGTTACACAGGAGCTATCTTCGTGTTCGCTTTCCAGACGAAGACCTACCATGGCTAAGCGAAATTGCTCAGGCCTCAGGCGGAAGTGCTCTACCACAAACCTACTCAGCTCAGCTGTGATCTGGTCATACGAATAGTTGGTGCCGCCACGGATAAGCAGAGCTGAATCTCTCGACACCCAGTAGTAATCCAAGTCTCCATCTTTTTCATTTCTCAAAGCGAACGCGATGTCCCTGAGGCCGGAGTACCAACCTTCTCTGAACACGGCTTTTGTAGCTTCAGCGTCACCCACGTAGCCGCTCATGACATTGGCACCCTGCGTGACTAAGTAACCAGGCTCACCAGTTTCACAAGGACAAAAATAATCTCTGCTCTCAGGGTCGATGGCCTTAACCAATTTGACCCGCGTGAACGGGAAATGCTCCCTACCAATGTAGTATCCAACCAGGTCTCCGTCTTTGTAGCGATGTGACCAGCCTGCTTGGAATGCCTTCATAAGTTCGCTTTGTGACATAGTTGTTGGAGTAGCCATCACTTGGAGACAAGTTTCAGTTGAACCAAAGCGAACATGAGGCAAGCGACTACTAAACTTAAGTGCACGCCTTATTGTATTTGGACCAACGGGTGCTGAACCTATCAGGATATCTGTTTGACTCAGTGCCTGTTTAAGTTCTTCCTCTTCAATAGGCAATCTTGAGTCAGTGGCTAGTGACTCCAGGAAATCAATATGCCGGGAAACAATAGGAGCTATGAGTAGGTGCCGCTTATTGCTAACCGTATCCGCCAGTATCTTCCAGTAGGCCGTGGTGTAATGTTCTAGCAGGTGTAGTATTGCCCCGCTATGGCGCATGGCCCAATCCGACAACGCTGAGGAATTAGCATGGTGCAAAGGATTAACCACCAGCAAGTCTAGTTCTGCACTTTTTGGGATCCCAAAGTACTGCTCAAAGGTAAGTCTATTAGCTAAATAAGCTCTGTGCGACAAACTAACGCCTTTCGGTTTGCCCGTGGTACCAGAGGTAAAGATAACCATGCATTCGTCATCGTAACTGACGGGCAGGTAACCCAAAGGTGCCGTCACCTGGCGTTTCTCAACTTCTTTGGTTTCCATAGAAGGTATAGGTAATAGTTCAGACTTTATCCGCTCTACCCTATTGGCAAAAGTGCTATCACAAATGAATAGTTTGCCATCGGTCACCCTAGCCTTATAAGCAATGGTTTCATCACTATCTGTCTGCCAGTTAATGGTTACTGGCACACAACCAGTCAGAGCAGCGGCGAGTCTAAATACTAAGTCGTATGGGTTGTTGGACGAAAAACAATGAATCAGACGGTCACCTTTTGATAGGCCACGGTCATTAAGACACAAAGCAGCAGAGCAGGCCAGGTCCCAAAACTCTCCTCTGGTTAAGCTCCTTTTTTGGGGCTGTCCATCCTGAAAAGAATAATAATTAATGAAGAGTTGCGTTCGGTCATTGAAGGCCGTCCGATATTCGTCAACAGGAGAAGTAAAGTCAATTAGGGAGGTGATGGCTTTGCCGGTGCTTAACCAACACATACTGTCATTATGGTTGGAAAGAGATACCATCGGTAGCTCTCCTTTTCCTCGAGTTGTTAGTTGAGTTACGCCGCCAAACTGGCCCTAGCTCCACCATCAATGGTACAATTTAACCCCTACGTTGTTAGCAAGTCGTAAAGTCGTGCTACATTCCAGCGTTGCACCTCGGGACCCATTGCCTCCTGCCCTATTCCCATGGGATAGCGATTCAGGAAAGAAATTCTCTCCATAGCCTCTTGCTTACTCAGCCCTTGTGCTATTGCTTTTCTGACTGCGTCTACCCAATCATTAATGAAAGCACAGAGTTCTGGTATATAGCTCTTATCACAAACCTCACCGTGGCCTGGTACAATCATATCAATGTCCATTTGTTCGATCTTCTTTAATGATTGGAGCCATTGAAATGGATCAGATTCATGCAAGAAAATCTGAAGTTTGTAAAATATGTTATCGCCTGTAAACACTACCTTTTCTTCTGGTATATAGACAGCTATTTGTCCTACAGTATGCCCTGGGAGATGTAACAGATTAAAGGTATGATTCCCTAGGTATATGCTGAGTTGCTCTGTGAAGGTAATGCTCGGGATTCTCACTTGATATCCTTCCATTAAGGATGCTGCATTTGCATCTATTTCCTTGGCACGTCCAATTACTTTGTCTAGCGGAAAGTCTTGAATCGCCCGCCTTGTTTCCTCATGTGACACTACTGTTCCTGGGAAGTAATAATTCCCAGTGAAGTGATCTTGATGAGATTCAGTGTTGATGAGGTAACGAACTTCACCTCTGGAAATTATTTCATCGCGCAACTTTAGAGCATCCGAGGGGCGAAACGGAGTATCAATCATGACGATACCGTCTGCTGTGGTGACGAAACCAGTGTTGGCTCCTCTGCGTTTAGTTTCTACATAGACGGAAGGAGTGAGTTGCTGCATTTTTTATCTCAATAAGTCTTATTAGTCTTATACGTAGTTCCTACCTGATTATCGTGATGAGCAACGCATTATAACATGAAGTTCTGAGTCTTTCAACCTTCCGTCTAACTAGGACGTGGTACAATTCAATTTGCCTTAAGTTACAAAGGGCATATTCGTAGAAAGGAGGTGGACTGCACCCCTATGATTGGACAGATATGTTTAGGAGAGTCTGGCGGGGTAATCCATTGTTCTCCTGAATAAGCACTAATTTCTCGAAGTCATTCGGTGAGCGGTAGCCAAGTGCCGAATGAAGTCTCTTCTGATTATAGACCTCCTCAATGAAATAGGAAAGCCTGGCTACCACGTCCTCAAAGGTCTCATACTCACATAGATACACCTCCTCATATTTCAGTGTCTTGAAGAAGCTCTCCATCATAGCGTTCTCGTAAGGATTGCCTGCCCGCGCCATGCTGATTTCGAATCCGTGTCTCCTGAGCTCGTCCACATATTCACTCGAGGCATACTGCACTCCCGGCAGGATAATGACGGCGAAGGCGCTACTGAAGAGGAAGTGAAAAAAGGGCTTGACGGTAATCTTTGTCGCTGTACCGGGTATACCAAGATAATAGAAGCTGTTTTGGCGGTTAAGTAGAAAGTAAGTGATTGTCAGCCGACGATAAAGTAGACGTGACAGAGCTAAATCGGTTATAATGCTAGTTTCAGAAAGACAAGTATGACTTGAGTATAAGGGGGTCATATGCATCTTGAATATCTAGAGGAAATAAAGAAAGTACTGCATGGGGCAAATTACACCATAGTCGGGAAAAACGTTAGAAGAGTTGATGGCATTGAGAAGGTAACCGGACTGGCAAAATATTCGGGGGATTATCTCATCGAAAATGCTTTGGTAATTAAAGCGGTCAGAAGCCCCTTTCCCCATGCCCTGGTGAAGAAAATTGACAAGGCGAGTGCCCTTAAGGTAGCTGGTGTTGAGGGGGTGATAACCGCAGAAGATATACCGGGCACGAATGAAGTCGTATATATGCTACCCGATCAACCATTAATTACGACTAAGGCAAGATATGTGGGAGACATAGTCGCTTTGATAGTTGCCAAGGACGAGGAAGCTGCTTGGCAGGGTGTTGATGCACTAAAGGTTGAATATGAACAACTGCCTCCCTTATTTGACCCAGTAGAGGCATTAAACAGTGATATTAAAATACATGATAACGGAAATATAGCCGGAGTAGTAAAAATAAGGAAAGGCGATGTGGAAGAGGCATTTAGACAGTGTGATGTGATTGTAGAAAGAACCTACCGGGCAGGTTCTCAAGAGCATGCTTATCTTGAGCCAGAAGCGGCGGTGGCGATTCCCACCGGACATCGAAGCATTACTGTTATCGGAACGAACCAGAACCCATTCAGGACAAGAGCCACGGTAGCGCACATTCTTGGCTGGAAGCACGGTGACGTTACCATAATTACCCCCTATATTGGTGGGGCATTTGGTGGAAAAGATGCCTACGGCCCGGTAATTTGCAGTCTGCCAGCCTTGGTAGCGGCGAAACTCGGTAAACCAGCAATGATAGTCTACTCCAGATATGAGTCGGCTGCCTATCGCTTTAAGAGGGCTCCCTTTGAGATAAAATACAAATCAGGGGCGACAAGGGACGGCAAATTGAGGGCAATTCAAGTCGACTATATAGTCGAGGCTGGAGGATACTCGTCACAGACAATCGGTTTAATGAAAAGAGCCGCATATCACGCCACTAGTGTATATGAGGTGCCCAATGTCAAGATAGATGGTAAAGCCATTTATACAAATAATCTGCCAAACTCGGCTTTTAATGGCTTTGGTAATCCGCAGATGCTCTTTGCTGCCGAGTCCCAAGTCGAGATACTGGCGGAAGAGCTTAACATGGATCCCATAGAGTTTAGAATTAGAAATGTACTGGTACCTGGCTCGAGAACAGGGACAAACCAGCTTCTAGATCATTCCGTAGGGATTAAAGAACTGATTGGAAAAGTGGCGGAAAAGGCTGATTGGAAAGGGAAAAGAGCCGGGTATAGAGACTATAAGACGGGTACCAAGAGAAGAGGCATTGGCATGGGTTGTAGCTGGCATGGTTGTGGTACTACCGGATTTAAGAAGGACTGGGCTGGGGCATCGGTCATCATCAGCCCTGACGGTAGCGTTACCTATTCTACCGGAATTGTAGAGATTGGACAGGGAACAATCACTTCTCACGCTATGATGGTGGCTGAAATTTTGGGTATCCCGCTTGAATTAGTGAGGGTTGAAACGAATGATACCAGCAGAATGCCTGACAGTGGTGAGACTCATGCTCAGAGAGGTACTATCTTTGGGGGAACGGCAGCTGCGGATGCCGCTTTAAAGCTCAGAAAGAATTTGAACCGGCTGGCAGCCGAAATCTTGAACTGCAAAGAGGATGAGGTCGCTATAGATAACGGCGAGGCTTACAGTGTAAACAATGCCTCTCAGAAAATCTCATTCCAAACCCTAGCCGGCGAGATGTATATGAGGGGCTTACCTCCAGCCGAGTATGGGTTCATATTGGCCAGAAGAGGATTTCCTGACCCCGAAACCGGACAGGGAGAGCCTTATGCGGCTTATACCTTCGGCTGTACTATCGCCGAAGTAGAGGTTGACCTTGAGACCGGGCAGGTGGATGTTCTGAAACTCCATCCCGGGGTTGCGGCCGGGAAAATAATACAGCCAGAAGTTGTTAGAGGTCAGTCTTACGGGTGCAGTATTATGGGTCTAGGCTATGCTCTGACTGAACAAGTCCTGAGAGAAGAGGGCAAAATTTTGAACCCATCATATACCGATTATCTGATACCGACGATAAAGGATAAGCCAGAGATGGCGGATTTGGTTTGCGTGGAAGACGAGTACAAGTATTCGGCCTTCGGGGCCAAGGGCGTCGGTGAAATTGCGTTAATAGCCACACCACCAGCAATAGCTAACGCAATATATAATGCTATCGGCATTAGATTTCATGAAGTACCGATGGATAGGGAGAAAATCTATTTTGCCACCAGGGAGAAGGAGAATTGATGGAGGCAGAAATCAGGCCATTACCGAAATTCGATTATTTTTCACCTTCTTCGCTTAGCGAGACCCTCACACTGCTGAAAAATTATAAAGGTAGGGCGAGGTTGCTAGCCGGGGGCACCGATTTGCTGGTCAAAATGAAGAAACGCGCTGTCCTGCCGGTTGTCATCGTCGATTTAAATAGAATTACTGAGTTATCCTTCATAGAATTAGCTGGCGACCATCTTCACATTGGAGGCTTGACCAGATTGGCCGCGATTAGAGAGTCATCCCTGGTAAAAGAAAAGGCGCCGGCACTGGCGGAAGCCGTTAGCGTTCTGGCTTCTTCCCAAGTTAGGAATAGGGCTACCATTGGCGGAAATTTATGTAATGCTTCTCCGGCTGCGGACACCGCCCCACCACTCCTTGCATTGGACGCATCAGTTAAGCTGAAAAGCACCGATGGAGAAAGAATCGTGCCCCTTTCCCAATTTTTCCTTGGACCCGAGCAAACTGTTGCCAATCCCGATGAAGCATTAACGGCGGTTATCATTCCTTTGCAAGAAGGAGCTTCAACGTTTATTAAATTCGGCAAGAGAAAAGCCTTCACCCTCTCCGTAGCTTCAGCCGCCGCATTTGCTAGAGTAAATAATGGGAAATTTGAAGAGGTAAGGGTGGCTTTAGGGGCAGTCACCCCGACTCCTATGAGAGGCCAGAAAGTTGAAGAAGCCCTGAAGGGTAAAGATGCAAGCGAGGAGAATATAGAAAAGGCTGCAGAATTAGTTAAGGAAGAGTGCTGCCCAATAAGCGATGTTAGAGCATCGGCAGAGTACAGAAAACAAATGTCATATGTACTGACAAAAAGAGTTCTAAGGAAAGTCGTTGGGGGGGGGGAATGCTAGTACGATTTAGATTAAACGGCAAGAGTATAGAAGAAGACATAAAGCCTAATGAGACTTTGTTAGATGCCTTAAGGGACAAGGTCAAGGTGGCTAGTGTTAAAAAAGGATGTGATGAAGGAGCATGTGGAACCTGTACCGTTTTGTTAAACGGGAAACCGGTGAGGTCATGCCTTCTGCTAGCAGCCCAAGTGAGTGATGCTGAAGTTACTACTGTTGAAGGTCTTGCCAGGCAGGGAGAATTAAACGAAATACAGGAGGCTTTCTTAGAGAAGTACGGATTTCAATGTGGATTTTGCACTCCCGGCATGATCCTCACCGCCAAAGCCTTGCTTGACGAAAATCCCGGTCCAACCATTGAAGACATAAAGGATGCATTTGAAGGTAACCTTTGTAGATGTACCGGCTATGAGCAGATAATTGAATCTGTGCTAAGAGCGGCTGAATTGCGAACCAGGTAGGTCGGCAAGCATGGCACCGTCAGAGGTTTACTTTCTGCCCCTATCAGCTTTACCCTCTCCATGTTCCAGGGTCGGAATACAAAGCATCGACAAATTAACTGCGATGTGCTATTTCTATGTTTACTTTCCTATTAGATATTATACAGGAAATAAAATATTTCATACCTCAGGGCAAAAAAGGCAGTTGGTGTAAGCAATGCAAACTAAAGTCAGCCCCCTCCAGCTAAATCGACAGCGTTGCAAGAGATAATGTCAGGGGAAGGAAATAGAGTCACTAAATTATTAAAGTAAACCCAGACGCTTGAGTGTGATGCACATTTCTGGCTTTGTAACATCAAAGATTTTTGCCATCTTATCCAAATCCTTGGTCTCTGCCCACTTCTCCTTTACCCACTCTCTGGGCATCAGAACACAGGCAGCAAAGTACTCAGCTAGCAGCTCATTGAAGGAACCTTGTCTAGTTTCCTTTTTCTTAAACACAGGATTCGCTCTACAATGGGCTAATATGTGGAAAGCCTCGTGGAACATGGTGAACCTCTTCTTAGCGGATGGGTCATCTTCCCTAAGTTGTATTATCCACTTCTCCTTGAGCCGCCACACAGAACCATGATGGGCGATTAATGGCAATTGGTGAACTTCTATCGG
>SDBU01010177.1_pt1 | contig 10460 bp, 10 predicted proteins | sample 2277071 | NCBI WGS metagenome assembly SDBU01 (sample SAMN10397929, study PRJNA504765) | marine sediment metagenome | isolation source: marine sediment core GS08_GC12, 126 cmbsf | place: Arctic Ocean: Gakkel Ridge, Loki's castle | collected 2008
CCCGTCGCCAAACCGATCCCCCACACCACCACCAGCACCTTTTGCCACCATCAAGTTACCTGAGCCAAGGTTAAAGGGTGAAGTCTCTCTAGAGGAGGCGCTGCTCAGAAGAAGGTCAATCAGGGAATACGCTAACCTGCCGTTGACACTTGATAATGTCTCCCAGCTCTTATGGGCGGCCCAAGGAATAACCACAGATTGGGGAGGTCGCACTGCTCCATCAGCCGGGGCACTGTATCCATTGGAGGTCTACCTGGCGGCAGGCGATGTCGATAATCTGGCTCCTGGAGTCTATAGATACCGTCCAGAGCGGCACGAACTGGTCAAAGTCAGGGATGGAGATGTTAGGCGAGAGCTAGCCAAGGCTGCCCTGGGCCAAAGCTGTGTCAGGGAAGGCGCAATAGACATCGTCATCACCGCTGTCTATGAAAGGACAACCGGGAAATATGATGACAGAGGTATTAGATACGTCCACATGGAGGCAGGTCATGCAGGTCAGAACATCTACCTCATGGCAGAGTCCCTAGGGCTCGGCACAGTGGCTGTGGGGGCGTTCGAGCCTGAGGGTGTCGACAAGATCGTAGAGTGTGCAGATGGGGAGGAAGCAATTTACATATTCCCTGTCGGAAGAAGATGACACATGGACTATAACGAGGCATTAAACAGACTGAGGAGCAGATCGAATCCAAAGAACTTAAAGGGCATGGGCAGATATGGGATAAATACTGCCAGAGCATTGGGTGTAAATATCCCGTATATCAGAGACTTAGGAAAGGAGATAGGTACGGACCACCAGATGGCCAAGAGACTTTGGGGCTCAGGAGTTCATGAAGCGCGGATCCTTGCAACGATAATTGACGATATCGACAAGGTATCTGAAAAACAGATGGACAAGTGGATGGCAGATTTCAACTCATGGGACATATGCGATCAGACCGTGTTCAACCTTTTTTGGAGGGTTCCAAATGCCCAAAAGAATGCCATTTTGTGGACAGATAGGGAACCAGAGTTCGAAAGACGTGCAGGGTTCGCTATGATGGCAAAACTCGCCCTGTCAGACAAGAAGATGGAGGATGTTGATTTTGAGCCCTTCTTTGAGGTTATCATCAAGAGATCGGATGATGAGCGGAATTTTGTGAAAAAATCAGTCAATTGGGCATTAAGACAGATCGGAAAGAGGAATATCAGATTAAATGAAAGGGCTGTCAAGACTGCCAAGGACATTTCCGAAAGAGATGATCCCATCGCAAGGTGGATAGGTAAAGACGCTTTGAGAGAACTTACAAGTGAAAAAACGCAAAAGATATTCGGATAAGGGTTCGGTGAAAACCGAAGAAAAGCCCTGGTTTATATTGGATTCTCCTGCGGAACATATAATACAATGAATGTAAAGCTCGAAGCTCTGGCTGCGATCATCGTTGTTTCCATGGTTTTTGGGGCCGCTATTGTATTGGATGGCCCCTCCTTACCGCATTTGGGCGGTGAATGGATGAATCCGATTGTCGAGTCAAGTGGATATGGGAACGAAAGATCTGATGATTGGCAATACGGAAGGGCAGTCACAACCACGACCATTGATGTAAAAACGACAACGACAGTGCAATCGACGACCACCACGGTCAAATCCCCCACAGGCACAGTCGATAACTGGAAATACGGAAAAATAGAGGGAATTGAATATGATGCTGCCAAACCTGTGACTTCTGCTGGAGCTTCCGCAACAACAGGATGGAATCAGATGGTGAATACCGTTAAAAGGACATTGAGCATGGACAGTACCAGGTACAAGTCTGCACCAAGTCAGATGATGGCGGAATCGACCATCGGCTTTTCGACAGGGGGGGCAAAAGATGTCAATAACTTCAGGCAGAATATCGTGAACGGTTATCTGCCCAGGCCATCAGACATCACCTATGAAGGCCTCTTTTATGACTACTACTTCGACACCGGGATGGAAGGAACATGCGATCAATTGTTCTGCCCATCATACAAATACGCAGTCACCGAGGATCCGATAAGTGGAAAAGATGACATATACCTCGCAGTCGGTTTGAACTCAGGAATGACTGAGAGCGACTTTACAAGGAAGAAGCTCAATCTCGTCATCGTACTTGACATATCTGGATCTATGGGATCGAGATTCAATCAATACTACTATGATGGAACAGGCACAAGAAGGCAAGTAGAGGGGTGGGAAGATGGACATATGTCCAAGATGGATGTAGCCACAAGATCCATTACAGAGTTATTGGACCATCTTGATGAAGGTGACAGGTTCGGCATGGTACTCTATGACAATAAGGCATATCTGGCTAAACCTGTGAACGATGTCGCAGATACCGATATGGAGGCTATTAAGGGCCATATACTTGATCTTAGACCACAGGGTGGAACAAAAATGTCTGCTGGAATGAGGCTCGGGACCGAGCAACTCTCAGAGTATATGAATGTCGATCCAGAGGAGTATGAGAACAGGATCATCTTCCTCACAGATGCGATGCCCAACCAGGGCGACACCAGCAAGACAGGCCTTCTGGGCATGACCCAAAGCAATGCTGATTCTGGGATCTACACCACATTCATAGGCATCGGTGTCGACTTCCAGACAGAGCTCATCGAAGCCATAACCAAGGTAAGAGGAGCCAACTACCATTCAGTCCATTCCTCCAAACAATTTGGACAGAGGATGGATGAAGGTTTCGAGTTTATGGTAACACCGATGGTCTTTGACCTTGAGTTGACTGTGGATGCCAAGGGATACAAGATAGAGAAGGTATATGGCTCACCAGAGGCTGATGAGGCGACAGGCCAGATAATGAGAGTAAAGACACTCTTCCCCTCAAAAGTCGAGGATGGTGAGACAAAGGGCGGCATAGTCATACTTAAGCTGAAAAAGACCTCAAATGATGGGACCATCACAATAAGAACATCCTATGAGGACCGAAGTGGGAAGGTCGGAGGAGATAGGCAAACAGTCGAGATAAAAGGGAAAAGAAGCGAATACTTCGGCTCAGATGGCATAAGAAAGGCAGTACTTCTCTCAAGATATGCTGACCTAATGAAGAACTGGATGAATGATGAAAGAGGAAACAAACCGAGATGGATCGAAGATAATGGTTACATGGTGACAAAGGATCGCGGGATATGCATACCCCACCCATATGAGCCGTCCGGGTCCAGCTGGGAAAGACAGTCAGACCCACTTAGGGTCTCAAGTCATTACAGCAGGCTGTTCACCGACTTCGCAGACTATTTTGAGGATGAGATGGACGCAATTGGCGACAAGTCATTAGATCAGGAATTGAATATCCTCGAAAAACTGGCAAAGAATGGAGGTTATAGGGACGACGGTTGGGAGTATCAAAAGGACTGATAAGGGGGAACCAACCCCCTTTTTTTCTTTTTATTATAGACGCTGAAACTCACGGGCATCACTAGCTTCTTTGGAAAGCTCGATGGGAGGCATATCAGACCCATATGAGAACTCCAAGTCAGTCACGAACCTCATTTCAACGCGCTCTTCCCCTTTTGAGGGGTCAATGAAGGGATTATTCTTTTGGTCCATGCTGATATGATGATCCATCAGAAGTTTATTTATAAGAAGATCTGATGGATCGACTATTAGGGTGATATCCTGGGTTTTCAAAAGTTTCGACATGTCAATATCTGCGGCCTGTAACTTTTCGATGAGCACCCGATCCAATGACATCATCACTGCATCTTTGGGATCTACTTTCACATTGATGTAAAGGTCACCATCCACCAAGGATATGGTTGAGTTTCCCCTCTCCAAAATATCAGAAGCGAATCCTAATCTGTCAAGGTCCAGAAATGATTTGTCAAGGGTCTTAACTTTCATCCAGTCACCATCGACCAGGATATAGAGCCAGCCATCGAGACGATAGAGCTCAGACTCTTCAATATAATTGCGCTCAGTTGATTCGACGTCGATCCGTGTCACATAATGAGCGTTGTTTTTTCCTACATCGACCTCAGCATTTGATACTATTTTCCTCTTTGCCTGGCTGGTACCATTCGTTGAGACAAAAGTCAATCCCTCGTCCACACGCATCTTTAAGGAATAAGTATTGACAGACTTGCTAGCTGCGATCACATCTTCAATAAGGGGATACATGGGAACTTTCTGCTCCAAAGATGGGGCAACAATCGGAGTAACCGTCGATGATCTGGATGAAAGTGCTTTGGCTTTATTGTCAATACAGCCCATCACCATTATTATCAAGACCAGTGAAATGGCAAGAAAACAGCTTCTTGTTCTGTATCCAATTCCCTTTTCCATTGATGGGATTAATAGGTAGCAGGTAATTAATAAGGCTACTTATCAGGTGATTTTCAATGCCGAAGATACTTATTGTGGACGATTGTTTCAAGGAATCCTCGGTCCAGTCAGGTACGAAGCTTAGGATGATCGAGGCGCAGATCACTGGGATAAGGGGTATGGGAATCAGCGCCTGAACAGGTTCAAATATTTTTCCTAGTTCGTCTGTCTTCTTGGACCCTCAAGCTCACGGACCTTACCCAACAGATCACCGATGTTCTTTTCAGTCACCGGGCGCACCACATATTTATCTGCACCCATGACCTCATCGCCTGTGATCCTGGCCTTTGTCACAATGACCTTATGCGCACCCGCATCCCTCAGACCCTCGATTGTGTTCTTGGGATCTGCTCCGAGCATGTCATCTCGAATTATCAAAAGGCCATGACCCTTGGTTTTTATCCGCTCAACAACAGTATTTATGGATTTTGCAGCCTCTGCTATCCGTTTTGGATCATCAGCTTGGAGTTTGTTCACAATAAACTCCCACTGATCTGGATCAACATCGCCAACAAGGACCTTTTTGGGACCACTGTCTGGTTTTTTTAATTGGATCTTCTCCTCTGGTCTGACAGATTCTACAGTAGATTGTGGGGATTGTACCTTTGGGGGAACAACAGTATTCATAAAAAAATACTTCAAATATTTGATAATAAATCGCAATTTTAAGCCTTAGGAGAGCACATAGGGAGCAGTATGTAATCCGAACTAAAGGAAAGTAAGGAAAATATTCGATTTCTCCTAAACAAGTCTGATGCTGTCCAAGTTCCTTGGCGCCGACGCTTCGATCTTGAACATATCATATATTGTCATAGCCAGGTTCATGGTCTTTGACATCTCTCCGTGCATCATTATCGCCCTTTTGGGCCTGGGGTGGAGCTTCTTTGCATAGCCAAGAAGCTGTCTTCTGTCTGCGTGTCCAGAAAATCCATCGATCACCGTCACATTTATCTTGGGTTTTAGACCGCGGGTCTTTCCATTGTCATCAATGACAAGTTCCTTGACACCATTCATTATCCTGCGACCTAAGCTTCCCTCAGCCTGGTAGCCGACAAAGCAGAGGGTATTGCGCTCATCTTCTGCAAGAGCCCTGAAATATTCTACAGACGGGCCGCCGGTCATCATCCCGGATGTCGCGATGATTATGCAAGGCTCATCAGAGTCTATTATCTCCTTCCTCTGCTTCCTTCCTTTGACCTTTTCAAATGAATCCACAAGGAATGGATTATAGCCATTGAATACCTGATGCTTGATATGCTTTTTCAGATATTCAGGGTATGATGTGTGGATGGCAGTTGCTTCAAATATCATGCCATCTATGTAGACAGGGACCTTCAGGTCCTTGTGCCTGTAAGCATGTTCCAAGACCATCATCACCTCTTGGCTTCGCCCGACAGCAAACACTGGTATGAGGACCTTTCCGCCATTGGCGATGGTCTTTTTAATTGTATCGATCAGAAGATGCTCAGCATCCCTTCTTTTAGGTTGTGTGTCATATCTTCCACCATATGTTGACTCCATTATAAGGGTCTCTACACGGGGAAAATCATAGTTAGCGGCCTCAAGAAGACGAGTATCACCGAACTTGAAGTCACCGGTATATACAAGATTGTGAAGGCCCTCGCCAATATGGAAGTGGCAGACGCTCGATCCGAGTATGTGGCCCGCAGGATAGAGTGTTAGATGGATGTCAGGAGTGATATCTGCGACCTCGCCATATTCCAGGGGGATCGTATGTTTTACCATATTACGGACCTCCTTGGAGCCGAATGGCAGCTCGTTCTGTCCCTTGACCCCTATCTCGACAGCGTCAAGGACCAAAAGAGCCATCAGATCACGGGTAGGCTCTGTACAGTAGATGGGACCGTCATAACAGTATTTGTACAGATATGGAACAAATCCACAGTGATCGAGATGAGCGTGGGATATTACGACCGCATCAAGCTCGTTTATTGCAAGCTTCATAGCCCTGAAATCAGGGAACCGTTCATTGCCTTGTGCCGCCACATTAATGCCACAATCGACAAGAACATTGGATCCTGGAGTTTGTAGGAGCAATGAAGACCTTCCTACCTGCTGAGCTCCCCCAAGAGGGGTCACTCGTATCCAATCGCATTCAGAGTCAGGCTTGCGGTATATCATCTTGCCGACCCTCTGCAATATTTTCTGACGCTCTTTTCTATTGTCAAAGAGCGTCTTTCGTATGCTTCTGACAGTATCTGATAGGAGCGGGGGTTTTCTAAGGAGCTTTGGCGTCCAGCCTGTAGCCTTTGTTATCTTGTCTAGGGTCTCCCCATGTTTACCTATGACAAAACCTAGTTTTTCGGCTTCTATCCGGACCTCTGAAAAGTATTCATCGAACTCGATTGCCACTATGTTAGCATCTTCTGGGATTATCTCTTCGATCTTTTCCCTTGCTACGACAGGATCCATCAAGGACGCAGCAATCGACCGTATAATTATCCTCTTTTTTAATGAAGAGGCCATAGTCCTCACTTTCTGAGGATTATCAACGAAAAAGGGTATGTCATCTGTGTAAAGGATGACTTTAGGCCCTTCTACATCTACCTTGGTTATCTTACCCTCAGGAGCGGTATCAGTTACAATGCGTTGAATCTCCTTGAATTCCATCGTGTCATTCAGCAAAAGCAAAGATGCTTTACCGGTTCACTAAAAGATGTTGGTACATATTCACTTTTTCTTTGTCTTTTCAATGAGTTCATTGACTTCCTGCTCTGGAAACTCTTTGTAACCATCTTTTGTGATAGTGATGAGACCAATGCCATCTCCGGTGTGTGAGTCCCGTGATAGGGCTCCAGAGAGCGCTTTGAGCGCCACAGGGATGTTCTCTTCCACTGTCTTTCCTTCAGAGTATTCGACATCCAGTATGCCATATGCCATGGGGCTTCCGGATCCTGTTGATGCCACTTGCTCTTCTATCAGACCCCCTATGGGATCTAGAGACCATAACCTGGCCTGACCATCTGTGTAGCCTCCTATCAGAAGCTGAACCAGATAGGGAAACATCTTATTCCCGTGAAGGATATTAGCCATGAGTATCGAGACTGCATTGGTTGACATCTTGTCACCATGATTCATCTCATACAACTTGGCCTCGGCATGGATGAGTCTCATAAGGGACTCTGCGTCCCCAACGGATCCAGCCACTGTCGCGCCGACCAGGTTGTTGATGTTGAAGACTTTTTTTGCCTTCTTGCTGGCAATGAACCCGCCGTAGCTGGCTCTCTTGTCAGTCACTAAAATGACTCCGTCGCTGCATGTCAATCCAACTGTTGTTGTGCCTTCGAGTATATTAGATTCCAAAGAAATCGCCTCCAAATTAGAAATAAGGCTTTGAATAAGTCTGTCAGGATATAAGGAGTAAGCATATATAAGTGTTTTGGTAGGTTGATAGGACAATGTCCCATTATATTTTTCTTTATTCAAACATATAGGGTTATTATGAAGCAGTATATGATCCTGGTTTTGATGCTACTGGTTTCTGGATGCATCAGACTGGAGCAACACAAGACAACGACCACGTATACAACATCACTTAAGCCATACATCACCACGACCACATTCGCTCCTGCTGATCCAAATGCCAAGATCTATTTCCCATCAAGGAGTATGGCAAAAGACAGGGCTGAGAAATATATGGAAATCGCAAAATCAAACATTGAATCAGGCAAATGCGAAAGCGCGGTCTCCCTGGCAGAACAAGCAAAGAAGATCTATGAGTATGTCCTTGATGATGTGCGCAAGGACGAGACGGTATTGTTGGATAGAAGGATGCAAACGATCGCCGAGTATGAGGGATATATAGAAACTGTAGATAGGCTGACCGTATCTGCCAGCAAGTGCTAACCAGCTCACATACAAAGCAACGGGAAAAGGTCGATTATATCCCCCCATGAGATCGTACCTGCGACCTTCTTGTCCTTGATCACTATAACTATCTCCTTGTTTCCGTCACGCAGAAGCTTTGCGGCGTCGAGGATATTATCCTCGACTGTCAACATCTTGCCAACCGTATCCATGATGGTGCCGACATCCATTTTTTGTGGATCCTTGCACTTCATCACGACCTTTTCAAGGATGGTTCCCTTGGTTATGATGCCTTCTAGGACCTTCCCATGGACAACCAGGAGGACGTCTAATCCCTTCCGATCGAGCTCTCCAATGGCTGCAAAGACCGACTCACGTATCTGAATATGTCCGATCAGATTATTCATTATTTCCCCGAGCTTCATCGTCTTTGCGTTCATCTTAATAGTAGGAGGATATAAAATCCTCGTATGCCTTCTTTTGAGTTGCCTTGTCCATGAGGGCAGCAAGACTCTTTTTCACAATATCTGAAATTATGGTTGTGGGGTCATCGGGGTGATCAAGCAATATCTGGCCATAGTATTCAACGCTAATATCACCGAAATAATGGCGCAGTACATCCTTTAGAATATCCTGAGCAGACTTATTCTTGATTATATTGCCCCTAACAGCATACTTATTTCTAAGCATCCGCTTCAGATACTGATTATAATCCATGAAGTAAAAAAGAAGCGGGTCTGAGACGGTTGTAGGGTCATAGACCGCTTCAGGGTCATCAATCCCCACATAGATCTTTTTCGCCGTCGAAAGGAATTGGTCCGCTGATTGGGTGGCGTCCTGATTGGTCATGTATGTGCCCAATGACCTTAGGATGACCTTCCTTGTTGGATGTTTATTATTATTATTATTATTATTGCTGCTCAAGCGTATGGCCTCCAAGGTCATGTTGCCCATAAGCTGCTGTATGGTCTGGTCAACGAGCGTCTTTCTCTGGTATTCTTTTATTAAGTCTGGGATATTGGCCCTATTGAAAACACTTGTGTAATTGGTCACGAAATGATGATTCAGATTTTGGCTCAATACCTTATAATCCCTTGTGATATTGGATAACTGAGCCTCAGAGACGATCGTTCCATCCTTGACCAAGGAGAACTTATCCATCTTCCCTGAATCAGATTTGATCTTCAGAATGCTTCTCAGCTCACATCGGGCGAGTACTTGCTTTCCACAGCTAGAACGAGACATAATGAACTTCTCTATTATGCCGTCAACAAGTATTATCTTTTCCCTGTCAGAGAGTTCGTTAAGGTGGTTAAACTTACTGTTAAGCAAAAAGGTCGCTATCTTCGGACTTACACCATCATTGCGGTACTTGGCTATGATATCTTCTATTTGAGATTCGTCCATGGTTCAAGAATATTCAGATGAAAGCCATCCATCAGTTAGAATATGGATTTTTCTCAGTTATATCTTTATTCCTTCCTCTGACCCCTCAATCCATCATAGAATTCATCCCCCTGACTTTCAGATAGGGGAATGAGCTCATCGACAGTGAGTGTCAGCTTGTATTTTGAACCTTGTCTTGTGCCCCTTCGCTTCAGTTCTTTTTGGACCATCGGAGTCACGATATTCCGATATGTGTTCCACTCAGGGGCTAGTTTGAGTTCAAGTCCACAGTCCTTTGAAAGCCTCTGTATGAGGACATTAGGAGATGTGTGTTCAAGATAGTCTGCTAAGAGCCGTACATACTCCCAGAATCCAAGACTCTTGTACGCACCCATTCTCCACCAGTCTGCCAGTTTGGTGTCCTTCATGACAACCAGAGGATATAGCTTAATTGCATCAACACCCGCAGCGGATATGATCCGTGCGGTCTCAAGCATCTCAGATCTTGTCTCGCCAGGAAGGCCGAGGATGATAAATGCCAGCACCGGGATGTCCCTAGCATGGCTTTCGTCTATGATGCGTAATAATTCTGCAGTACCATGCTGGCGATTGATACGATCTAGGGTGTGCTGATGGACGGTCTGCTGACCGATCTCCAGCCAGACATCATAACCTGACTCCTTATACTCCCCGATGAGGTCAAATACTTCATCAGGCATACAATCTGGCCTTGTGCCAAGGGTGAAACCGATGACATCCTCATGTGCCTTCACGGATTCATCGATTATCGCTCGTATCTTTTCTAGGGGAGCGTATGTATTGGTGCCGAATGCGATATAGACCAATCCTTTCTCGCCAGCGCCCATTGCCTTGTAATGCTCCACTTGGTGCCTTATCTGTTCTGTGA
>SDBU01010178.1_pt1 | contig 10460 bp, 8 predicted proteins | sample 2277071 | NCBI WGS metagenome assembly SDBU01 (sample SAMN10397929, study PRJNA504765) | marine sediment metagenome | isolation source: marine sediment core GS08_GC12, 126 cmbsf | place: Arctic Ocean: Gakkel Ridge, Loki's castle | collected 2008
TGGGCTGGTCACCTCTTCTGCCACTTTGACAAGAGGCGATACAGGGGTAAGCGAACGACCATATATAACAAGGGGATTCCAGTCGTCTATGAATACTATGATTGTCCGTGTAAGAATAACATAGTGTCAGCCGTAAAGTGCCCCAACCGCATGTGGAGGCGTGAGGAGCTAGACCAACTGCTCTGGGATAAAGTGGAGGCTCTACTATCCCAGCCTGAGGCGGTGCTGGCTGGCATCAAAGCTGTAGAGGCCGACTCCGCACAGGCAGACCATTTCAAGCAGGAATTGGTCGATGTTGAAACAAGGCTGAAGGAACTGGATGAAGAGCAAAAGCAGTTATTCAAACACTCGAAAATGGGGTTCCCTGAGGACCTTGTCATTAAGGAAAACCAGAAGATCAACAGCGACCGTACCGTACTCCTGCAACGAAAGGCCGAACTGGAAGCCAAAATAGAACAGGTACAACGGGCTGCGGTGGATATGGACAATATCAAGCTGGTATGTGATATAGTAAGTAAGAGCCTCGGTAATCTGTCGTATGAGGATAAACGGTTGGCGATAAAGGCACTTGACATCAAGGTCTGGATTAAGGGGAACGAGCTAATAATGGAGGGCTCGATTCCAATACCTGATGATTTGTCGAATCTAACCGTAACATCAAGATGTTCAGAATCGGAAAGAGTTGAATCTGCAGCGTTGCCAATGTATAGTTAAAAGGCTGGATACCCGTAACGAACGGGACAATCCAGCCTTTCTTTTTGCTTCGGTGGTTAGCTTCTCAAGCTGATTTACAATGTGAGACATCATGCAATTTCGTCGCATTCAAACGTTGTAGAAGAATTTACTACCACGCAATCATCAGCAAATCAGACGACATTACTCACCGCTGAAGAAACATCGGCACGTTTTTCCTTCCATGCGTAAGGACGAGAGCGGATCCACTAACACCAGCCTGGCGGCAAATCAGAAAAATGGGAAAGGAGGGAGCCTTGCAGATGACATTAACTTGAGCTAAACTGGCTTAAGCCCGGCGCTGCTCCATACTCCCAGCCAGGGGGTGGCCGATTTGATCGAGAAGGTGCCCGCTTTGGAGCGAGACCGGTGGCCGATTTCACCGGAATCCGCATAAGAAGGGCACCAGCCACCATTGTATCATTTAACGATATTTGGACACTTAATTAATTATCAATGTACTTTGTGCTATGCTGGTGCTACTGCTACATCGGGGCGTAGAATTCAACTACGTGACTTTCGAGGACTGGCTCCCACTTTGCCATAAGCTCCTGCATCTCTGAGTCTGCCATCATCTTTTCGTAAAAGATTTCTATGGCAGTCATACTGTCCCGTTCGGCCTCGCCAACGATGGTATGAAAGAACTCACCTCCAATCAAGGGGCGGTAGCTCTTAAAGCTAGGACAACCTAAACGCATGGAAGCAGCCGTGTGCTTTTCCATAAGCTCCATTGCCTCCGCCATCCTGCCGGGGACGATCTTCATAGTACCTCTCTATATTATTTCCATTCAACCCTCCTTCTTGAAATTTAGCTAGCTTCAATTTGGCATAGGTATCGCCTCCCTCAAGACATTACCAATACATGTTCTAAACAAATGGCCAGTTCTTTGTATTGTTTTCAGTACGAATGTGTTCCGAGCACCACTTCAATGCCGAATTTGCTCTCCAGGATAGTTTTGAGTTCTTCGAAATCAATTGGACACTGAGCTGTATCCATGGCCAACTTGATGCAGGTTCCCAAATGGAGTGGTTCGATTGGCCGTTCTAAATTATTAGCTATTTCATTTAGCAATTTGACTCTTGGAACGACCAGGCCGGGACAATCTCCTTTCGGCGAACTATAGCATTGCTTGTTGATTAAAGCGTTCCTTTCCGGTTATCCCAGCCTATTTTACATACATCTACTTCCAGCATACCGTCTCTAGAGTACTATTCAAGGGCCCAATGGCCTTGCTCTTTGGTCTCAAGATGGCCAGGCGACAGGTGGGCACTGTAGTTGTGTTTGGCTAAGGACTGAAGTACAATATCCTCAACGATGACGGAAGTACAGCCAGACTCATTCAGGCGTCCACGAAAGACAGGCAAGATTACCATTCTTATCGCCGATGACCACCCACTGTATCGGAGGTCACTCATAAGTGTTCTAGGCGAAGAGCCGGATTTTCAAATTGTAGGTGAAGCTGATGATGGTGAAGAAGCCGTCAGGCTTGCTGATGAGCTGCAGCCGGCCGTAGTGCTTATGGATATAACCATGCCCAAGCTGGACGGTCTGGAGGCAACACGGCAGATCAAGGCGTCACACCCGGATATGGCGGTGCTCGTGCTTACCATTCATAGTGATGACCAACATATTCTCGGGATCCTGGAGGCCGGAGCTGCCGGCTACCTGACCAAGAGTGTTTTTGGTGATGAGATCGTGCAGGCTGTACGCGGAGTGGTTACTGGTGAGATGGTATTGTCTCCATCAGTCGGCCAGCAGCTCCTAAAACAGGCGGCTCGCTATCCGAGGAAAGTGGTACCTTTGCAAGCAGGGGAGAAGCTGTCAATCCGAGAGCTGGCAATCATTAAACTGGCGGCTCGTGGCATGAGCAACAAAAGCATTGCTGCCGACTTGGGACTCACCCCGCGTACAGTGAAAGGACATTTGGCCAATATCTTCTCCAAACTGAGCGTAGGCTCACGAACTGAAGCCGTCATTACTGGTCTTCGGGAAGGATTCCTCTCTATTGAGGACCTTAAATAGAAGAACTCATGCCTGAGGTGTAATAGTAGCTTATGAACACATCTTGTGACAGGGATGGGCTACATCGTGGGTTGCTGAAGGTTATAGGCCTGTTTCTATAGTACCTGACCGCGTACTTCTAAGACGACGGATGTACCCTTGCCTGGCTGGGACGAAATTGTTAAAGTCCCGTCAATTAGCTTGGCTCGTTCCTGCATTCCTGTCAATCCCAACTTACCAGAGTAGGCAGAGTTATTGTCTACTGCGCGCAATTCAAAGCCCTGACCGTTGTCACTAATTGTTAACTTAATTGTCTCCGGGCTCAACTCTACACCGACTGCACATTCAGTCGCCTGGGAATGTTTCCCGACGTTGCTCAAAGCTTCTTGGGCGATGCGAAACAGGGCGAGTTCTGTATCCGGTGGCAATCGTCGTGGTATGCCCTGTACATTAAATTGAGCACCAATTCCTTGCTGGTTGACCAAATCATCAGTTAGCCCCTGAAGTGTCGCCAATAAGCCAAGGTCCTCCAACATCGGCGGTCTTAACGCCTGGCTTAGAGAACGGACCCCTAGCAATATATCGCTGGTTCTATCACGCAGTTCTTCCAAACGTCTGGAGACCTCTTCAGAGTCGCGGCCTTTCGCCTTAGCTAAGGAATTAATATCCATGCCCAGGCTGGCCAGAGCTTGAGCTGTGTCATCGTGTAGTTCTCTGGCCACACGTTTGCGTTCTTCCTCCTGTACTAAGATCGCTCGACTGGCATAAGCACGCAAGTTCTCCTGAGCGCGTTTCTGCTCAGTTACATCCCTGGCTATTGTTTGAATAATTGGAGCTCGGTCTCTATCAGGCAGGAGGCTAGTTACTACGTCGATTGTTCTTTCTGTACCGTCTTTCCTGACCAGCTGCAGTTCATAGCGTTGTGTCAGTACCTCCGATTCATCCTGAAACTGCCTTCTCTGTCTTTCTATGATAATCTCAAAGCTTGATGCCGAGAGAAATTGTGAGATGTTCATCTTCGCTAGTTTACCAGTCGTGTAGCCGGTAAGTTCCGCCATAGCCCTGTTTGCCATAAAGATGTTGCCCGCCAAATCACAGACCAGCATACCATCATTAGCACCATCAAAGAGGGCACGATAGCGGTTTTCTGACTCTCTCAATGCCTCTTCTGCTCGCTTGTGGTTCTCTTCCAGTTCTATCTTGTGCAGAGCAGAAGCAATGTCTCCAGCAACATTTTTAAATAGGGAACGCTCTTCTGTTTCTGTGATTAGACTGGCCGGTACCGAGGCGCACAACAGCCCGTATAGCTTTCCTCGGTATTGTAGCCGTGCAGTGATTCCTCCTCTACCAATATATTCCTTTGCCAGAGGACAGTCCGTACAGGAGGAAGCTGGATCATTTATTACCACCACCTTCGACTGTGTTAGTGCATTCTCGCCGCAACTGGTTAGTCTACCACCCCCAAGCTGTTCAGCCAGTGCCGAGAATTTCTCACCCAGTCCGGCCTCAGCAAAAACAGCAAATCGTCTGGACTCGTCTAGTAAGGCAATCCAGGCGTTAAAGTAACCTCGTGTTTTGACCAGGCTATTGCAGACCGCATTAATCAGTCGGTCACGATCCTCTTCCTCAAGGATGACCTGGTCGACATTGCGGATGGTACGCAGGATGAGATTAAGCCGCTGCAGCCTGTATTCTATTCGATCAGGCTCAGTCAAATCTTCGCTTACCTCCAAGGTTAGGCTGGCTGATTGTCCTCACTTTACTCCATGATATCCACTATCTGCTGGCATCAGAAGGTTAGCTAGCTCTTACTGCGGATACGTTTTCAGTATACCACACAGCTTTTAACACCATCACCATGCTCAGTGTAGAATCCGAAGCCAAGAGGCCGGTGACAAGTCACAGCGGAGCGCGCCGTTCAATAATTAGCCTCCATGCGTCTAATATGCTTAAGTGGTTGATGGCAGTTTGTCTACCTGGCCAGGGTGGGGCCAAAAGGCCAGACTGCTTTGGCAAGCCTGCGACTTAAGACATGTTCATCGGAGCCTTGAGAAATAAACTGAGGATTATATACTGAAAGTAGGAGACCTAAAACATTTTGCCCAAGAGACCTGGGATATAAGACCTAAGAGACTTGAGCTGAGAAGAAACGTTAGATAACAGGGGCAGTGACCGGAAGAGGTGAGGCCAAGATGACTACACGAAGGAAGATACCTGCTGCTACGCAAGGGATGGATGAGGATGGATTCCTGCTGCAGCCGGGCACATGGACCAAGAGGGTTGCCCAGACTCTTGCTCGAGGAGAAGTACACGAAGGACTCACCCCAGACCACTGGAAGGTAATAGATTGCGTTAGGCAATATTATCTTGAGTCTGGAACCATACCACCAGTCAGACTAATCGTCCGACGTACTGGGTTTTCGCTTCGATGCATTCACGAATTATTCCCTCACGGCTATGCGAAAGGCATCTGTAAGGTTGCCGGAATACCCAGAGATGCAGTCAAAGTCGGCCCTATGCTCCCCGTCCATGTAAGTAAGCAATCAACAAAGGAGGTGAGGTCAAGATGACTACCGAGCACAAGAGGTCCACCAAGACCCCAGAGGTTGACGAAGAGGGCTTCCTCATTGATATCGAGAAGTGGAGTAAAGAAATCGCAGAGATTCTGGCCCAAAAGGATGTGCCGAGTGGCCTCACGGAGGACCATTGGACAGTAGTGGCCTTCATGAGAGAGTACTATCACACATTTGGTACGGTTCCACCGGTACGAATGCTGACCCGACGAACCGATTTATCGCTGCGACGTATCAAACAGCTATTTCCCAGTGGGCTAACCAAGGGAGCTTGCAGGATAGCCGGAATACCGAGAGTTACCATCAGACCCAACTTTCTCTATCCTTGATAGTTCACGCGATTTCTATCAAGCATAGCCGGTGTACTACGATTAAGAAACAGAAGGAGGCCGAAGGACAACCATGGTATGGCCATACATCGCAACTTATGTGTCTTACATATTTGTTATTGCCGCTTATGCATACAAAGTGTCAAAAATTGCGAAGATGCCCCTTCACTTGAGGTGGGAACTTTATCCTGTCCCACATGAGAAGGGATACCAGCATGGAGGTTCCTATCTTGAGGAACTGGAGTGGTGGACCAAACCTCGAGAAAAGAACACCCTCAGAAGTGTACTGTACTTGCTGAAGCAATATTTTCTATTCAGTGGATATTTTCGTAGGAAAAGGTGGTACTGGCTATCATTGTATCCCTGGCACATTGGCTTTTACCTGATTGTACTCTTTCATATCTTGACCTTTTTCGGTGCCCTAACCATGGTCACTACCGACACAACCATAAGCTCTATATCAACAAGCAATGTGGGGGCAGGACTGTATTACGTGACTCTGATAGTTGCTGTTAGTAGTTTCGTTTTGGGCTCCTTGGGAAGTATTGGCATGTTGATAGAAAGGCTGACCAAGAAGGATCTAAAAGACTATGCTGCCCCGGTGAACTATTTTAACTACATCTTCTTCCTGATTGTTTTCCTGAGTGGATTAATCTCCTGGGCTTTCTTCGACCCCACCTTATCCGGCTACAGGGAGTTCTGGAAAAACCTGATTACTCTCCACTATATGCCCGTAGAAGCAGCAACGTATACCCACATCATGCTTTTCTCGTTGTTTTTGATTTACCTGCCATTCACCCGTTCAACCCACTACATTACTATACTCTTCGCCTACTTCAGCGTGCTGTGGGGTGATAAGCCGAATCTCAGGGGAGGCGACATGGAAAAGGAAATTGAGGGAGCGCTCCAAAAACCGGTTAGCTGGTCCGCCCCTCATATTCGGCCTGTGAAAAAATGGAGCGATACCGCAACCGGAGGAGTAGAAACAGAATGACAAGAGAAATCAAAGTCAAAGATATTAGCTTGAATCCACCCGAGCAGTTGTTACAGATCACGACGGAAGAACTGATGTCACTTCCTGGTGACAATGCCGGCACGCCCGTTAGACCACTCACCGAGGAGCAAAAGAGGATGTATGAATGCTCGCTCGACGGGGTATCGGCTGTTCGCCTGCCCAGACCTCAGAGCAAAGAGGAAGAGGACAGACTGGTTGCCAGCTTTCTCAACGGGTTAAAGAAATTACTCTCTAAAGAAGATAACTGGACTTTTCTTCAACCTTTGACGCTGTCTCTAGAGTACTGTGCCAAATGTCAGGCCTGTAGTGACGAATGTCCAATATACATTGGTAGCGGCAAGCAGGACATTTACCGGCCATCCTACCGTTCCGAAGTGCTGCGCCGAATAATCCACCGATATTTGAAGAAGGGCGGCAAAGCCTTTGCCAAATTCGCGGGAAATGATGTTGAGCTTAACTGGACAACAATTGCCCGTTTAGCCGAGTCAGCCTACCGATGCACTCTGTGTCGGAGGTGTACTCAAACGTGTGTCAGAGGCGTTGATAATGGATTGATAAGCCGCGAGCTTAGGAAGTTATTCAGTCAGGAAATGGGCATTGCCCCTCCTGAGCTCCATCAACTGGGTACGGTGAAACAACTGGAGGTTGGTGCCAGTACTGGAATCAGCCCCCAGGCCCTCGAGGGAATCATCGAATTCATGGAGGAAGAAATTGAGGAAAAAACGGGCAGGAAGATAAGGATCCCCGTCGATAAGAGAGGGGCCGACATTCTGCTCATTCACAATTCCGGTGAGTTCATGTCATGGCCAGAAAATCCAGAAGCGTTTGCCATTATATTTGAGGCTGCCGGTATAGACTGGACCCTATCCAGCGAACTGGGCGGTTATGAGGCCACTAACTACGGCCTGTGGTACGATGATGTTCAGTTAGCTAAGATAGTACTCAGGCAAGCTCAAGTTGCCAAGGATTTAAGGGCAAGGAAGATTGTCATCGGCGAATGCGGGCACGCCCACAAGGCAACTATTGTGAGCGCAGATAGAATATTCCCGCCAGAGCTGAATATCCCTAGAGAGAGCTGTATGCCAGTATTGGAAGAGATAGTTCTGGGGGGAAAGCTCAAGCTTGACCCTCAAAGAAATAACTTCCCGGTTACCCTGCATGACCCGTGCAACATGGTGAGGTCAATGGGCATTGTCGAGCCTCAAAGAAGAATTCTGAGGGCGATATGTCCCCAATTCAGGGAAATGGAGCCACACGGTGTGGAAAACTACTGCTGTGGTGGGGGGAGCGGGTTCGCCATCATGAACTCGATGAACTTTCCAGATTGGAGGTCAGGCATCTCCGGCAGGATGAAGATGAAGCAAATCATAGACGCCTTTCAAGACATTCTTGATCCGAGTATTCAAAAATATGTATGCGCACCCTGCTCCAACTGCAAGGGGCAGATCAGGGATCTGTTCAGTTACTTCAACATCGAGAAGCAATACAATATTGTCTATGGTGGTCTGGTGGAACTGATTGTCAATGCCATGGTAGACATGCCAGTACGTTACTTGGAGGTGGAAGAAGCGCCTGCGGTGATAGAAGTGCCTGCAACGAATAGAGAAGCAGTGGTATAGTTGTGGCACAAAGGTGCCTGTAAATTGCTCTCAGGTGCTGTCAAAAAGAAACCAATTAGTGCTACAGGGACATATTCAAGGCAGTATTGATAGAATAGTGACGGGGAAGAGGTTGAAAAGTATACAGAATCATCCCGTTTACCCCATAGGGGTAGTTTCTGAATTGCTGGGCGTGCATCCAGAAACAATCCGAACATGGGAGAAGGCTGGAGTGGTTGAGCCACCGAAAAGGAGAAGCGGGAAACGCTTTTACTCCGAGAGGGACTACAAGCGATTACAGTTCCTCCACAAGCTGATTCAAGAAGGACTGACCTTACGAGCTCTACACTATTACTTGCGGCTATATCCCTGCTGGAAAACAAGCGATTGTCCCGGCTGCCTGTACAACTCCGGCGAGATTGGCAGTACGAAGCTCTGCTGGCAGGAGGAAGGCACTTACTGTCAGGTAGCCAGTAACAATGACCCTTGTGCCTCCTGCCACCCTGATGCCGGACAACGTTCGTCCGAACCAACGGAGGTAAAGGCACATGACCTGGCTCGTAAAGAGAGCCGCTAGGAACCAGAATCTGATCATTACCTACCAGTTGACCGGAGACGGCAAACGATACCTTGACTTGACCTTCAGGACACCGGGGAGTAATAGCTGATGATTGACACAGCTCAGCTCATGGGCTAGTATCACCAGTATCAACAGTCGTGCTAGGATAATAGAGAAGGGGAGTCATGAGTTCTGTAAACTTACCAAGACCGACCATAACTAGGTGGCTATGGCTAGGCTTTGGGCTGCTGATCCTGGTGCTGGCACTTGCTTCACTCATATATTACTGGCAGATGCGGCGGATAGGCAGCGATGTGGTACAGGTAGTAGAGGTGCAGGAGCCGCTGGAACGGACTGTATTGCAGATGCAGATTACCGTTGGCGGTACGGCGCATGCAGTATCAGACTACGCCAGGAACGGAGACCCGGCCGATGCGAAAAAAATACGCGATTACGAACTTGGATTTGAAAGACTTGCTGCCGAGTTCAGCAGGCTTGCCGTTACTGACGAGGTGAACACCCTTGGCCAGGATATCAAGGGTCTCCATGATGAATTTCAGAAATCAGCTTCCGAAATCGTGACACTCGTAGACAAACAAGACGCTCTTATTCTATCGTTTAGAAAAGATGTTGAAGAGCTCAACGATTTCATCAATGAAATGCTTCAACCAACCATCGAGGGAACGTCTCCCGATACCATCAAAAAGATGAAAGCCACACTCGGTATGCAGACCAGCCTGGATAGAGTATCTATGGCCGTCGATGCCTATATAACAAGACCTGATTCCAGCCTGCGGGAGCAGCTTCTGGGTGCACCAGAAGACTTCAGACAAGCCTACGTAATGTATCATGAGACCAGCCCCTCCGTTTATGAGAACATCTGGCTCTCTCATATGAATGAAGAGTTTATGGAAATCGCGGGTGCCGGCACTGAGATTATTCAGATTACAGATGGGCTGCATCAGCTCCTTGGAGAGTTCGAAAAAACATCCGCGACGACAAACGCTTACCTGAGCGACCAGGTTCAACCGCTGGTACATGCCCAGGCAGTTAAGGCATCAGAACATGTACAGACTTCAGTTTCCTCAGCCAGTACCTGGCTGGTAATTCTGGGTGTTATTGGTATGCTGATCGGAAGCGCTGCTGTCTGGGTCATATCCAAACATATCACCAATCCTATTGGGCAGCTAGCGGACGGAGCCGCAATAGTCCGCAGGGGAAGACTTGACCACAGGTTCAACATTGACGCTAAAGGCGAATTTGGCCAATTAGCCCTTGCTCTGAATCAAATGCTGGATGGTCTCGGGCGTTCGCGGGATGCTTTGGGCGAAAGTGAAGAGTTGGCATGGGCACTTCTCGATGCTACCAACGACGCAGTGATACTGACGAATCTCAGAGGAGTCATCCTTGCCTCAAATGAAGTGGCCGCTGCAAGATTCGGCCGGGGTCTAGAGCAGATGGTCGACGAATCCCTTTACGACCTCTTGCCTGCAGGGCCAGCCGCCTCGATAAGAGCACACATGTCAGAGGTCGTTCGTTCTGGGAAGCCTGTTCACTATGAAGATGAACGCGAAGGAAAAATTATTGACCATAATCTCTATCCTGTCTTGGGCAGCAAAGGCGAGGTCTCGAAGCTAGCCATTTTTGCTCAT
>SDBU01010179.1_pt1 | contig 10459 bp, 20 predicted proteins | sample 2277071 | NCBI WGS metagenome assembly SDBU01 (sample SAMN10397929, study PRJNA504765) | marine sediment metagenome | isolation source: marine sediment core GS08_GC12, 126 cmbsf | place: Arctic Ocean: Gakkel Ridge, Loki's castle | collected 2008
GATAAGGATACGTTTTTCCCGACTTACGCTGTTTCGATAGTCTTTAGATCCGACTCCATCGCAGGCATGCTATACGTCTCCGTTGAGGGAAACGTGGAGGGAGGCGAGTAATATGCCAAGAGGAAGCGTAGGAAACATTTTGAATAGGTATCCACCTAAAACTGAGTTTGTAAAAGACGATACCGATCCTTTCCCTGACTGGGATGCTTTGGCGATTGCGGGTGGAGACGCGACGCTCGGCGTAAACGTGACTGGCTATGCCAATAAGACGATATACTTCATAAGTAGCGTACAGGGGACTCTTACTATACAGGTTTTGGAGCCTGATGGGGTTACGTGGAGGGATTTCGACATGCTGGGGGTTACAGCGGAAATGTTGCGGAGTTACCAGATGGAGGAGCAGGCGACGCAGGTGAGACTATCGTTCAGCGAGGCGGCGACGGTCTCCGCTTGGATGGCGAGGGGGGTGGCCTAGTTGGTGAAGCCTAGGAAGCCGACTTACAACGTTTTCGCCGCGCTAGACCTGACCGTAGACGACACCGACTACCCGAGCACCGACTACTTCCCTGAGATAGACTGTATGCAGGAGGAGAAGTTCCTCATAATGTACGACCTCACGGAGACGGGGGTGCTGGTTGACGGCGATAGGCTGAGGATTGTGGTGCAGTTCAGGGAGGCGGGGGGTACGTGGAGGGATTACTCTAATGGCCCTTTCAATGTGCTCTACGAGGAGGAGTCAACGACACCCTGTAACATAGCTGTTTCAGGTGACTGCGTAGGCGAGAAGATGAGGGTGGTGGTGACGACGGACTACACAAACGCGGACCCCACAGCCAACTACTTTACGATCACATGTAAAATCACTACGATGAGGGGGGCTTAAGATGGCGCTGGGTGATGCCATCAGGAGCTTCGCCTCCCCCAGCACAGAGCCTAGAGAGCTGGCGTTTGACAGCAGGTACCTGTGGCACTGCGACCGCGTCACGGATCGCATCTACCAGATTGACCCCATCACGGGAGCGGTGATACGGTTCTTCGCGTCACCCCAACTCCTCCCAACGGGCCTGACGTGGGACGGCAAGACCCTGTGGCACAGCGACATCAACACGGACCGCATATACCAGATCGACCCAGTCACGGGCGCTGTGATCAAATGGTTTGTAGCCCCTGACCTAGACCCATACGCCCTCGCCTGGGATGGTAAGGCCCTGTGGGTCGCGACCGACAACCTGAACCGCATATACCAGATCGACCCCGTCACGGGGGCGACGATACAGTTCTTCGCGTCACCAACCAACTTTCCTCGGGGCCTGACGTGGGACGGCAAGACCCTGTGGTACAGCGACGGCCTGAACCGCATATACCAGATCGACCCCGTCACGGGGGCGACGATACAGTTCTTCGCGTCGCCCGACACTTCCCCAACGGGCCTGACGTGGGACGGCAAGACCCTGTGGGTCTGCACCGACAACCTGAACCGCATATGGCAGCTTGCAATGTATTAGAGAAGGTGAAACAGAACGAAAGCAAGAATCGAATATATTGGTATAGGTGAAAAAGCGGACACTTACACAGTTTCCGTGAACTTCCCAGAGTTCCCCGCCCCAGGAGGCACCACTCAGACACTGGTTTTTGAGACAACCTTGGAGGACTATCAGAACTGGACCCCGCCCGACGGCATAGACAAGACGTCCTCGAACTACGTCGAGTACGAGTTCATCAGACCCGCCTACGCGAAGCTGGAGAACATCCACTCGGCTTTGAAGCCGCTAGTCGGAAAGGAGTTTGACTGGTGATGGAGCAGAAGCTGAAATACCTGGTTCCGGTTGCGGTGGTCGGGGGCGTCGTGGCGTATTCTCTTCTCTCGAAAAGGGAGGTGACTATAGAACAGATAGGTGACAGCCTGTACTATATAATAAACGGGGCCTTCAAACTGCCTGCCCAGCCAGCCTTAAAACTCTACGTGAACGGGGAACACGTATGGACGGATTGGCTTCCCAGCTACTTGAAGGTAGGACTCTGGAATCCCGTTGCTGAGTGGTTCTGGTCGGTCCCGGCAGACGACGAGAGATACCTCCTGAGCAGATACATAAAACCAGGTGACGAGATACAGGTGGAGCTCTTCGAGAGGAACACGATGGTTAAGCCTCCGTTCAGCGAGCCGCCGCCACCAGAGGAGGACCTAGGGACATTCTATGTCAGGTCAAATAAGATCATCTGGTCGGAGCTAGGCACAAGTGCGCGGATCTACGCCAGTCCCTTAACAACGCTCCCTGTGGAAGTAGCTATAACAGCCTTAGTCCCTGGTTCGCTGTTGATTATATGGGGCTTATCTTAGCTGGTTTAAAAAGTATTAAGAAGGATAAGCGCGCGCATTGGGCTTAAACCCCATTAAGCCGTATGGAAACAGGGCATTTTTAGTGCTGCTGAGACCGACAGGATCAATTCTTTTGGGTTTGTTCAAGGCGCTAGGTTCTGAAATGTGCACGCACTCTGTAGTTAGCTTCTACAATAAACATAAATTCTGCTAAGTAAATTAGTTTATGAAATGGGTGGAGGAACCTCTCACACTTCAAAGTCCTTTTCAGGAATCATTGGTGCTTTAGTAGCTCTCATAAGTGCTCACGGTGAGAGGTGGCTTCATGACAATCACTGGGAACCTGATGCTGAGATCCCGATAGCCGTGGCTGGGGCTGGTGGGGAGCAGGATGTTGGAGGAGCTGTTCCAGCTGGTGAGACCAGAAGGATAAGAGAGTTCACGGTGCGTCATGCCGGAACTAATAACACGGTGGTCTCCATACTCGATCAGACTGGGGGAAACATCAAGGTCAGCATTGATGTTCCTGCTCAGACTACGAGGACTTGGAGCAGCCAGGACGGACGAGAAATAGCCGCCACACTACAACCCGTAGTTCAAAGCAGTGATTTAACTGGGGGTAACACATTCGTATCAGTGGCCGGAGTCGAGGCTTGATGAGTGGAAAACCACTAAGGAAATGTTCTCAATGCGGTTTGGAAGCACAGGTGAAATAGATTGATTTGGACGATAAAGTGTAGGGATTGCCAGTTCAAGACAAACGACATCATGGAGGTCCATGAGCACATAGACACTCTAGGCCACAAGGATTATGCTCTCATGGAAGGCGACACCGTTAAGATCGATTGGATGCACATAGAGACGGAGCTGATCAGAGGAGAGCCCGAGTGAGATTACATGGCTGGCAAACTTGAGGAGTCCCCTGAGTTTCAGAAGGCTATGAACGAGGCTAGTGAGAAGCAGTACCGTGGCTACCTGTACGGGGGAGAATACATCAAGTCTCACTCTAAAGACTCGATAGCTGAGACGATGGAGGAGATGCAGAGGCAGAGACGTAAGATTGAGGATGAGGTTGAGGGAATCAAGAAGCACGCAGATCAAGTCAGAAGGGACGCCAGAATCATGGGCGGCCCTCACATGCGGGAGATAACTGCTAACCTCAAGAGGAAGAGCGGGTCTTTGGGTCTGATCTGTCCTGTCTGCGGTGAAGGTGACCATGGGAACAGGATGAACGGTAAGCCCGTTTGCATGATGAACGCGAAGCATGACGGTCTTGGATCTGTTCTGTTGATGACTCCAGAGAAGGCGAAGGAGTATAAGGTTCCTGAGAAGCCGCGTGCGCGCAAGAGCTACACGTTTAATGAACCTGAAGGGGTGACTAGGAAACGGCGCAGATAGCTGGTCTGAAGGATCTCACGGGACAGGGCGCGCCAGCCGACATAGGGCTATTCCAATTCACGGGAACAGCCATGGTCTTCCAGTTCAACTTCTCAGGGGTCACATACACAGCGGCTATAGCAGCAGGCGTGAGCGGATGGGTTCCCCTGGGATGTAGCGCGATTGGAGCCGACGACGTTGAGATCAACGCCGCGGTGGTCTACGTCAATGGGCTGGGCGGCGGAAAGGTGATCATCAGAATCGGATTGTATACGCTCACCGCAACCGTCAATCTGCTGGCCTCCACGGGCCTCTCCGGGTCTGGGGAGAACAGCCACATAACGAGCGCTGGCAACTTCCACCTCATCACGATTAGCGCTCAGGACGACTGCTTCGTTGAATACATTCAGCTTTCAGGTACGAGTACGGGAAATAATGCTGATTGCATAAATATCGAGGATGGATCAGACAGATTCCACATACATCACAACATAATCTCAGACAGTGACCGAGATGGAATTTTGATAGAAGGCACAGATGTCTATGAGGGGTGGATCACTGAAAACCACATCACGAACACGGATCGAACTGGAATAAACGTCTTTATGGATATGGCTAATTACTTTTATCATTCACACATATTAAACAATCACTTCGAGGGCTGTGGTGCCGGAGGAATAGCTGGATTCAGGTATGCCGATGGGATAATCTCTGACAACACGGTTTACAATTGTACCGGAACAGGAATCTACGTTGAAGCCTCTCTTGTCATGAAAATCAATGACAACCTCAGCTACGGCAACTCGGTTCACGGACTCTATGTTTGGGAGTCTAACAGAATCCAAATTAACGACAACTTCTTCGTATCCAACACGGAGAACGGTATACGAGCTGGAGCCGACGGGGAATGTCACGACCTACAGATAGAAGGGAACTTCTGCTACCTTAACGGGGATATGGGTTTGGAGGTATTAGCCGCCGAAGACTGGCAGGTTGAAGGCAACTACTTAGTTGACAGCGGTGAACATGGGATAAGCATACAGTCCAGTTCACCCGGTTCAGTGAATGGAAACTATGTAGTTGGAAACGGTACGACAGTCGGTGACTGGCATGGAATACGTGTTTTTACTAGTTGGTATATTAAAATCACGGACAACTATTGTAATGATAACGATCTGGATGGCATATTTTTAGTAGGAGACACAGACGAAACCTTCATCCACGGAAACTACCTCCTCGAAAATGGACGATACGGCGTAAATATAAGCGTAGCCACCTGCAACGACAACGAGGCCACGGACAACTATTACTCTGGAAACGGAGCGGGCTGCATCAACGACCAAGGAACAGACACCAAACTAGCAACCGTCCCAATCCAACTGATACAGGGAACCATCTTCATAAGCACTGCTGGAGAGGCTTGGGGCTGGGAGATAAGCGCAGATACAAACTTTGCACTTGGAGTTGACTGGCTGCCTCTGTTGGTTCAGCAGGTTGTCAGGATAAGAGTCATAGGCGTGGCCTTAGCAGCTCCTGGAGCAGGTGACTATATGCGTATCCAGATCACGGGGGAGGGAGGTACTTTTGGTGAGGACTTCGCAACCGAGCCTATAGATGTGGTGGATCACAACAACGAGGAAGTATCTGTCGCAATAGACGGTGTCGTAAACTGGGTCTTCGATGCTACAGATGACGCTGACATAGGCCACTTGCTTGGAGGAGACAGGATTCAAATCAAGGTTCTACATGAAGGGGCGGGCAACGGTGATGCTGCCACCAACGCCATAGTCGATAGTATCCAAATTGAATATGTTTAAGTTTTTTCTACATAAAAGACTTTATTTATAGAATGATTTGATTAAGGGTGGTAAATACATCCCATATATTTCAATAATACAGCCTCTAATAAGGGGCGTAATTACGACACTTATCCAAAGATATATCATAAGAGTAAGGCGCGCGCGCGCGTCCCACAGACTTAACAGAACCAGCATTGATATTTCAACTTCAGCCCCCGAGCTTGAATATGCCGTAATTTTCCCTGAGCAGACCATTGAAGGTGTGACCTACATCGAAACCATGTCCAAGTTGTTCAACCTATTATCCAATGTAACTCTAAACATGATATTGGCGCCAGTGACTGAGCCAGAGCCTCCCAAGCTGACTGAGATCGTGGCTTCATTCGTGACAGGCGTCGTATTGATTGCGGTTGGCCTGAGCCCTTAGGACTTCCCTAGCCACTTGACGTATTCCTTGAGGACGATAATAGGGGATAGGAACATTATGGCTAGTGCTGTGTAGACGCCCTCGAGGACTACGCGGTGTCCTTCGAGTTGATATACTGAGTAGACTCCGAAGCCCCATGCGGAGTAGTAGACTATGGTGGCGATGAAGCAGGCTTTTGAGAGTTTCTGCCCAGCGGTCCCGAATATTCTGATGCCAAGTCTCCTGAAGGCACAGTCACTCGGAGGCTGATTCGCATCGGTATAACATATCAGCGCATCCCGATTATTTATGAGTGAAATGATGGTCCAGGGATTGCCTCCTTTGTCAATTTCCTCATTGTAGGCATCCGTTACTCGGGATACGCAGTCTTCCCAGGAGAGGTGCTCTTTCCTTCTGAGGATCAGCCCCAAGTTGCCTAGGCGGCCAAACATCTCCTCGTCGGTTGTTGTGAATGAAAATACCTTCGTGTACCCCCACCAGGCTTTGCAGCCCTTCCTGTAGGCCTCGGGTCCCAGCTTCTTAGCGGCGAGACAGCACATCGTGTAGATCTCCCGTCCCTTTAGGAGATCCGCGTTTCTTGAGTCAAGCAGCGGCCTCACATCATTGCCTAAAAGCGATGTTTCGTTGCCGTGGTCATAGAAAGTGATAAGCTCTGGATCGTATTCCTTGACATAGTCCTTGAATGTGCCTCTTACAGCATCCTCGCGGAGGCAGGAAATATGTTTCTCGTCAAGTTCCTCATGAAGCCTTTGACTCCAACGTAGAGAGTAGACTGTGACATCGTCAAACTGTGGGGCTACTTCAAGAATTATTTGCGTCACCTCTTGTTGGAGAATAGGTCTATGGCTGCCGTGAATATCATTTTCTTGAGTGCACGCCCGTCTTCGGTGTCCTTCTCTATGTGTTCCACGATCTGATCGATTTTGAAGATCTTCCTGCCATAAACGAGTGAAAAAGAGGGGTTGTGGGCCTTCTCTTTTTTCGCCCATTCGCGGAGGCTTTCGTAGAAGGATTCGACTAGGGGATCATTTGACAATTGGTTTCTCTCCTGTGTCGAGGAACATGAATGCGAGTATGAGGGCGTGTACTATTATGGTTAAAATCTCGTAGGGGGTCTCTGGAAGCCTCCCCAGGAGTATGAGTGCCTGGTAGAGGTCCGTGAGAAGTATCAAGATCACGGCGATGACTATCTTCCAAGTCGCCGGATTTGTGTTGAATCTCATACTTGTGGTAGATAGTTTAAATGAGATATTAAATTTATGGTAAATAGCTTAAAAGAGATATTAAATTATTGAATAGTTTCACCATCATCCCAGACAGCTAGAATATGCTTCGTAGGTGTATAGTAGAGTCTTGTCCTTAGCTCGGTAAGGGTGAGCCATTCCATAGAGCCAGCGAAGGCATTTGGAGGGGTATTCTCGTCCTTTAATGCGAAGCCTCTTTTTTCCTCTTCCTTTTGAACCATTCGATTGATGGCTCTGCCTTTATAATCGCTTTTTCGATGTGCCTTATCGGTATGATGAAAGTACTCGTAATATTGCCGTCAGTGGCCATTCTATGAACCTTTCCCTTAAGGAGCAGGGTAACAGCAGCAATCTTGCTATTGTCTAGTAACAGAAATTTTCCTAGAAAATGTGGGTTTACGAAGAGCTGCAGGCTTTCCTTTTTGACTGTCGTCCTTTGATCCAAGCTTATGTTACCCGTGTGTCCAAGCCAATTGTCTGTTTTATCGTCTATATTCAACGTTTCACCGTTGGACAGATGGATCTTCCAATCTACTCCTGAAATACGTTGGTTTCTCATGTTTTCTATGTTGGAGGCCTCTGGATAGATTTTTTCAAGCAAGCCTTGAATGTACTCTTCTGAGGCTTCCTTTGAAAGCTCTGTATCCCAATAGGCTTTCTCAATCAAACTTCCATCCCCCAGGAAGTCCATCCAGATCGTGTATTCCTAGCGAATAGTTCTAAATATCTACGATTCGGGAACATGCGCTCGATAATGTCGTAGAATATGGCTGGTTTTTCGCTGTGCTTTGTCTTGGGAGCCGCTAGTATTGAGGGAGGGCGTGTATTATCATTGGGCACTGGGAGCTTTCCTTTCTTGCAGATCAACAGTATTTCGTGTTGGCTTCTAACGTAGAAGCCTGTACCGAAGTGGGGTTTAATCCAGACCATACAGGTTTTGTATGTGAATCCCCATTCATTGGCTATTTTTAAGGCGTCTTCGAGCTTGGGGTTTGTTGCCCATAGAAATAGAATGGCATCTTTAGCTATGATCTTGCCTAGGGGCAATTCGATTAATTCCTCATCGCTCAAGGTTTTATAATGGACATCAGCCACACCTCTTCTCGAACCAGTATACACATATTTCCAAGGCGGATCTGCGAGAATCACATCATAGATTCCCTCTGGCAGATCGGGCGTGCCCTTTAAATGGGCTGCCGCACGATTCTCAACTATTCTTAACTCGTTGTACGCGCTGTTGATCGTCTTTTGCTCTTTCAGAATCTCATCAGTTAATTTCTCTGGGGACTTGGTAAATATCTCCTCGGCCTTGCGAAGCGTTCTGCCAGATAAACCGACATGTTCGGCAGCCCGCGTATAGGCCTCGCGGGTGTGAGGCTTATCAGAAACCTCCTGTTTTCCTGCAGGAGGTTTTTCACCTTTCTTGGGCCTGCCCCCCACACGCTTCTCAGCCTTTTCCTTCTCCTCAGGAAGATAATGAGTCAGGGCGATCCATGCCCTCTGGGCGTTATTCAGATGTCTCCGCAGAATATTGAGGGTAATCGCTGTATCTTTCATCGCCTTTCGCGAGGCATAGTGCTTCACGTTCATGGGAATATCCGCAGGATCCCGCCCCAACTCCGTCCAGACTCTATATCTCTGGTGACCCTCAATCAGAGTGCCATCCTCGGCCACCTCGATCGGGATACGTATGCCGTTTAATTCAATATCCTTCTTGAGCTCATCATAATCCCAGCCCCTGAGATTCTCGAATAACGTAGACAGCTCGGGATCGATCTTGATCTTTAGGTCTGTCATTTTTGCGCGCGCCTCTTCGCTTCCTTGTTGAACTCCTTAATACTTTTGTAGGCCGACGTGCGATCAAGGGATTTGGCGATCCGCTGGTCGATGGAGTGGTCGATGTCGTGAATCGTGGACATGAGCCTGCTGACGTACTCGATGGCCGTCGAGAAGAGTTCGGGATCCTTCACCGTCTTGATGTGCCCCAGAAACTCCTGAATCGTATCGAAAGCCCAAGTCACTTTGAACCCTCCTTCACTTCATTCGGTTTAGACGTATAAAGCGAAAGCCGGAGCGCCTGAATCTCCTTGTAGGTCTGAGGGGTACACACCCATACTTGGCCAAGTGCAATAATATAACGTCCCTTTCGATATTTCATAGCTCGATTTCTCCGGGTTCCATCTGGGGTAGTCCAGAGTATCCAGCGTATGCTAGAAGAGGGACCAACAATTCTTCGGGTCTTATATTCTCAGGTTTTAGTATGTAGATAGTGTCGCACTTGTCACACCATCTCAGATATGTCTCCGTCAGATACCCGCCCTCCTTTCCCCTCGCCAACAGCACGCGAAGCTGATTACCATCCTTCTCACAGTTCATTTAGATCTCTCGAATTTCCCGTCAACCGTTCTACCGATGACCCTCAGGTTCAGGTCTGGTATATGTCTAATCCAGTGGCGATCCTTCTTTTCATAGCAACAGCATGAAGCCCAGCGTTTAACCATATACGTCAACCCACAGACAGCGCACGCCCAATACCACAGCTTAGGTTTCCCCTTAAGGGGTCCAGAGCCATGAACCTTTACGACGATCCGGAACGAGATCGAAGGTTGTCTTCCTTCACCCTTAATCAACGTCTATCTCCACCATAAGGGCGCGTTGTGTCTCGACCATTTTCCGTTCGTACTCATAGAAGTCCCTCTCGCCCAGGGTGTACTTCACGCACTCCTCGAAGACCCGACAGGTGCCCTCACATCCTCTGATGGGGCCCATCGGTCTGACCTTCCGCAGAGGACAACTGCCCGGCTTACTCAGCCAGCTCATGGGTCAATCCTCACCTGCACACTTCTTGCAGACAGTATGGAACCCACCCGTACAACAGTCACCACAGACGATGTTGCCGCACTCATCACAGACATACTCCGGCTCACCCGCTTTGGTGATGTCTTTCCCACAGACCTCACAGATTATTTTCACTTTACTTCCTCCGAATAATGAGCTCTACAGGCCACACACTTAGGATTATTAGGGCCTCCATCATCTCCAAGTTTCTGTTGAGTATTGTGACAATAGTATCCCTTGCCCTTCCACCAGGATACAGTACATTGATAAGGCTTTTTCTTAGGATACCTCAATCTGTATCACCTTTCGCTTTAGGCTGATAAAGCGAAATCACTTTACTTCTCCTTCCGCTTCAAGAATCTCGATCATCTTGTCGAGTATCATCCGCAAGTTTGGCGAAAATTTTCCTCTGTGTACACGGAAGATTATTTCTTTTTCAACAAGGGTTTTTAGCACT
>SDBU01010180.1_pt1 | contig 10458 bp, 9 predicted proteins | sample 2277071 | NCBI WGS metagenome assembly SDBU01 (sample SAMN10397929, study PRJNA504765) | marine sediment metagenome | isolation source: marine sediment core GS08_GC12, 126 cmbsf | place: Arctic Ocean: Gakkel Ridge, Loki's castle | collected 2008
GATAAGAAGACAGAATGAATGGTAAAGGATTAATTCCCCCCGGTTTAGCCTACCTTGCTGATAACATTACCTCCAAGCACAACATATTAGGCGCTTCCAAGGGAGCAGGAGCCAAGTGGGCTAAAGACCTCAACCTTCCTAAAGGGACAGAGACTATATTTTTTGCTGGATGTGGCTATCAGTATAGCAGCGAACTAGACTCATTGATGTCTCTGATACGAAAGATAGATAAAAGCGCTATTAGTACCGAAACGACAATGAGTCTAGCCAGTTTTCAGAAGAAGCTCGGGATTGACGCTGCCGGAATATACCGCAGGGTAATGGCCAGAGGCAGTGGTGCTGATGCCCAACCGCTGAAGGATGCGGTTAAGGTGCTGAGTAATCTTGGAGTGAAGTTTGGCTATCTTGCTGAGGAAGAGCCATGCTGCGGAGGATTACTACACTACATCGGATTACACAAAGAATTTGACCAAAATGCTCAAGGGGTATATGACGGGCTAAAGTCCAGAGGGGTAAAGCGAATTATTAGTATTATTCCTTCGTGCACCTATACTCTTCGCCACCTAATACCTAATAGTGTCAACGGGTATGAGCTAGAGGTCAAGCATTTCTGTGAGGTAGTCTCAGAGAACATCTCCTCCCTAGAGCTGCGTTTCCCCAGGGAAGTTAAAGTTACCTACCATGACCCGTGTCAGCTGGTACGTTACCTGGGACTGGTAGAGGAACCGCGCCAGATATTAAGAGCTATCAAGGGTATTGAACTGGTAGAACCTGATTGGACCAAGGGGGAATGGGCAACATGCTGTGGGGGTGGAGGAGGATTTGAGGCAGTCTTCCCTGAATTAAGCCAGATTCTGGCAGTAAATCGGGCAAGGGAACTGGTTGAGACTGGAGCCGAGATTATTGTTACTCACTGCCCGGGATGTATTATGCAGCTAGAGGTTGGGCTCAAGGAACTGAAAGCCGGTGGTGTGAAAGTTCTTGACTTGGCTCAAATCGTGGCTATGGCTATGGAGGCATAAGGAAGATGTCGGTCTTTACCGAATATAAGAAGGAAATAATGGATGCCGCTCACAATGAGCGGATAAGACTTGCCTTATCACGGGCTATTGCCAGCTACAGGGCAAACACTGAGAGTGCTTTACGGAAGTTTCCCCATACCATTAAGATGGCAGAGGAAGTCAGGGAAATAAAAGCGAGAGCTATCGGTGAGATGGAGAAGCTTGCCCAAGAGGCATGTGAAGCTATTGAGTTTAATAAGGGAAAGGCTTATATCGCCAAAACAGCCGACGAGGCACTGAAAATCATTGAAAATCTGGTAGGGAAGGATAAGCTAATCGTCAAAGGCAAAAGTATGACCGGGGAGGAGATTGAATTACGAGAGCATCTGGAAGAACTGGGTAACGAGGTTTACGAAACCGATTTAGGGGAATTTATCATTCAAAAGCTTAATTCAAGACCAATGCACATTCTCTCGCCGGCAATTCATGTCCCTAAGGAGGATGTTGCCCAGCTTTTTTCCGAGATTACAGGGGAGAAGCTCCCGCCGGATATAGGGGTGCTGGTGGCAACCGCTAGAAAGTTGCTCAGAGAGAAATACTTTCAGGCAGACATTGGCATGAGCGGTGCCAATGTGGTGGCGGCTGATACCGGAACCTTGTTCTTTATTGAGAATGAAGGCAATATTCGCCTGGCTACCGGTGCGCCACCGGTTCACATTGCCCTGGTAGGTATGGAGAAATTAGTCCCAACCCTGGGTGATGCCTATAAAGTTGCCGAGGTAACCTGGAGATATGCCAATTACACTGTTCCCAGCTATGTCAATCTGGTGTCTGGCCCAAGCAAGACCGGTGACATCGAGAAGGTAACCACCTATGGAGCCCACGGTCCAAGAGAGCTCCATGTTATCTTTATGGATGCTGGGCGGACTAACTTAGCCAAGCATCCTATACTACGCCAGGCATTGTATTGTCTGAGATGTGGCGGGTGTCTCTATGAATGTCCCGTCTTTGCCGTGACTGCCGGCCATTTTGGTGATAAGTATTTCGCTGGCTGTGGTATGGTCTGGGCAGCAATGGTCAGTCGGAAGACGGAAAAGGCGGCGGCAATAGCTTACACCTGTCTAACTTGCGGCCGTTGTAAGGTCAGATGCCCTGTTCAAATTGATACACCGGCAATGTGTGTTGAGCTGAGAAAATTGATTGTGGAGGGCGACCAGTTAGACCAACCTGACTTGGCATTGTAGGAACGGGCTCAAACAACGCCTGAAGATTAGTCAAAAGCCATCTCTTTATGAAGGGGCTCAGCGAGGGTGAGAAACATTGACGCTCAACAAGTTACTGAGACAGTCTCTCGTCTCTGTCAGGAATCAAATTTTTCCCTGCCAGATGATGTTCTGGACGCTATCAAGCAAGCCCGCAAAATCGAGGAATCGCCTTTAGGCCAGCAAACCTTAGACCAGATTTTAGATAACGCTAAATTAGCTAGAGAAGAGAAAGTAGCTATGTGTCAGGATTGTGGTGTGGCCGTAGTCTACCTTGAGGTTGGTCAGGATGTCCACATCACTGGTGGTGACCTGACGGAAGCGGTTAACGAGGGCGTGCGCCAGGGCTATAAAAAAGGCTATTTACGCAAATCTATGGTTAACCAGCCCTTCTCAGCCCGAGCCAATACCAAGGACAACACTCCGGCTGTTATCCACGCCGATATAGTTCCTGGCGAAAAGCTTAAGATTGTGGTAATGCCTAAAGGTGGTGGCAGCGAGAATATGACTCGCCTTTTTATGCTGACACCGGCTCAAGGTCGTCAAGGCATCATTGATGCTGTAGTCCGGGCAGTTGACGAAGCCGGTAGCAATCCTTGCCCGCCGGTGATTGTCGGTGTCGGTATCGGTGGTACTGCGGAAAAGGCAATGGCTCTAGCTAAGAAGTCGCTACTACGCAAAGTTGGTGAAACCAGTCCTGACCCTGAAGTCGCCGAGTTGGAGAGGGAGCTTCTACAGCGTATCAACTCTCTGGGTATTGGACCGATGGGATACGGGGGCAGAACCACTGCCTTGGCTGTCCATGTTGAGGTCTTTCCTGCCCATATCGCTAGCCTGCCACTTGCTGTTAATCTGCAATGTCACGGTGCTCGACACAAAGAAACTATCCTTTGAATTGAGGTGGAAATGGCTGAAACAGCCCGACTGGTTGATATCTATATTATGGGCAGGCACTATCAGGTTCCTGAGGGGCTTACTATTCTGACGGCACTGGAGTACTGTGGTTATAGGGTGATTCGCGGCTGTGGGTGTCGTGCTGGATTTTGTGGTGCCTGTGCCACTATCTACAACTTTAGAAATGACCCTCAATTAAGGTTTGACATTGCTTGTCAAAAAACCATTGAACAAGACATGTACCTGGTACAGATACCATTCTTCCCTGCCGCCAAGGCTCTTTATAATTTGGAAGAGATAGAGGCGACTGGTGAGCAGGTGCTGACTCTTTATCCTGACCTGGTTAAGTGTTTTGGTTGTAATGCCTGCACTAAATCCTGCCCTCAGGAGCTTGAGGTTATGTGGTATCTGTCCGATGCTTTGAGAGGTGATATTCGAGAAGTAGCTAACAAGTCGTTTGACTGTGTGATGTGTGGTTTGTGTGCCGCCAGGTGTCCACAAGGGCTGGTACCCTATAACATAGCCTTACTATGTCGCCGTCTGTACGGTCGCTATCAGGCACCTATCTCCAAGCACTTACAAGATAGGATAGCTGAGATAGAGTCAGGTAAATATGACGTGCCTTTGAAAGAATTGAGGAAAATGGATGACAGCGAGCTACGCCGTCTGTATGCTGAGCGTGACATAGAACCAGCTTATTAAACTAGAATAGGAAATGTTGAAAGATGTACCCAGCTTATATGGAAGAAAGCATCCGTAAGGTAGCGACTACCAGAGAGAAGCGGCTAAAGGAAACATTTTCCCGGCTTACCGATGAGGAGAAAACAGCTCTGCTGCAGAATTATCACCCCGACTTTATCAAAGAAAGCATGCGCCAGTTACAGGTGGGAGTGAACAAGGGTGAGTTTACACCCAATGAGTTGGCTGATTTACTGGAAGGAAATAGCCAGATTAATCCTGATAAAGTTAACCTTAGCCAGATTGATTATGACATCGATGTCCTAGTAATTGGCTGTGGGGGGGCTGGGGCATCAGCGGCACTGCTCGCCCAAGAAAATGGGGCTAAAGTCCTGATAACAACCAAGTTGCGTTTGGGTGATGCCAATACCGTGGGGGCTCAAGCCGGGACTCAGGCGGCTGACAGACCCAACGATTCCCCGCTTATCCACTACTTGGATACGATGGGCGGTGGTCGCTTCGCTAACATACCCGAACTGGTAGAAGTACTGGTAAAGGATGCTCCTTCAGTAATTAAGTGGCTAGAACAGTTGGGTGTCAACTGGGACAAGGAGCTTGATGGTTCAATGCACGAATTATCTGGCGGTGGCGCGTCAAGGCGGAGGTTACACTCGGCCCGCGACTACACTGGTCTTGAGGAAATGCGCGTTCTCCGTGATGAAATCATAAATAGAGAGATAGATTACCTTGAATTCTCGCCAGCTATAGAGCTAATAATGGATGACAAGGGGCAATTAGCTGGAGCGATACTGATAAACTTAGAGACCAATGAAATAATCGTGGTGCGAGCCAAAGCTGCGGTCATTACCACTGGTGGCATCGGACGCCTACATATTCAAGGCTTCCCGACTACTAATCATTATGGGGCTACCGCTGATGGACTGGTACTGGCTTATCGGGTGGGGGCCGAACTAATTTTCATAGATACTATGCAATATCACCCCACCGGGGCTGCTTACCCGGTGCAGATTTTGGGTCAGTTGGTTACCGAGAAAGTGAGAACTTTGGGGGCACAGTTGGTCAATATTGACGGCGAGCAATTCGTTATGCCTTTAGAGCCGCGAGATTTGGTAGCCTCAGCCATCATTCGGGAATGCCGAGAGCGTCACCAATGCATAGAGACACCTACCGGGAAAATGGGTGTCTGGCTGGATTCGCCAATGATTGATGTTATACGTGGCGAGGGAACTATTGCCCGGGAATTACCAGCTATGGTTCGCCAGTTCGCTCGTTACAATATTCATATTGCCAAGGAGCCGATATTGGTTTATCCTACCCTGCATTACCAGAATGGAGGCATCAAGATTGATACCAATGGAGCCACAAATGTATCGAGTTTGTTTGTCGCCGGTGAATGCTCCGGCGGAGTGCACGGCAGGAACAGGCTCATTGGCAACTCAACACTGGACTTATTTGTCTTCGGCAGGAGAGCAGGTAGAGCTGCCGCTCGCTTGGCTAAGAATGTGAAGCTAGGCACCCTAACACTAGAGCACGTGCGCCAATGGCAGCGGGCGCTTGAGCAGGCTGGTTTAGCCAAAATGAGACCAGTCTCACCCCTATTGCTGCCTGACTACACCAGACGCATGCCTGATTACCTGCCCGATTACACAAGACAGGCGTTGTCTGTAGGTCAGGTGAAGATAGCCTGAGATTGGAGAGGGTGAAATGCCTCTACGTATTCAGCAAGATGTTAGAGAGATTGAAAGTATCCTGAACGAAGTCTTGAATACCAAAAGTCCGCCGGTGGGCAGGTGTCGGCTGCTCTCCAGTGGTTTCAGCCCTACTCACGCGCTAAATATAGCTGAGGACATTAGTGGACATAAGGAGTGTTTAGGCTGCGGCAATTGTGTAGATATCTGTCCTTTGTTGTATCGTGAGCCATTTCGCCGTGAGAAGACAGAACAACGTACCTCAATGGCACTGGAAAGTATAGTTGGCGAGGACTGCGACCAGTGTGACGCTTGTATTCTGGTCTGTCCTCAGGTAGATACTACTATTAAGAACTATGTAGTCAGTCGTCGCATGGTAGAAATTATGTCTCGCCTGGAGCAACGAATGGGCGACGAAGATGAGCCCGATTTGGATTTATTCTTGGAGGAAGCCATCAGCCAAGCGTGACTTATTCGGAAGAGGCCGTTAAATGGATTTTGAGATACCTGAAGAATTAAAAATGGTGCAAAGCCTGGTAAGAGATTTTGTTAGTGACCAGTTAAAGCCTCTGGAGAGGGATATTCTGGGGCGGGCTGCTAACCTGAGTGATGCCAGGATGTCTCTCTCACCAGAGATAGAAGAAAAACTCATCAAGATGGCAAAGGACATGGGGTTGTGGGGAGTAGGCGTACCGGAGGAACTTGGTGGCATCGGTTTGAGCACTTTAGGCAATTGCCTAATTGAGGAAGAGCTGGCTCAGACAGTTATCCCCTTCAATTTTGGAGATGTTACTCCCATTCTTTTTGATTGTAATGCCCGACAAAAGGAAAAGTACTTTCTACCAGTGCTTTATCGGCAAAGACACGCCTACTTGGCACTGATAGAGCCAGAAAGGGGAGTCTACCCGTCCAACATAGAGATGAGAGCAGAAAAGGGAGTCTACCCGTCCAACATAGAGATGAGAGCAGAAAAGGTAAACGAGCACTACGTTCTCAATGGTAAAAAGGTGTCCTTTTCTCGGGGCGACAAAGATTATTTTGCCATCGTTTTCGCCAACACGGCTGAGAAAGGAACGACGGAGGGGTTAACTTGCTTCTTGGTAGATAAAGATGCTCCTGGATTTAGTGTCGCCGGTGGCGAAGAAAAGACAGGGTGGCGATCTCAAACCAGGGAACCGATGTCACTGGTCTTTGACCACTGTCTGGTATTAGCAGAAAATGTACTGGGAGAGGTGGGAAAGGCTTTCCATTTGGGTAAGAAGTGGCTCCCGTCACGGCGGGTAGTCAGGGGAGCTAGATGTGTAGGAGTAGCTCAGAGGTTACTTGATGAGGCAACCACCCAAGCTCAATCCTGGCAATCGTTTGGGCAGCTTATTGCCAAACGGACCAGTATCGAAGCTGCCTTAGCCGAAATAGCTATGTTCATCCATGCTTGTCGCCTCATGGTTTATGAGGCTGCCTGGAAGGCAGATAGGGGAGAGTCAATACGACGTGAGGCGGCTATGGTAAAGTTATTTGCCACCGAAATGGTTTTTAGCGTGGCTGATAGAGTGGCTCATATTTTCAATGGGCCACCCTATGTAGCTGGATTGCCTATGGAAAGGCTATGTCGCCATGCCTTAGCTACCAGTACTACCGAGCTTGCCTTGGAACTTCAACGAAGTATCATTGCCAAGGATATTTTAAAAGGGCTTAAAATCTAATTACCGCTGAAAAAGTTCCGAAGGATTTTCTCAGCAATTTCTAGATAGGAGCACATTAATGGTCAAGAAGGTTACGCTTCCTTTAACTGACGAGACCTTGAAGGAGCTTAAAGCTGGGGACAGCGTTTTGCTTAGTGGTGTTATGTACGCTGGGCGGGATGCTGCCCATAAGAGGATGGTTGAGGCTCTTGACCAAGGGAAGCCTCTGCCATTTGATATTAAGGGACAGACGATATATTATATGGGTCCGGCCCCGGCTAAACCAGGCCATCCAATCGGTTCTGCTGGCCCCACCACTAGTGGTCGCATAGATGCCTACTCACCCCGCCTGATGGCCGAGGGGCTGAAGGGGATGATTGGCAAGGGTATGCGCTCTCAGGCGGTAAAAGAGGCTATGAAGAAATACGGAGCAGTCTATTTGGCGGCTGTCGGCGGTGCCGGTGCTCTCATCTCCAAGAGCATCAAGAAATCGGAGATAATAGCCTATGAGGAACTCGGTGCTGAGGCGGTTCTCCGTCTTGAAGTAGAAGATTTCCCAGCCACGGTGATAAATGGTATTTATGGTGGGGACCTCTATCAAGAGGGAAAAGCTAGATACAGACTAGGCTAGAGGTAAATCGTACTAGTCCAATGAATCAATATGACTACATAATAGTTGGTAGTGGTATAGCTGGGCTCTATACTGCTCTGCTGGCTAAGCAGCAGGGGAGTGTGCTCATCATAACCAAGGGCAGTATTGATGACTGCAATACTAAATATGCCCAGGGCGGCATTGCCGCTGCTATAGGCAGGAACGACTCATCAGAGCTGCACTTTAAGGATACTATAGCTGCTGGAGATGGCTTGTGTGATGAGGAGGCAGTACGTATCCTGGTAAACGAAGCCCCTGACCGCATCACCGAGCTGGTTAACATAGGCGTCCCCTTTGATACCCTTGACGGAGAGATTGCCCTTGCTAGGGAAGCGGCTCATAGTGTGCCCCGCATCCTACACGCTGGGGGGGATGCTACTGGCGAACATATTGAAGTTACTTTAAGTAGACAGGTGCACACTTCTAAAATCCGTGTGCTGGAGGATTCCCTGGCTACCGAAATCTTAGTAGAAAAGGGAGCAGTCAGGGGCATAAAAGTCCTGGATTGCCGCACCGGCTATATTGAGGAATTTGGATGTCACTTTTTGATTCTGGCTACTGGTGGTGCCGGACAGTTATTCAAGCTAAATACCAACTCTGATGTAGCCACTGGCGATGGCATTGCTCTTGCCTTCAACGCCGGGGCGGACATTGCTGACATGGAGTTCTTTCAGTTTCACCCTACTGCTCTGCGCCTCCCCGGAGTAACCGCGTTTCTCATATCTGAAGCAGTCAGAGGTGAGGGTGGAGTACTACGCAATGTAGAAGGCTATCGTTTCATGCCTGATTACACACCAGATGGTGACCTAGCACCACGAGACATCGTTGCCCGTAGCATTTTATACGAGATGGCAAAAACGGGCTCAGATAGAGTCTTCATTGATATTACTCACCTGTCATCCCGTATTATTACCACCCGGTTTCCTCATATCTACCGCTTCTGTCTCGACCACGGTCTAGATATTACCAAAGGCCTGATACCAGTGGCACCGGCAGCTCACTACATGATAGGAGGCATCAAAACCAATACCTGTGGAGAAACCAACATAGCAGGATTATTCGCTGTTGGTGAAACTGCGTGCACCGGTGTCCATGGAGCCAACCGGCTGGCTTCAAACTCGCTCCTTGAAGCAGTTGTGTTTAGTAAAAGAATTGTAAAACGAACCACTGAGAGAGACGAGAAGACAGAGTCGTCAGCTACTAGCCAAGGTGTGGAGATTCGCTACTCATTGAGCCAGAGGCAGGTTCTTTCCCCAACATCTATGCTCAGTCTCTCTGCCTTGCAACAACTGCACTGGGAAAAGGTGGGCATTATCCGCAATAAGGAAGGCTTAACTCAGGCATCTGACATCCTAGCTACGTGGCAAGGGGCGCTGCCCCAGCCCACTGACCGCCCTTCCTTTGAGTTAAGCAACTTGGTGCTCACCGGTAGATTGGTAACCGAGGCAGCTCTTGTTAGAGAAGAGAGCCGTGGGGCTCACTTCCGGTCCGATTTTCCCCAGAGTTCACCCCAGTGGCAAAGCCATATCATATTGACCAAGTGATTAGTTTAATCGCTCTTTGAGCTTCGGTCGGAGTTAACAACAGCAGTATTATTTTAAATATTCTCAACTTGTGCGGTGAACGGGCATCTAACTGCTAGATTGGCGCCCGTAAAATATTGTATATCAGGCTCTACGCCGACGGCGGATGACCGTTAGCGAGATGACAACTATCAGAGCTATACCGGCAGCAATGATGCCGAACAGAGGCCACCAGTTAACTGGTTTTGGTGGTGTCTTGACCACAAGTGTACCTGATAGTTCATCAACGGTTACGGTATAGGTTCCAGCAGTCTGCTTAGCTACAGTGAAGGTTACCTCCTCACTGGCTCTGCCTTCTAGGGTTACCTCCCTTGTGCCTACCACCGTGTCATCTATCTTGAGGGTCACTTTATAGCTACCAGCAATATCCCCAGTGTTGGTTATTAGAGCACCGATGGTTATCTCTTCACCTGTATCAACCTCGGCCGGAGTTATTGATAGTTCACTGAGGACGAAGGTAGCCGGACCCTTAACCACAAATGTGCCTGATAGACTGTTAATGGTTACGCTGTAAATTCCGGCGACATCCTTAGTTACAGTGAAGGTTACTTCCTCACTGGCTCCGCCTTCTAGGGTTACCTCCCTTGTACCTACCACCGCCTCATCTATCCTGAGGATTACTTTGTAGCTGCCAGCAATATCACCGGTGTTGGTAATAAGAGTACCGATTGTTACCTCTTCACCAATATAGACGTCAGCCGGGGTTATTGATAGCTCGCTGGCAACAAAGACAGCCCGGCCGGTGTAGGTGAGGATAGTAAAGGCAGTGAAGTGACTGACTGGAGCAGTGACGGTGTTGGCATCAGGGTTGACCATGCTGCCGGCAAGTACAACCCACTCACTGGTTACTGCATCCCACATAGCCATGGCCAGGCTCTTTTCGGCAACACCCTTGGGAAGCAGTGACTCATCGTAGGTGAGAGTAACAGTTATTGGCGGGTCAAAGGTAGTCCCTTCGGGTCCGAGGTTGTAAGTCAGGCCAACAATATCATAATTC
>SDBU01010181.1_pt1 | contig 10458 bp, 5 predicted proteins | sample 2277071 | NCBI WGS metagenome assembly SDBU01 (sample SAMN10397929, study PRJNA504765) | marine sediment metagenome | isolation source: marine sediment core GS08_GC12, 126 cmbsf | place: Arctic Ocean: Gakkel Ridge, Loki's castle | collected 2008
TCTGCATGTGAATCTGACGGGCAAGACAGGTGTGACGCTGAGGCTGGATCACTGGAATCTGTCGGATGAGGTACATACCCTTCCCAGCAGCTTTGTGGGCCGTTATAAGGGCGATGGAATAGCGTTGAGTGTTGATGGTCAGAATTGGGTGAAGGTTACTGACCTGACCGTTAATTTCACGAATCAGTCTTTTGCTCTGGATGCTATTTTGCAGCAGGCCCAGATTGACGCCGGCAGTACGGACCTTTCGGATGTCCAGATAAAGTTCCAGCAGTATGACAATTATCCGGCTGTCTCAGATGGGCGTGAATTCGATAATATCCGAATCACATAGAAAACCGCGCCGATACACAAACAAGAAGTGCTTTGACCATTTTATCACAAGTTCTTGTAAACAAAGAAGGACCAAATTTTCGGTCGGCACAGGTAGCCACCGGCCAGATTACAGGTATGTTAACGCCCAATCGGCCGGCAGAGGTCTTTGCTGAGTTTATGCAATGGATTTTTGATGTATATGGTGATGACACCAAGATTTACATAGTTTTGGACCGCCTCAATACTCACTACCATGAACTTAGCTGCCAAGCGGTAGCCCAGGCGTGTAATTGCGAACTACCTGAAACCAAGACGGGTCGTCAACGCGAAGATTTCTTAACTCAGGAGGGAAAAAGAGTAATATTTCATTTTACTCCAACTCATGCTTCGTGGCTTAATCAAATTGAGATTTGGTTTTCTACCTTGACTCGGAAAGTAATTCGTCGCGGCAATTTTAGTTCTGTGATTGATTTAGAAGATAAGATCATCGACTTCATTGAATACCACAATGAATATCTGGCTAAACCATACAAGTGGACATATACAGGCAAGCCGTTGGCTGTGGAAAAGAAAGTTGCTTAGTCGAGAAAATTATTAAATGCCGTACTTGAAGCCTTGTATAGGCAATTCTACTGTATGTAGCCCCAAACAGCTGACAATCATAGCTATAATCGAGGGAATAGAGTGCTGTTATGAACCGTTAGTTATTTGGTTGTATAGCCAAGCCTTCGCATATCTCCAATGCCGTTTAGCCGTACTCAAGGAGAGATCCAGTGCCTCAGCAGCCTGTTCAATTGTAAGGCCTGCAAAATAGCGAAACTTGATTAAATCCGCCTTCATTTTGTCTGAGGCCGCGAGTTTGGATAATGCCTCATCCAGAGCAACAATATCCTCGGATGGTCCTTTAATGGCCAGATCTGCATCTTCGAGGTTCACACGTTGATGTTTTTCGCCTCTTTTCAGACTCTTCTTACGCCGGGCATTGTCAACAAGAATCCGGCGCATGGCTTCAGCTGCGGCAGAAAAGAAGTGAGTGCGGCTCTTCCAAGTCTGGTCTTGATCACCCAGTAACCGCAAATATGCTTCATGAACCAAGGCTGTAGGTTGAAGCGTTTGTCCAGGCGCTTCTCCCTGCAATTTCTTTGCGGCAAGGTGACCTAATTCTTGATAGACAGTTAAAATTAGTTTGTCGACGGCTCTCTCGTCTCCAGCCTCAATTGCATTTAAAATGCGTGTAACATCACTCATGGTCGTTCGAAAATCAGGTTTTACCTTCTTGCCGGCCCGTAAACCACTGATAACGAGCACACAAACGTAACTTGGTTTCCACAGATAAACCCACGAGAATATGGGTGTACTAATAGGGACATATTATTCTACTAAGAATGGGGAGATTCTTCAAGTATTGCAAGTGATAGATAGTTTCGAATTCAGTGCTTTTTGAACCAGTCCCACCAGCCCATCAGTCGCACACGAAAGGCACCCTTCCCACGAGTTGTAAAATACCAGAATTCTTCGAAAAGTCACCTCTTTCAAGAGCTGGAAAACACCCTAATTTTCAGGTGACATCTTGTTGCCATTTTGTCACCACAAATGTTAATTTTGCCTATATCGAGTCCGAATAAATCTCAATTTTTGCGAAAATACAGATATTTTCTTAAAATTTCGAGTGATAATCGGATTAAGTAGCCGGATGAAAAGAAATGTATCAATCATGCAATTCTGTTAGGGATAGGCTCTATTGATTACGAAAGCTACAGGCTGAGTTAAACTTTGGGACCGGTTCCAGTATCCACGCAAATATGTTGCTCTTCTTGTGTTTATTGCGACGTGGTATGCTGAACCTGTCGGAAAATCATTGAAATTGAGATGAAATCTTGGTACTATAGTACTTGAAGTGTACAGGAGTGTTTCAGCGAAATGTATATGGGAAATCCCAAATTATGTAGTATAGGAAAGTGATGTCGAATTCGCTTCCAAAATCTTCAGGGCGGATGTCTGTTTCGCAATCTTGTTCACAAGATATAATAAAGCGACATTCAAGCCAAGGCTTGGAGCGGTTACTACAAAGCTTTCTCTTTTTTATTCTTTTCTATCTGTATCTCTGGCTCTATGTGGAACTGCGACTTATGTATCATGGGGCTGGCATTATTACAAATTTCCCAGTCTTTTACAAAGGCTGGACTTTTTTTCTGCCGTTTCTATCATACCCAGGCGGACCTCTCGAATATCTCTCAGCTTTCCTGTCTCAACTCTTCTACTATTCCTGGGCCGGAGCTCTTGTTGTAACAGTGCAAGCCTGGCTGCTCAGCGTATGTATAGACTATCTGTTGAAAGCAGCAAACTTATCGCGAATTCGCTGGATTTGCTTTATCTTACCGATTCTTCTACTTGTTCTCTACACCCGGTATGCCTATCACTTTGCCACAACAATGGCATTATTGATTACATTACTTATCGCATGTCTGTACATAAAGATGACTTTATCGCGGACTACGACTTTAAGCTATTTGAGCACTTTTTTATCCTTGTCTGTAATTCTGTATTGTCTTGCCGGCGGAGCATTTCTTCTTTTTGCAGTCGTCTGTGCAATTTATGAATTAATTTCCAGGTTCCGGTGGAAGATGAGTCTATTTTATTTATTATCCGCTGCTGTTGTTCCATACGTTATGGGCCTTCTTGTCTTTCGCGTTAGTATTATCGATGCCTTTTGCAACTCGTTACCTTTCTCCTGGAAAATTCTTTATTATGAAACTCGGAAAAGAGAAGTGACAATCGTCTATCTACTGTATCTACTCCTACCTTTGACACTTTTTGTATTTGGTCTTTTACAGATACTCGGGAAAAGACTTCATTTTGTAAAAGACCGGACCAAAAAAAAGCACCGAGATCAATCATCTAACCTACTGTTAAAGATATTTTCCCGATATAGACACTCACCAAAACTCAAATGGGCCGTCGAATCGCTGCTTTTGCTTGCTATTGCCAGTAGCGTCGTTTTCTTTTCCCGCAATGAAAATCTTAGAACCCGGTTTAAAGTTGATTACTATGCCTACCACAAGATGTGGCCGGAATTGCTCACCTCCGCTCAACATAACCCTGAAAATCCCTTTATAGCTCACGCAGTCAATAGGGCTTTGTATCATGTCGGCCGACTCAGCTATGATATGTTTTCCTGGCCCCAACATCCAGATTACCTGTTTCTGTCTGATAAGAAATACAAGTGGACGTACTGGCAAATCTTCGATGTTTTTTTAGACCTCGGTGTTGTAAACATGGCTGAAAATGCCTTGACTGAATGTCTCGAAGGGCTCGGTAGTCGTCCCATGATCCTGCAGCGATTGGCCCTGATAAATATGGTAAAGGGTAATTTAGGCTCCGCCAAAATATATCTCGGCGCGCTCAGTAAAACTCTTTTTCATGCTGAGTGGGCAAATAACTATCTTGACCGTCTGGAAACCGACCCAGACCTCTCCGGGGACAAGTACATTCAGCATCTACGCTCTTTGTGCCTGGACAAGGATTGCCCCATGTACTCCCTCTTCAAGGAGAAGACTCTTTTATGGCTCCTGGAGAGGAACAGTCAAAATCGCATGGCGTTTGAATATCTGATGGCTTATTACATGTTAAACAAGCATTTGAGCAAACTTGTCCAGAATCTTGAGCTTTTACAGAATTTCGATTATCCCAAACTACCCAAACATTATGAAGAAGCAGCCCTCATCTATGTGTACGGAACAAGAAAACCTCTCCACCTGAGCGGTTACCTATCAAGTCCTCAAAAGCGTCGACAGATTGAAGAATTTACCCGGCTCCTCAGTAGTTACGGTGGGGACAAACAAGCTGCCTCCAAAGAGCTGTCAAAAAAATTCCGAAACACTTACTTCTTCTATTATGTCTTTGCGCCTTCAGGAACGAAAAAATGACTCGAACGCAAAAACCTAAAAAAGCAAAAATATATAAAAGTAAAAAAGCTAAATTTATTTATGCTCTTATAACTTGCGCCCTTATAATTTTTGCGCTGCTTTGTGTTTCCCGCGGCAACAAAGTGTCAATCACGCAATACAATGTTATTAATCAGCCTGCAAAGATTCGACCTGATTATACCGGCACCATTATCCCGCCAAACATCGCACCCCTGAACTTTATCATACAGCAGGAAGGGGTAGGCTATTTCGTGAGAATATACTCCGAAAAAGGAAATCCAATTGAGATATTCAGCAAGAAACCCACGATTGTGATTCCGAAGCGAGCCTGGCATGAGCTTCTTGATTTAAACCGCGGCCGGCAGTTCAATATGGATGTCTATGTCGAATCCGGGATTGGCGCATCATCTTCCAAAGGAGAAAATATCGGGTGGTCCCGCTTTCAAGCCCTCACCGCCCAGATCGCTCCTGAGGACATTGATACTTTCCTCGTATATCGAAAGATTCGGCCGGGCCATGTCACCTGGAGAAATATGGGCATCTATCAGCGTAATCTTAGCAGCTTTGATGAATCAACTATATTAAATAATGGATATTTCAAGCACGGTTGTGTGAACTGCCATACTTTTTGCGGCAACCGTGCCGAAAAAATGCTCATAGGCATCCGCAGCGCAAATTACGGTAGCTCGGCTTTGCTGGTCGAAGGTGACAAAGTACGAAAGATTGGAACAAAGTTTGGATATACATCCTGGCATCCAAGCGGACAGGTTGCCGCATTTTCTGTCAACAAAGTCAGGCAACTTTTTCATTCGGCCGCAAGCGAGGTCCGAGATGTGATGGACTTCGATTCTCTGATAGCTTACTACCTGGTCGAATCGGAAAGCGTAAAGACCACACCGAATCTTGCCCGAAAAGATCGGCTCGAAACATACCCAACTTGGTCCGCTGATGGCCGTTACTTGTACTTCTGCAGCGCACCGATGACGTGGTCAGATCAGACTGTCGTTCCCGAATCCTACGACCAAATAAAGTACGATCTCGTCCGTGTCAGTTACGACCTTGATCGTGACCAATGGGGCCAACTGGAATCTGTGCTTTCGGCTGAGGATACAGGCCTAAGTATACTTTTGCCACGAATCAGCCCTGATGGTCATTGGCTTTTATTCTGCATGTGCAATTACGGCTGCTTCCCGGTTTATCAGCACAGCAGCGACCTGTATATAATGGACCTCGAAACAACCCAACAAACAGGCATGTCTACACACCGTCGGCTCGATATCAACAGCAACGAAAGTGAAAGCTGGCATAGCTGGTCGAGTAACAGCCGATGGATAGTATTCAGCAGTAAAAGAGGCAGCGGCGTATTCACAAGAATATATATCGCATACGTAGATAAAAGCGGCAAGGTACACAAACCGATAAGATTGCCTCAGAAAGATCCGATGTATTATGAATCATGCCTTTGGACCTACAGCGTCCCCGAGCTTGTCACCGAGCCCGTCCGAATAACAAAAGAAAAGCTGGGCAGGGTCGTCCGCAGTTCCGAAAAAATATCCGTCAAGATGCCCATTACCATGGCCACGCCCAAAGCCGGCGAGCCCCCAGAATATCAGGAGCCCTGGCAGACGGAACGCGAGTAAGAGTGAAAATATATAGTGAGATCGCTTCTAAATAACCAGCAGCGAAAGAAGGCATCAGGGCAATTCTGCCTTACTAATATAAAACATCTAACCTGAAATTGCTATGGTTAAGTAGGCTTCTATGGTGTACCAAAGCTACCGAAAATTATTGACATTGAGAAGAAATTATGTTATTATGGGACTTAGAGCTTGCAGGAGTGTTTTTGTGAAGTGTAAATGGGAAATCCCTGCATAATCTGGTTCCTCGTCCCGGTCATGATCAAGCAGAAAGCCGGAGATTTTCCTTGACGGGAAGGTGGGTAATTTGGTACAAAGAAATTTAGTGAGGCCCATGCCGTATAGGCTTACATCTGTTGATTCTGGTCTTCAAGCACTGGCATTAAATTTTTTATATTTCAGGTCGTTTTGCTGAAATTTTATTGAGAGAGGCACAGAGTTGTGGGCGGTAACTTTGTACCTAATAGTAGTGGCTTTTTTTGCTTTTGGTCAATGGTTAGCTTTCCAAGGAAAGGAGGTGGTAGCAAAACGCGAGTAATCATCCTGAACAAGGATGGATTGAATGTGATGCAGCTAAAACTATTATCAATCATTATTTTTGAAGGAGGCGTATTATGTTTAGAAAATTGATTTTTGTATTATCTCTTGTTTTTGTGCTGAGTTTGGTTAGCGGGGTCCCGGCTCAAGACGTGGTCATCCCCAGCCCGGGGGTCATGCCGGTGCTCGATGGTAGAATCGATGAGGTATGGTTTTTTTCGACAGAACAAACGATAGGCACCAGTCAAGTAGGAGCCGCCCCCAGTTCGCCTGCAGATTGCTCTGGTACCTGGCGGGCCCTCTGGAACTGGGAAGCTCTGTACGTCCTGGCCGTGGTGAAAGATGATGTTCTGACTAACGACTCGGGGGGGGGTAACAATAAATGGAACGATGACAGTGTCGAATTCTATGTCGATGGTGACAATAGCAAAAGGACCAGCGTAGACGAAAATGACCACCAGTATACCTTTTGGTGGGATAACGAAGTATTGCAAGAACCCAGTGCACTCCACAACGGAGCTCCAAGCTTAGTGGGTGTTGAATACGCTGTAGCTACGACTGAGGATGGTTATCTTTTTGAAATCAAGCTGCCATGGATGAGCATAATGGGTGAGCCACCAACGCCTGGACAACTGATCGGTTTCGATGTATGGATTAACGATGATGACGACGGTGGTGGTCGAGACTCGCAGGTTTCCTGGTATTCAACCGATGGAAATGGTTGGCAAGATCCGAGTGTGTGGGCAGTTGCTGTACTCGAGGCGAGTAACAAGGCAGCTAATCCCAACCCTGCTGACGGTGCCATCCATGCGGATACATGGGCATCTCTTAGCTGGCTGGCGGCACCCTCTGCTGTCTCGCAAGATGTGTACTTCGGTGAAAGTTTTGCTGATGTGGAGGCTGGAACCGGTGATACATTCCAGATTAACCAATCCACTACGTTCTATGTACTTGGCTTTCCCGGTTTTCCCTATCCGGACGGTCTTGTACCAGGCACGACGTATTACTGGAGGATCGATGAAGTTAGTGCCGATGGTACGATAGACACAGGTGATGTGTGGAGTTTTTTAGTTCCCACCAGATCGGCCTATGAACCCAGCCCGGTTGACGACGGCAAATTTGTGGACCCGGATGTAATTCTTAGCTGGACAGCAGGTCATGGTGCGAAAATACACACCGTGTACTTCGGTGATGATTTTGATAGTGTGAGCAGTGCTACCGGAGGAGCTCAAATAGGAGTTGCAACCTATACTCCCGGCACTCTTGAGCGAGAGAAGACTTATTATTGGCGGGTCGATGAGGATGACGGCATCGTTACACATACAGGCAATGTCTGGAGTTTTAAAATTGCAAAGGCTGGTGGAGGTCTACGAGCAGATTACTACGAAGGTACGGAACTTAGGAATTTCATTCTGAGCCGCACAGATCCTCAAATTAACTATAATTGGGGCGACCCCGGCTCGCCGGATCCGGCGGTCAGCGATGATAACTTCTCAGTCAGATGGAGTGGCGAAGTAGAGGCTGGATATACTGAGACCTACACATTCTACCCCAAGACCGATGATGGTGTACGACTATGGGTAGGCGGTAAACAGCTTGTTGATTCCTGGGAAACGGTTCCAATATACCCAATCGAGCACAGTGGAACGATTGACCTTATCGCTGGGAGTACCTACAGAATTGTAATGGAGTATTTTGAGAGCACGGCTAATGCGATAGCAGAGTTGCGCTGGGAAAGCCCATCCACTCCAAAGCAGCTCATTCCACAGGCTGCATTGGCGCTGCCAATAAAAGCCGGCAACCCGAATCCAGGTAATGGCGCTACGGATGTAAAGCAAATACCTGTACTCAAGTGGGCAGCAGGGGATTACGCCGTTTCACACGAGGTGTACTTCGGCACGGATGGAGAAGCCGTGAAGAATGCCACCACAGCTTCGCCAGAGTATAAAGGTACAAAGGCACTTGGTGACGAGAGCCATGATCCTGGGAAACTTGGCTGGGCTTCTACTTACTACTGGCGTGTTGACGAAGTCAATAGCGCCAATCCCGACAGTCCGTGGATTGGCAGCCTTTGGAGCTTCACGACAGCCAACTTCCTAATAGTGGAAGATTTTGAGGACTACAACGACTATCCGCCCGACGAGATATTCAGTACGTGGATAGATGGATATGGGACCACGACAAACGGTTCCACGGCAGGTTATCCTGAGCCGGACTTCCTTGCGGGAGAGCATTATGTTGAGACTACAATTGTTCACGGCGGCGGCCAATCGATACCGTTGTTCTACAACAACAATTTCAAATACTCTGAGGCGGCCATGACCTTGGTCTCGTCGCGTGACTGGACAGAGCAAGGTGTTGGAGTACTGTCGCTGTGGTTCTACGGTGATGCTTCTAATGCTGCTGAGCGGATGTATGTATCTCTCAACGGCAGCGCGGTGGTCTATCACGATGATTCCGACGCGGCGCTGATAAATACGTGGACGGAATGGAGAATCGACCTGCAAGATTTTGCGGCTCAAGGTGTGAACCTTGCCAATGTCAATACGATTGCTATTGGCTTCGGCGATAAGAATAATCTGAAAGCTGGCGGTTCAGGTATAGTCTTTTTTGATGATATTCGACTGTACAGGCCGAGAGAAGCTGCTGAATAGTAAAATCCGCTATAACGGAAATAACAGCAGGGCTTGAATGATTTCGGGGCCTATGCCAATCAGTTTGGTATAGGTCCCTTTTGTCTCCGCAGGCATTCAGATTGAGCATTAACCTTTCTATCGTAAGACGATATACTTAAGCGTGCTTTGAATAATCACGGTTCCTGTAAAGCCGTTTTTACACGGTCAACGTAACCGTACGGTAAAGTACACTTGCGACGCCGAAGAAATTGTTATAAATTAGTTCTCAGGAATTAGTTCCCACCACAATCGGGGATAGTCCTGGCCTTCGAGAATCCACTGGATGTCGTCGGTGCCATTAGCCGTCTCGTCCACGAAGTCCCAGCCGGCATCAAGAAATGTGCTGGCTGGCTGCATCTCTGCTGTGGCCTTGGCTGTGCCGCTGACACTCGTTGCCTGCCCGCTTGTCTGGATATCCCAGAAAGAGAACGTAACTTCGTCCATCCTCCACGGATTACTTGCCCCCACCAGTCCGCCGACATCCTGACTGCCACTGACCTACCCGTGCTGTAGCAGTAGGCCGCATTACCTTTAGACTCCCCCACTATTTGGTTGTTAGATCCCATCTCCCGAGGAAAAGTATCGTCAGTGTTTTCGCCGGTAATAGCCCCATTTTCGCGAGTTGTAAAATGCCATCATTCTTCGAAAATTCGTGTCACCATTTTGACTTCACAAATCTCAAAATTGATGAATAATGGAAGTACTAAACATCAAATTTTTGCCGAAAAACACATATTTTAAAGAATTTTAAAGATAAAATCGGATTGGACTAAACCGCTTCGCGGTAGTCTTGCCTTAGGTGTATTTGTAACGCGGGAGCTTTGATTTTGTTTGTTGTCCTATCCGTTTTCTGCCCTATGCTCCTTCTGAGGTACCCCGACGGTGGGTACGAAGAATGATAGTCTCTAACAAAGGAGTATGAAAATGAAAAATATCAGACAGCGAATGATCGAGGACATGAAACTAAGGGGACTGAAACCGAGCACTCAGGCAACATATCTGGAGGCCGTCAAAGTCCTGGCCAGGCACTACAACCGCCAACTCGATGAAATCACGCAAGAGCAGGTCAGGGATTTTTTGCTCTACCTGATTGATTCAAAGGGATACGCCAAGAGCACGTACAAGGTCTATCTGTATGCGATCAAGTTTCTATATCAAAATACACTTGACCGACAGTGGCGTTTCCTGCCGCTGGCACGCGTAAGCCCTGAGAGGAAGCTTCCGATCATACTGAGTCGGGATGAAGTATGGAGCTTACTGGATCTGGTTCGCCGAGACAAACCACGCATGAGTCTGATGTTGATGTACACGTGCGGCCTGAGGGTTTCCGAAGCTGTGCATCTTCGCCTCGAAGACATTGACAGCCGG
>SDBU01010183.1_pt1 | contig 10457 bp, 9 predicted proteins | sample 2277071 | NCBI WGS metagenome assembly SDBU01 (sample SAMN10397929, study PRJNA504765) | marine sediment metagenome | isolation source: marine sediment core GS08_GC12, 126 cmbsf | place: Arctic Ocean: Gakkel Ridge, Loki's castle | collected 2008
ACCATGGCTGAAGTGGCTCAATAAAGTGGTGATGAAAGCTTCTATAAAGGGAGTGCTAAGGAAGCTGAATATGAGAGATGTGGTATTGATGATCTCCAGCCCCATGCAGGATTACCTTATCGGCATGCTTGAGGAGCAGTTTTTGTGCTATGAAGTATACGATGCTTATGCCGAAGCCACGAACCTCTCAGAAGCAGTGAGGAAAAGGATGACCAAACTGGAGAACGATATCGTGAGCAAGGCTGATATCGTTTTTGCCTCAGCAAATAATCTAGCCGAAAGCAAAAGGAAATGGAATCAAAATACTTACTTCGTGCCTAATGCTGCCCATGTGGAGTTTTTCATGAGGGCACTGGACCCAGCAACCCAAATCCCCTCCGAGCTACTACAAATCAAGGAACCAAGGATCGGGCTTATCGGACATATTGATGACCTTCACACCGACATCGAGCTTTTTAATCACCTGGCAGAGAGACACCCTGAGTGGTCAATTGTCATTATTGGAGCCCTCCACGGCAGCCTCAGATTCAAGAAAGAGGTTCTTTCTAGATTTCAAGCTTTACCCAATATCCACCACCTTGGCTTAAAAATCTACGAAACCCTGCCTGACTACCTTAAAGGGCTTGACGTTTGCCTCCTTCCCTATAAGATTAACAGCTATACCGCCAGTGTTTTCCCCAATAAGCTATTCCAATACCTGGCAGGGGGGAAGCCAATTGTTTCTACCAATATTCCTGAAATGAAGCCGTACGGACAGGTTATAGCTATCGCCAGAGATTACGCTGAGTTTGAAAAGCTGGTTGAGGAAGCCCTTGAGGAGCCCAGCCCTGAAAAGATAGCGCAACGGATCGCAGTTGCCAGGGAGAACTCGGTGGAAAAAAGAGCCGAGCAGAAGATAGGTTTGATAGAGCCGCTTTTTGCGGCAAAGTCACAGGAGGAGTGCTAGGCAGTGAAGCTTCTCTTTGTCTATCAGGGATTGGTATCCTTTGTTGAGAAGGATTTGCGAATCCTGCAAGAAGCCCATGAGGTGCGAGAGTGCCGCTTCAAAGGGGTTAAAGATATCCCAACTCTTCTCAAAGGGATTTGGTGGTGTGATATTACCTTCTCCTGGTTTGGTGCTCTACCTGCCTTTTTTGCTGTGCTGCTCTCCAGGCTGCTGGGCAAGAAATCCGTAGTGGTAGCTGGAGGATATGATGTGGCTAGAGTGCCTGAAATCGGCTATGGGCTATTTGCCTCCTGGTGGAAGAAATATTGCCCCCTGTTTGTCTTCAGGTATGCTGACCTTATTCTTTGCGTCTCTGAGGCTAACAAATTGGAAACACTAGGTAATGCTAAGGCTAATCCAAGAAAGGTGAAGCTGGTATACCATGGTTTTGATGAGGCAACTTTTAGAAGGATGCCAGAGATTGAAAAAGAAGACATCGTCTTAACGATTGGCGCAGTGGACAAAGGAACCTTACCAAAAAAGGGCTTAGAGCTTTTTGTCAGGAGTGCTGAATTTTTGCCTCAAAGGAGGTTTTTCCTTGTCGGACCCTGGAATGATAGGGCTATTGATAGATTGAGGAGAAATGCCTCTCCAAATGTAACCTTTACTGGTGGAGTTTACGGAGAGGAACTCATCAAGATATGTAATCGGGCAAGGGTCTATGTTCAGGCTTCTATCCATGAGAGCTTTAGCTGCTCATTAGCTGAAGCTATGCTCTGTGAGTGTGTCCCTGTAGTCTCTCGTCGCGCCGCCCTCCCCGAGGTGGTAGGCGATTGTGGCTTCTATGTGGATGACCTTGAGCCGCAGGAGGTAGCAGCCAGAATAGAGGAGGCACTATCATCAGACCCATCCCTCGGCAGGAGGGCGAGGGATAGAGTGATAAAGGAGTTCCCCTTGGAAAAACGCAGGGAGGAGCTTTTGCAGGCGCTGGCGCACTATGCAGCATTTTATTCAGTTATGCAGTGAAGAATTTATTGGGGGAAGAAAACATGAAACCAATTCAGAAAGAAACTCAACACTGGTACAAGGAGTACTACCAGAAAAAGGGACAAGACGGGAATGACTTATTGACTAACCCTGAAGTTCTCTTTCAACACTTCGGATTTGAATATTCGGTTATTTCTGCTTTAAGAAAAATAAAGTTCGATAAAAAGAGGGCGAGGATTCTCGATGTTGGATGTGGCGTAGGAGGTATTTTAGCAAGATTCTTACAATTGGGATTTGAACCAAACAACCTATATGGCATTGATATTATAGATAAAAGAATAGTTGTTGCGAAATCGAGGTACTCCAACCTAAATTTCATACATGATGATGCGTCATCAATGCCGTTTGAATCCAACTATTTTGACTTGGTGATAGAGTCAACAATGTTTGTTCAAATAACTGACGAAACATTGTCTCAGGAAATAGCTAGTGAAATGTTACGGGTAACTCAACCGTCGGGACACATACTTTTGATTGACTGGCGCTACTCAAAGCCTGGTAATTCAAACTATCTTGGAGTCTCAACTAAGAGGATAAGAAAGATGTTTTCCGTTGGGTCATCTTCAAAGATTATCTGTCAGGTACATGGTGCTATAGTCCCACCTGTTGGGAGAAAAATATCGAAGTATTTACCTTCGGCCTATTTCATATTGAGAGCAGTATTCCCTTTTCTGGCTGGGCAACAAGCTACGCTTTTGCAAAAAACATGATGCTTATTTAGCTACCAAGGAGTGGGTAGATAGGAGAGATGTCTGTGCCGCTTATCATATCGAGGTATCATCCAGGTAGCTGGTGGCGCTGGCGCACTATGCAGCATTTTATTCAGTTCACTGACTCTGATGTTGTTCTGGATGCTGGCTGTAGCGATGGCTATATTAGCGCCGAGATAAGTCCTAAAGTGAATAAGGTCATCGGTGTGGATATTAGCTCTGCGGTTATTCAAAGAAATAGGAAGCTATTGAGGTTACCAAACCTTTCCTTTGAGACCTTAGACTTGGCAAATATAAGTCAGTTATTTCCACCGGGGAGCTTTACAAAAATAGTTTGTCTGGATGTCATGGAACATGTTAACAATCCGCCAGCTATATTATCTAATTTCTATGCTATCCTCCGAGATGGGGGGCTTGTGTATGCAACTATTCCCTTTGGGGGTAGTCATGGACACTATAATCTGAGTCCCGATGAAACTGAGAAGCTTCTCAAAGGGCAAGGCTTCCAGGTCGAGCAACTACTAACCATCAGACCTGGGTATGCCACTGCACTCACCTTCGCCATATTCAGGAGACTCAGGGCATTACAAGGAAGGAGGGGGAGTGAGGCAGATGTATTTTCAGAGACATACGCTTTCAAAGCAGCCCAAAATCCGAGTCTCACTGTTCGAGCTTATATTAAGCTTGTCTCCCCCATTCTCAAAGCCTTATCCAGATTGGATCGCATCCCATTTCGTGAGCCAGGCAGTCTCCTTATAGTGATAGCCAGAAAGCCATTAGATATCAGGATATTATGAATATCTGGATACTTAACCATTATGCCGGTACACCAGAGCAACAGGCAACCAGGAGCTATGACGTTGGAAAGGAGCTGGTGACGAAAGGTCACAGGGTGACCATCTTCGCTTCAAGCTTTAGTGAGTATAAGTTTACAGAAATGCGACTCAAACCCGGAGAGAAATGGAAGGCTGAGGACTATGATGGTGTCAGGTTCATCTGGCTTAGGACAACCCCTTATAAAGGGAACGAATGGCGTCGGGTTATGAACATGCTTGGTTACGCTTGGCGGGCTTTTTGGGTTGGTAAAACCTTTAAGGAGAGACCTGATGTAATAATAGGCGTATCGGTTCACCCTTTTGCTGCCCTTTCCGCATATATACTATCCAGGTTCAAGAAAAGCCGCTTCTTTTTTGAGGTTACCGACCTCTGGCCACAGGTTCTTATCGAATTTGGCAGATTATCTAAGAGAAGTCCTATTACATGGGGATTGAGGGCTTTAGAGAAGTTCCTCTATAAGAAAGCAGAAAGGATAATCCCGTATTGGCCCCATGTTGATGATTATGTAGCTAAGCTTGGCATTTCAAAGGATAAAGTTGTCTGGATTCCTCACGGGGTGGTCATGTCTCGGTATGAAGGGCTTAAACCGTATGAGGGAGGAACTTCGAGCCCCTTTGTCATAATGTATCTCGGAGGCTATGTAAATTTTATGGCTCTGGATGTTATCCTAAAGGCTGCCAGGGTAGTTCAAAGTGAAGGGGGAAATCATATAAGGTTTGTTTTTGTAGGGGGTGGTGCAGAGAAATCCAACCTTATAAAGCTCTCAGCTGATATAGGTCTCCATAATACTGAGTTTCGCGACATGGTGCCTAAGTCTGAGATACCCAAAGTCATGGGGGAGGCGGATGCCTTTATATGGGGGCTGAAGGATATTCCTCTTTTGCAGTATGGGATTAGCACCAATAAACTTTGTGATTACCTGGCATCAGGGCGTCCCATATTATTTGCCGGCAATCCAAAGAAAAACCCTGTGGAAGAGGCAAGGGCTGGTATCACCGTTCCACCAGAAAATCCGGAAGCATTGGCTGAGGCTATTACCCAACTTGTAGCGATGAAGCCTGAGGAGAGAATTCAGATGGGGAAAAACGGGTTAGAATATGTGAAAAAGCATCACGATATCCGGGTACTTGCCGACAGACTGGAAGGATTGTTATAAAGATGTTGAAGCGTCTATTTGACATAACGGTTTCTTTCGTAGGACTTGTGGTTCTATCCCTGCTGTTTCTCGGTATCGCCATACTGATTAAGCTGGACTCTAAGGGTCCCGTTTTCTATAAAGGAGTGAGAGTCGGTAGATTTAGGGAGCCTTTTAGGATGTATAAGTTCAGAACGATGGTAGTGGAAGCTGAAAAGCTCGGTGGTCTCGACACACCGGCAGACGACCCCCGCATTACTAGAGTCGGTGAATTTCTCAGGAGCCGATACCAGCTTGATGAGCTGCCTCAACTCATCAACATCCTTAAGGGAGGCATGAGCTTTGTCGGACCCAGACCTGAAGTCCCGGAACGTGTGGCGCTTTATAGCGAGGAAGAGAAGGCTGTCCTAAGTGTGCGTCCCGGGTTAACAGATTATGCCTCAATCTGGAACCCAAATGAAGGCGAAATTCTTCGTGGAAGCCAAGATCCGGAGAAGGACTATATGGAAAAGATAAGACCTGAAAAAATCAGGCTACAACTTGAATATGTAAGGAATCACTCTTTCTGGATTGATATCAGAATAATCTTGCAAACCCTGAAAACTATTGTATTGGGATAGCATTATGCAAGAACAGGAAATCAACGAGTACAGAAACATAGCAAAGGAAATAAGAAGAGAGCTACTCAATATGGTTTATAGGTCAAAGAGTGGGCATATTGGGTCATCTCTTTCTATCGTTGAGATATTGGTAGCCTTATATTTCAAATGCCTTCGAATTTCCCCAAAGGAGCCTGAGGGTGAAAATAGAGATAGATTCATTTTGAGCAAGGGGCATGGCTGCCCGGCATTATACGCCGCGCTTGCTCACAGAGGGTTCTTTGGGTCGGACATTCTAAACGGATTTGCAGTTGATGGCGGCACGTTAGAACAGCATCCAACTCGCAATATCGCACAGGGGATTGAAGTTTCTACCGGTTCTTTAGGCCATGGGCTTTCAATAGGTGTAGGAATGGCGATTGCAGCAAAATATGACAAGTCAAACTACAGAATAGTTGTACTTTTGAGTGACGGGGAGATGGACGAAGGCTCTGTTTGGGAAGCGGCAATGCTTGCCTCTCATCATAAGCTTGATAACTTGATTGCCATAGTTGATTACAATAAGATTCAGGCATTAGGAAGAACAAATGAGGTAGTCAACTTGGAACCATTAACTGAAAAATGGCATTCGTTTGGATGGGAAACGGAAGAAATTGGTGGTCATGATTTCGAGCAAATTATAAACGCCCTTGAGAGGATTCCGTTTCGGCAACTGAAACCAAGTGTTATTATTGCTCATACTGTAAAAGGAAAGGGCGTATCATTCATGGAAGATAAACTCCTGTGGCACTATAGATGCCCTGATGAAGAGGAATATACGAAAGCAATGAAGGAACTTTCTTAATTCAACATGAGAACTACTTTTGTTAAAACCCTAGAAAAACTTGCCGAGAACGATAGTAGCATTTTTCTGCTTACCGGAGATTTAGGCTTCAGACTATTTGACAGATTCAGAGATGCTTATCCCCAAAGATTCCTGGATGTCGGTGTTGCCGAAGCAAATATGGTGGGCGTTGCCGCTGGGCTGGCATTATCAGGCAAGAATGTATATTGCTATTCGATAGCTACTTTTCTGACTACACGTTGCCTTGAGCAAATTCGGATTGATTTATGCTATCAAAATCTAAATGTCAAATTAATAGGGGTCGGCGCCGGATGGAGCTATGGGCTTGAGGGTATGACACATCATGCTATCGAAGACATTTCTATTATGAGGTCCCTCCCCAATATGACAGTCGTTGCTCCCGGCGACCCACTGGAAGCTGGGGCAGTAATAACCGAATCGGCTATTTATAAGGGTCCGCTTTATATTCGGCTTGGTAGGGATAACGATCCGCAGGTGCATAAAGGTATACCCAATTTTAAAATTGGCAAAGGCATCATTATTAATAAAGGAAGCGATCTTACTATTATTGCTACAGGAACCATGCTCCATGCGGCAAGAATTGTTTTAGATATATTAGCGAGTAAGGGCTTAAGTGCAACCTTAATCAGTTTGCATACCATAAAGCCTTTGGATGTAAACCTCATCCAGAAATGTGCCAAAGAGAGCAAGGTGATCTTTACTATAGAGGAGCATAGTATTATAGGCGGGCTGGGCTCTGCCGTGGCTGAGATTTTAATGGAATCAGGTTATAGAGGGTTATTCAGGAGAATAGCGATACCAGATAAGTATTGTTCAGATATTGGGGGGGCAGAATACCTTCGTGAAAAGCATGGACTTACTCCAGAGACAATAACAAATCGTATCTTAAGAGAATATGAACAAATGAGGAGGGAAACTACTGTATGACTTACAAAGTTCCCTTCGTAAATTATCCGGCCCATTATCGCAGCATGGAAAGCGAAATAGATGCCGCAATAAAAGAGGCGCTGTCTAAGGGTGATCTAATCCTTCGTCATCAGGTGCAAGATTTTGAAAATAGTATAGCTTCTTTTTTGGGGGTAAAGTATGCAGTGGGCGTAAATAGTGGCACAGATGCTATAATCCTTTCCTTACACGCTGCCGGACTAGGGCAAGGTGATGAAGTTATAACCGTAGCTCATACTTTTGTAGCCCCGATAGAAGCCATTGTTCACTGTAGGACGACGCCGATTCTGGTGGATGTCGGCGAGGATTTTAATATGGAAGTGGATAAATTAGAGCAAGCCATTACTCCTCGCACTCGAGCCATTATCCCGGTTCATCTTAATGGTCGTCTTTGTAATATGGAGAAATTGATGGCAATCGCTCAAAAGCACAATTTAATCGTGATTGAGGATGCGGCTCAGGCACTAGGTGCCACCTTCGACGGGGAAAAGGGTGGCTCACTTGGTTCGGCTGGTTGTTTTAGTTTTTACCCAGCAAAACTTCTCGGAGCGGCTGGAGACGGGGGGCTGGTGTGCACCAATGAGGAGGATTTTGCCGAAAAAATTCGTCTCTTGAGAGACCATGGACGACCAAGTAACGATAAAAATAAGCATCTCTGTTACGGTTTTACCAGTCGTTTAGATAACCTTCAGGCAGCCATTCTGAACGTTAAGTTGAAATATGTGCCGAAGTGGATTCAAAGAAGGAGAGAGATCGCTAGCCTTTATGATAAAGGTCTGTCTAATATCCCAAGCGTAAAACTTCCACCCTCACCAGCATTGAATGACCGTTTCTTTGATGTTTACCAAAATTATGTCTTACGAGTTTCAGAAAGAGATAAACTTGCCCTGTATTTAGAAGAGAAAGGGATTGAAACAATTATTTCAAATCCAATTCCAGTGCATCATCAGCAGGCTCTGGGGCTTTCGCATTTTCATCTTCACAAGACAGAGCAATTTGCCAAGGAGGTTATCTCCATCCCCATGATACCTGAAATAAGTGATGAACAGGTGGAATATGTCATACAGTCAACCCGTGGTTTCTATATGAAGTAGCTGACTTCATCAAGGAGAGTCAATGAGACCGGATTACACCACCGTAACAGAAATACCAAGGGGCAGGGTAACACGTGAGCAGTTGACGAGGATGTGCACCCGCTATTATTTTGCTTCCAAGTTTTGTGAAGGGAAGGATGTTTTGGAAGTGGGGTGTGGTGCTGGTCAGGGATTGGGTTATCTAGCTAGAAAGGCGAGGAGAGTGGTTGGTGGAGATTGCACTGAGAATATGGCGAAATGTGCCCAAGAGCACTACAAGGGGAGGGTGGAAATTCAATGCCTGGATGCGCACGAGTTACCTTTCAAGAACGACAGCTTTGATGTGGTAATATTATTTGAAGCTATTTATTATCTGGCCCACCCAGAAAAGTTCCTCGGTGAATGTCAGCGTATTCTCAGAAAGAATGGTGTACTCCTCATTTGTTTACCCAACAAGGATTGGTCCGGTTTCTGTAAAAGCCCTTTTAGCACCAGATACTTTTCTGCCCCGGAATTGCATTCATTATTGAAGCAAAGGCATTTCGAGGTCGAACTTTTTGGTGATAGCCCTGTGTCTGTAAAATCAGTCAAGGATAGGCTCATATCTATCATAAGGAGAATAGCGGTTGCTCTTCACCTAATACCAAAAACAATGAAAGGAAAGGAAATCCTTAAAAGGATCTTTTTCGGTAAGCTATTAACGCTAGAGGGAGAGATTGAGGATGGGATGGTGGAATATTGTGAGCCCGTGCCTATCCCTTGCGATTCTCCTAACTGCGAGTATAAGGTTCTATTTGCTATAGCCCGCAATTGATGAGTTTCCCAACTATAGCGCGGCGAACCGGGTACTACAGGCATAACCTAGATATATGCCCCAAGTACCTAGACGGAAGGCAGCTTTTATGACGAGGATGAGAGTTCAAGATAGTCGGATGTATGTTCTGGGCGGCATAGAAGCTATAGTTGTTGCTCTAGCCACTATCCTGGCTTTCTTTCTTCGTTTTCCTCCCTCTGAAGCATCGCAGAATCTGGCTCAATTCTGGTGGGCAGTGCCCTTGAGCGTGGGCGTGCGGATAGTTTTGTTTTGGCTATTCGGGCTGTATAACTGGGTATGGTATTATTTTGGGGTCAGGGAGGCTCTTCGTCTTGGCCTAGCCATAGTTTCCAGCACAGTACTGATGGCTGCTATTTTGCTTCCGGTAAGTGGCTTCTCCTTCCCTGAGACATTACTGGTTGTGGACTGGCTTCTGGTTATGCTCTTGATTGGTGGGGAGCGCCTCTTTATCAGGGTACTGCGAGAGGTCCGGCAGAATAGGGAGAAAGTCGGCACGGGCAAAAAGTGGAGGTTGCTAGTAGCCGGGGCGGGTGATGCTGGAGAGAAGATTGGCCGGGAAATAGTTCAGCGCCGTTCTCTTAACTATCACTTGGTAGGATATGTTGATGACGACCCAAGAAAGAGGGGACAGAGAATACATGACGTACCGGTGTTGGGGACTACCCAAGATATCCCGCAGATAGCAAACCAGCATACTGTAGATGAGGTAATCATTGCCATTCCCTCTGCCTCAGGAGCAGATATACGCCGCATTGTGGAGCAAACCCAGAAAGCCAAGATTAAAGTAAGAACTATCCCTAGCATTAATCAGCTCATCGTGGGTAAAGTAGGAATTAGCCGACTAAGAGAAGTAGAAATAGAGGACCTCCTTGGCAGAGAAGTTCGCACCCTTGATTTGGATTCCTCTTTTTCCTATCTAACCGATGCCAGAGTGATGGTTACCGGGGCTGGGGGGTCAATTGGTTCAGGGTTGTGCCACGAGATAGCTACTTTAAGACCGGCCCAGCTCATTCTGTTCGAGCGGGGCGAGAATGAGCTCTACGAGATAGAGCTGGAGTTACGTCACCGATTCCCAGCTTTGAAGGTGGAAGCTGTGCTTGGGAGTATCCAGAATAAGAGTAAGATGGAAAATGTAGTAGCCAACCACCACCCAAGTGTCATCTTTCACGCTGCCGCTCATAAGCATGTTCCATTGATGGAGGCTAATCCCTGTGAAGCGGTGCTTAATAACATCTTTGGCACCAAGATAGTAATCGATGCTGCTGAACGCTATCGCGTAGATAGATTTGTCCTTATCTCTACGGACAAGGCAGTCAATCCTACTAGTGTTATGGGTGCCACTAAGCGGATGGCCGAGATGATGATGCAGAATAAAGCAGTTAGGAGTAATACTAAGTTCATGGCAGTTAGATTTGGCAACGTCCTGGGAAGTCGAGGTAGCGTGGTGCCCTTATTTAAGAGGCAGATTGCTCAGGGTGGACCACTT
>SDBU01010184.1_pt1 | contig 10457 bp, 11 predicted proteins | sample 2277071 | NCBI WGS metagenome assembly SDBU01 (sample SAMN10397929, study PRJNA504765) | marine sediment metagenome | isolation source: marine sediment core GS08_GC12, 126 cmbsf | place: Arctic Ocean: Gakkel Ridge, Loki's castle | collected 2008
CAGGTGGTTCCAGTTGCAAGGGCCACCGGAGGCGGGCATAGCGTTGGACACCACGAACGAGATTTCCACCGGACGCGACTTATGGGTAACGCATAGCCCGAAGGGGGAGAGGATAAGACCCCCCGACTCGTCGGAATTGGGATGGTCCGATGATGCTACGCTCATCGAGACTCTCGACCCTGTCGGAGGGGTGAAATCATCGCGTCACAACTACGTGGACAGGGTACTAAAACGGAGACATCGATGGGATTCCGAGAATACGACATCGGGGTGATAGGCGGCGGCATCATCGGCCTTGCGACCGCGATGAGGCTTACCCAGGAGTACCCCAGGTACAAGGTCGTCGTGTTGGAGAAAGAGCCCGATGTCGCTCAGCACCAGACGGGCCGCAACAGCGGCGTCATACATGCGGGGATCTACTATAGCCCCGGGTCCCAGAAGGCGGACTTCTGCTCGGTCGGCGGGAGGATGTTGCGCCGTTTCTGCGATGAGCGGGGCATCGAGTACTCCATCTGCGGCAAGCTCATCGTCGCTATCGACAAGTCGGAGACGCCGCTCCTGGATGAGCTGCACCGCAGGGGCACAGCCAACGGAGCGCAAGGCCTTGAGATCGTGGGGAAGGAGCGGCTGCGAGAGATCGAGCCGCACGCCGCCGGAATCAGGGCTGTGTTTTCTCCCGGCACCGGCATAGTCGACTTCGCGAAGGTCACGAGGGCTTTCGCCACAGAAGTAATCGAGAACGGCGGCGACCTTTTCACAAGCGCCGAGGTGCTGGGAATAGCCTCTCGCGATGGCAAGCACTATCTGCACACCCCCAAGGGAGAAGTCCCCGCCAACCACGTGGTTAACTGCGCCGGACTTCAGGCAGATAGCATTGCGCGGAGAATGGGCCTGGAGACTGGGCTGCGCATAATCCCTTTCCGTGGGGAGTACTTCTCTCTGAGGCCCGAGCGGTCTGGTCTGGTGAGGGGGCTGATCTATCCGACGCCCAACCCCAAGCTGCCATTCCTGGGCGTCCACTTCACCAAGCGGGTCGATGGAAGCGTGGAGGCCGGGCCCAACGCCGTGCTCGCACTTGCGCGAGAGGGTTACAGGAAGACCGACTTCGATATGCGCGAGGTGCTGGGGATCCTCACATACCCAGGGTTCTGGCGCATGGCGATGGTCCACTGGAAGACGGGATTCAAGGAGCAATACCGGTCACAGATGAAACGTTCGTTCGTCCGATCTCTCCAGACCCTCGTGCCGGAGGTGCAAGAGGACGATGTTTGGGAGCCGAGCGCGGGCATACGCGCCCAGGCGGTGGGTCGAAACGGGGAGCTGTTGGAAGACTTCAGGATCGTACGGACCGAGAAATCCATTCACGTGCTCAATGCTCCCTCGCCAGCCGCAACGACCAGCCTCGCTATCAGCCGGTACATCGTGGACCTGATCGGGGAGTCTTTTGACCTGGTGGCTTGAGCCGCATGCGTCGGGACCCGTAGTGCGGTCGTGGCCCCGATGAGACTGGCGACAGACGACGAGCCGTGCTATTCCTTCGCGGCTGCCTTCGCTCGTGGCTAAACGCTCGTAGTCCGCTCGTTGCGTGTCCCAGAGCCGGTGGACAGCACCGTGGCGCCACAGCACCGCTTGTATTTCTTCCCGCTCCCGCAGGGACAGGGATCGTTCCTCCCCACTCCGGTCTTCCTGGCTTGATTCTGGACCGCGGCGATAGACACCGCTCTCGTGCGGGTCCTCTGGCTGGCCGGCATCGAGCCGCCCTGCACAGCCAGGCCCATTGGCCTGGCCATTCCTATCGCTAGCTGTTCCAGTCGGGAGTAGCTGCGACTGAAGAACTGCTTGTAGGACTGGCAGAAGTAGGGAAGGCTGTTCTCGGCCTTGCCCACGTTGGTAACCCGGTATCTCGGGCACTCCCCGTAGCAGAGGGTCAGCCAGGGGCACTCCACACAGTCGGGGTGCAGGTGGGCCTTGGCCTGTGAGAACCGGCGGAACCTGTCGCCTTCGAGCATCTCCAGCAGAGACGTGCTGTGGATGTTGCCCAGGCGCCATTCCTCCTCCACGAAGAAATCGCAAGGATAGCAGTCACCGTTGTGCTCCATCAGGACGTAGCCGCAGTTCGGAGAGAGCAGGCATGCCTCGCTGGGGAATCCCCACAGCATCTGCGCCAGGTTGTCGAGCCAGCGGACCCGTACCCTGTCAACGCCGATCTCCAACCACGACTCAAACACCTCGATCAAGAACCGGCCCCACTGGTCCGGGGTAATGGACTCCTCGGTAATCCCGCCCTCGGCCGCGCAGTTGCAGCCTGGCTGGACCTCCATGCAGGGAATGAACTGCAAGTGGGTGAAGCCCTGCTCCACCAGCCAGTGCAGCAACTCGCGTGGCCGTTCCACGTTCGCCTGGCTTACCACGGTCAGGATGTTGAAAGGCACGTTGTGGCGCTGTAGGCACTCTATGCCCGTCATGACCTTGTCATAGGCGCCACGGCCATTTCGGTCCACCCTGTAGCGATCATGCATTTCACGGGGGCCGTCCAGGCTCACCCCCACCAGGAATCCGGAGCGACTGAAAAACCTGGCCCAATCATCGTTCAGCAAGGTGCCATTGGTCTGAATGGCGTTGCTCACAGGAGGCGGATTCACAGGGCTGACCTTCCAAGCATAACGGACCTCCAGTTCCACCACCTTCTCGAAAAAGGGCAGCCCCATCATTGTCGGTTCCCCTCCCTGCCACATGAAAGAGAGGTGAGGAGTAGAAAGAGGCACGTACTGCTTGATAAGCGCCTCAAAGGTCTCCGGTGTCAGTTCGGGGTGGTCTCGCCATGGGTAGAGAGCCTGCTTGGAGAGGTAGAAGCAATAGCTGCAGTTGAGGTTGCAGCGGCTGGAGGCGGGCTTCATCAACACCCCCAAGTGGTGCTTGACCTGCCGCCGCGATGCGCCCGATACTGCCCCGAGACTCGTGTCCATGAAGTGGCGCCTCCGCCGGTACCCTCGGCCCTTGCCATCAGAGATGCGAGCCCATCTTAGCAGCGTGCCGTGGTTGCGTCCATCGGCCCCAGCCTGCCGACTGGGATCTCTCGATTGTCTGGTAGTCGCCTAGTGCCCTGTCCACTTGATTCTGATGACATTGAGCTTCAGTGCTACCCCCTCTCTAACTCTCCCCCAAAAGGGCTATGCTTTACCCACAACTCGTTGCTCACCATCGGTCGCCGGGGTTCGAAGGGGCGAAGCCCCTCGTGCGGCCTGGTGGCAACCCCCCAGCCCCCTATTGGTTGCACTATGGTCACGCCCCCTAGCAGGGCGAAGTATTTCGGGGGCAACCCCGTGGTACGGCCACCAACGCCGTGGCGATCCGAGATTGCGCGCCTTGCACGATTGCTGGCTCAGCCATACAATCAGCCGTGCTAGAGAGGCTCCCTTGCGGCCACGATGTTGAAGCGAGGGGACTGAGTCTGACGGTACGCACGTTGGCTTCTACATAGGGAAGGAAGAACTCATGATCGATGCGGAACTGCGAACAACCCTCATGTCTCTTTCGATGGCGCTGTTGGCGGACGCCAGGGTCAGGTTGGGTCTGCCCGAGAGTCATCTTGAGCCCGGCATACGGCCGGTGGCGGCCTTCAGCAGGATGGTCGGTCGAGCGGTGACGGTGCGGTTGGAGGTTGCCCGAGACAAGGATTCGGCAGACCTGGCGTTGATGAGGCAGGCGTACGAGTCGGGCGCGGATTCGTTCGGCTCAATCATCGTGATACAGGTACCTGTCGAACTGCACCGATACGGGATCGTCGGCGAGGGAGCGGCGACGTGGGCGCGCCAGCGTGGCTTTGTTGGGGCTCTGGTGGAGGGCGCGGCGCGAGATACCTATGAGCTGCGAGAGATGGAATTCCCCGTGTTCTCTCGAGTGGTCTCGCCGGGCTACATTGTGGGCAAAGCATCGGCGGTGGCCCTCGCGGGTCCCGTGCTGGTGGGAGGCAGGACGATTCACGAAGGCGACGTAATCGTCGCTGACAACGACGGGGTGATTGTCATTCGACCGGCCGAGCTCGACGACGTCGCCGCCCGGGCCCTAGCTATCAAGGAGTGGGAAGGGCGTGTCCTGGCTATGTTGGCTGATGGCGGGACCCACGAAGATGCAGTTCAAGCCGCCGGTCCGATGCCATAGCGCCGCGTCAGCGAGGTTCTGCGAGAGACCGTCAGGGAGCTTCCCTTGATGCCACTCCCGTCCGCCTCAAGTGGATGGCTGCGACACGGCGAACGTATTCGAACTCGTGTCGCAGCGCATGGCCAGATTCAGGCCCTGCGTCTTCGGCCCTTCGTCAAGCCTGCTTCTCTCCACGGATCCTCGACAGAGCGTTCCACAGGATTCCCGTTGGCGTCCAAGGTGATCAGACGCAGGCGGCCCCTCCCATGCGGCGATTGATCCGGCGCGATCCTTTCGAGAAAATCCCTTTGAGTGAAGGTTAGCTTCTTCTGCTTGTGATAGATGACGTGTAGATTGAGGGGGGCCTTGAGTTCGGCGACGTCGGCTATCGCGAGCAGCCCGGCGCGCAACTCGGCTGTCAGCCCAGCCCTGGAAACCATCCCAATTCCCTGATTCCCCCCCATTACCACCTGTTTGATTGCTTCCTGGCTGCCGAGTTCCATCGAGATATTGTCCGCGAGTCCCAGCCCGTTCAGCAACTCGTCCGTGATCTGGCGGGTTGCCGAACCGGGCTCGCGGGCGATGAAGAACGCGTCATTCAGATCCCTGGGACTCGCGTCGCTCGTCGTCGCCAGCGGGTGAGCCGGGCTGCAAATCGGGACTACCTCGTCCTTGGCCAGAGACTTCGAGAGAAGCTCGGTCCTAGCAGATCCCCTCGCAACAAACCCAATGTCCACGGAGCGGTCCAGGACCATCTTCTCGATAAGGTCCGAATTGGCAATCCCAATGGACAACTCAACGCGGGGATAGTCCTGTTTGAACACGTCTAATGCGTTCGGCAGGTGATACTGCCAGACAACGCTCGCACCGAGGTTCAGCCGACCTATGGCAATCCCCCTCAGGTCCTCCATCTCCGACTTCAGATCATCCGCTACCGAGAGCAACTGCTCTGCCTTCGCGTACAAGAGCCGGCCAGCCGAATTGACGACTGATCTGCGGCCCACGCGGTTGAAGAGAGACACCCCCAGTCCGCTCTCCAGGGCTTTGATATGCGCCGAGATAGCGGGCTGAGTTATGAACAGCCGTTCGCTGGCCCTGGACATGGTGCCTTCGTTGACCACCGTGTGGAAGACCACCAGACGGTACAGGTCCAGTTGCTCCACGGGGTTCGGCTTCTCGCCAGTTCCTGCCGTTCTGCGTAGTCGGTTTGCTTGCATCCCATCCGCTTCCGTCTGCGAGCGCCTCTGAGTCCAGGGCGCCGCCTCGTTGTGAGCGTTGCCCGCGTGAGTGGTGTCCGGACCCAGACCTTCAACAGGTGCGGTGTTGACCAAGATGTCCGTGGCCCAAACATGCGGGGGTTCGATAGAGCGACCGTTCGGGCCGTCCAGCGGCATGAGCGGTACCATACCACCGTATCAGAAGCCCCCTCCCACTTCGCCGAGGCGCCCACTCACAAAACCGATGGCTCTACGCAGCCAGCGAGGTGCCACGCTGGCATGGCGCCGTCGCAATCCAGAACCTGCCCTGAGCAAATCCATAAGCAGGTGTGGACTGACGTACTCGCAAGGGCCTGCGATGTGGGTGTTGGCACCCAAGAGCGTCTGGCGGCGAAGACCGAGCCAGCATCGGTGTTGCCTGTAGGCGGACGCCGCCGACCGCAACCCGCGGCTTCCCCGTGGCCCCCAGACCCTGTGGGAATCCAAGGGCAAAGACAGACACCGATGCCAGTCCTCCAAGCGGGGATGGCTCACTGGGGTAGGTAATGGGGTATCTCCCGTTCGTGGTGAGCCTGTCGAACCATGACCGGGATGCCCGGCGGGCAGCCCTTCGACAAGCTCTCCCCCGACCTGTCGGGGAGGGTCCCGATGACCGTCCCGATACGCCCCGATACATCGGGGCTATCGGGATCCTCGACTTGTCGGGTTAGCATCATCGGACAGGGCGAACGGATAGAGCAGTATCCAGATGCAATACATACCCCAGTCAGCAGCGGGGATAGGGAAGGAACTTGCAGCACGGGCTCGGCGAGAGCCAAGGTTGCGCTTCACCTCCGGCCCGAGTGCGTTCGCACCGAGAAGATCGTTGACCCCGGGCACGGCGAAGTCGACTGGTGCGACCCTAACATTGACTTCAGCCGCTACTCCTCGACGGGCGTGATCGGCGACCCGACCCACGCCAGCGCGAACCTTGGGTCTGAGCTTTGGGAAGGGGTGGTCGAAGAGGTCTCGAGGATCCTCAGGGATATCGCGGGGGAACGAGACTGACGAGAGACCTGACGGCCTGGGCAAGCGCCGCTTCCTCCGGCGCACGTCGCACGGTGGCATAGCAGACTGACAATGACTTGTGCGCGTTGCGCCTGAACGGTGCGGCCGCTCACGTGCCTCTCGGGACCGGAACCAGGCTTCAGCCAATAATCCGGCCCAAGAGGATGACCCGCCTGCGGCAGACCGAATGTGTCAACGGGGACAGAGGTGCTCCGGCCCTGGGCCGTCGCTAGAGGGCAGGTCCGGTCTCGTGATCACCGCAGCGCGAGGAACAGACCGCCGCTACTGTAATCGATCAAACTGGCCATGTCATGCTTGGCCAAAGGCCTGTCGAGTACGGCGTATGACCCGGCACTGAGGGCGTCCCTTATGTCCACTTCCGCGGCAGAACTCGCCATCACTATGACCGCGCTGTTCAGAGCCATGCGCTTCACCGTTCTCAAGGTCTGATGCCAGCTCATTCCTTGCAAAACCTGGTTGAGTATCACGAGTTGGTACCTGGCTTTGGCAAGTTGGTCCTCGATACTGCTGGGGTCCTGGAGCTTCGTAACCTTGTAGCCAAGATCATGCAGAAGGGACTGGATTTCGGACGCTGTGTCTGGGTCTTGGCTCACCATCAACGCTGTTTTCAAACTGGGGTTTGGCATGTTAGGTTCAGTTCCTTGGCCCTTCTGGGCGTTTTGTGGCCGGGGTGCGGGACCGCTCTGGACCTAGGAAGCCAACGGGCTGACCATACTAGCGTCGCTTGCTCTGGATGCTCAGAGTAGCAATCGCGATCTATATGGCCCCCGACCTGTCGGGACTCCCTACTCCGCAACATTGCCCGGATGTCTACAACGCGGGACAGACTGCCGATCCGCCCACGGCTGATCATGATCTCTCAAGCGTGGGAAGCCGGAGAGCGACAGAGCACTATGCCTCGCTTGCTCTCCTCGACCTTGCCGCGAAGCGTCGAACGGTTTCCGTCAATACCTCCAACGCAAACGGCTTCACCAGCACGGGGTTGCCGGTCCGTTCAATGAACTCTTGTGTTTGGGCGCCCATGATGTCGCCGGTAATGAGCACGACTCTTGAAGCGACCTCGCCAGGCAACTGACGCATGTGTTCAAAGAGCGCTGCCCCACTGACGTCTGGCAACTTGATATCCAACAGGACCAGATCGTACCTGTCGAGGTCGGTCCTGTCAATCACGTCTGAACCCCGGGTGGCGATGTCGACTGAATGCCCCTGTGCGCTGAGAGTCCGCGCCAGCGTTCGCGCGACCACCGGATCGTCTTCCACTATGAACATGCTCATAGGGCCGCAAGGCACACGTCTGGAAGCGTCTCGCTCTGGGGCAACATCGGCCGGAGGCGCCTGGGCGACAGGCAACTCGATGGTGAACGTCGTTCCTTCTCCGCGCGCGCTCTTGACACGGATCTCCCCTTCGTGCTCGTGGATGATTCGGTGGGACACGCTGAGCCCGAGGCCGCTGCCCCGCCCCACCTCTCTCGTGCTGAAGAAGGGGTCGAATACCTTGTGCAGGTGCTGTGCCTCGATGCCGGGGCCATTGTCGGTGAAGGAGAGACGGACCTTGTCGCCAATCGTGGCTACCTCGATGAAGAGCGCTCCGTCGCTGCCTCCTTCCGCTATTGCCTGCTGGGCGTTGTTGATGATGCTGACAAAGACCCGCTCCAGTTGATGCCTGTCGCCCGCGACGACGGGCACGTTGAGGGCGACCTTCGTGGTGACCTTGATGCGATTGTCCACGAACCAGTCCGACCTCACATCGAGTACGCTCTGCAAGAGGGAGACGATATCCACCAGGTCGATGTTCGGCCTGAGCAGCCCGCCAAAAGCCTGTAGTTCGGCGACAACCCCAGAGGCTACTTTGGCCTGACCAAGTATGTTCTCCAGGTCTCTACGCACCAGCGAGTCCAGGTCCTTCATGAGAGCAAGCTGGGCGAGGCCCATGATGGCAGCCAGAGGGTTGTTGATCTCGTGTGCGATCCCGGCCACCATCTCTCCCTCCGATATCAGACGGCTATCCTCCATCGCCTCTTGCTGCCGCTTCTTCCACTCGGTCACCTCGTGGAAGGTCACCTGCAACGATCCCTCGGATGGTCCGCACGGAGCGGCCGATAGCAGAAAGTGGCGCTCTTCCGTGGGTCCGGCGCGCCACGTGAAATCCACATCTCGCACCAGCCCGCCAGATTCCAGGCAAGGTCTGATGATGCCCTCCAGCGTCTGGTCTGGGATTACCTCCACAAGGGGTTTCCCGAGCACCTCATCCGGCCCCAGATCGAAGGTCTCACGGAACAAGGGACTGTACCCGACGATCCTCAGGGACCTGTCGAGCTCGACAAGCGTGTGATTGATGTCCTCGGAGTGAGCGTTATCCATTCCGTTCACGCAGGCAACCTCATGGCCTTCGGGCTCGGGCATCGTGCAGGATTACTGCACTGTCTTCTTCGGTTCAGAGTGTGAGCGAGAACCTACCTGGGCGCCCACCGGTCCGCCGAACTCTCGACGAGCCTCAGTCATTCTAGCGGTGGATGCAACGCTATTCAATCCATCAAGCGGCTCGCCGCGTTCTGGTGCGGGACGGGCCCGGCTACAGCTCTGTGACCAGCAACCTGTTCCACACTCCGTTGCCTGCCCTACATATATTCTAGCAGACCCGTAAGTACAAGGTGCAACATGCCTGCGCAGTACTTCGCACGAGTTGCGCGGGGATATGGCTCACTGGGGTAGGTATTGTATCCGGAGACCCACCACAACCTGTCATCCCGAGGAGCGTAGCGACGAGGAATCCATAGATGTTCAGAGAAAGAACCGTGATTTGCGTAGCGTCCGACTCGTCGGCGCCGCGATTGGGCGAACACACAGATTCACCCCTGCCCCGAAGCATTACCTGAACGTCTGTAGATCGCGTTGCCACGTGGAGGTTGTCTTGCTGAGATCGAAGGAGACGCCCCAGCGGGGCGTCTCTACGGAGGATGCGCCGGTGGGACAACGCTTCTTTCGCAGCAATCCCCCACGCAGGCGCCCGGCGCCCCTATGAATGAACATCACAGACGGCCCTTGTTCGCCCTCATCCTATCCTTCTCCCAGAGGGAGAAGGGACATAAGGAAAGCCCATTCTCATATCGTCCCCCACATGTCCCGTTGCGCCGGACGCCCCAAAGGAAACTGAGAATGCCGTCTGGCGTACGGGAGACGCCCCAGCGGGGCGTCTCTACGGAAGATGCGCCGGTGGGGCAACGTTACTCTCGCAGCAATCCCCCATGCCCCGTTGCGCCGGACGCCCCGGCGGCTCCGGAAGCCCGCCCTGAGCGGAGCGTGGTGGAGGGGCGCCCTGTGGGAGCCAACCCTCACCAAGCCATCAGTATGCCCCGACGAACTCTCGAAGGTCGTTCGAGATCTCCACGGCCATAGCGAGAAGCTCTTCGCTGTCGACATCCTCCAGACCCGTTGTCAGAGCCGAGAGGTCGAGGTCCTCCTCTTCGTCGCTCGTGAAGATATCCATCAGGTCATCGCCCAGACCCTTGCCTGCGTTATCCCCGGACGTTGGCTCATCCTCGTTTTCCGCCACGAGAGATCCAAGAAGGTCCTGGTGTCCGGCCCCGCCCTGACCAACGCCCTGCTGCCCCGCGTCACCCTGACCAACATCTAGCCGCCCGACCTTGTCCTGCTGCTCTACCCCACCCTGATCGAGGTAGTGGTCCAAGAGATCGAGCCTTTGCTCCTCTTCAGACTTCTCAACATCGCTGCCTGCGCCACGGCTGTTCGACGGTGGCGCCACTCGGGGTCCCGAGTCCTCCGCTGGACCACTCAGGGGGAAGTCCATCGCGGGGCTGGACGCTGTTCCATCATCACCCTTGTTTCTGTTGATGATCTTGTCAAAGAGACCCACTTGCTTGCACCTCCCTAATTCTGCGCCTATGGCTAATGGTCAAGAATCTTCTCGAACATCGTGTTCGCGAACATTGGCACCGCCTGCATCAATATGCCGGTGGTAACTATGGTTATGGATGGGTTGTGCAGGGACTTGAGGCTGTGTCCGCCTTCGGC
>SDBU01010185.1_pt1 | contig 10456 bp, 22 predicted proteins | sample 2277071 | NCBI WGS metagenome assembly SDBU01 (sample SAMN10397929, study PRJNA504765) | marine sediment metagenome | isolation source: marine sediment core GS08_GC12, 126 cmbsf | place: Arctic Ocean: Gakkel Ridge, Loki's castle | collected 2008
CTGTATTTTCTATTGTAATTTGTAGCCCAAATCTATTTTCCTTGAGACCAATATTTACTCCCAATGGATCTTGAAGATCTGCATATGTTTCTTCAACAAATTTAATAAAATTTCCACCAATTTTTATACGATAATATACCCGAACTTTTATTGTTTTTCCTATTCCTTGAGCCGTGGTATCTATGAAAATTTCTTTTGGTGCCCAGAGAGCGGCAGGAGCATTATTGATATATATATCTTGTTCAGCCCCATTGGTAGTTATTGTTCCACCAGTTTCTGTCAATACCAAAAGGGCATTCATTGCTGCTACCAAACTAGCAAGATAGGCATAAATTGCGCTAAGCAAAGACCTTGATCCAAGAATATTTCCTTCATTCATAATTTATAATTCCTTTTTTATGATGTCCCCTATAAGAAGTATTACTTTTATCATGCTATCCCTCCATCAAGAATCGTCCAACCTTTTGCTTGCCATACGGCTCTTGCTATTGCTACTACACCACCTCCAGTATATTCTGAATTTCCGCCATGGAAATTAGCCACTATCGTTTGAGCCTGTGCTGACCAGCTTAAGATAAGTGCATTATAATTGGCTGTAAAAAGGGTTACACCGGCAAAAAAATTAGTTAAATTCGTAAGAGCGCTAATATCCCAAGAACTCAAATCTTGGTTGAAAGATGTTGCAAGTAAGAACATGCTGGTTGCATTTGAAACCCCTGACATGTCTAACATACTAACATCCTGATTAAAAGCAGTACAACCGCGAAACATATATTGTGTTATTGTAGGATTAATAAGACTTAAAAAGGTACTAATATCCTGATTAAAAAGTGTACAACCATAAAACATAGTTTGTGGGTCTGTGACAAGAGAAGCATCCCAACTGTTTATTGAGGGAATCGTGATCAAAGAAGAACAACTTCGAAAACAACCCTCTAATTTTGTAGTCCCTGCTAAATCAAGAACATCAGTAGCAGTCACAGTCAGATTAGAACAGCCATAAAAATAATTACCTTCGTTCCCAAGCCTCAATGGCCCCCAAGATTTAATCTCATAAATCTTGGTTTTGTCGCCAAAATTTCTAAAAGTCCACTCCACAATAGTACCGGTAATTGAGATTGTATAGGTTCCAGCTACCGCATAAGTGTGTGTTACATCCGCATGATCCCAGACGGTTATATCGCTTGAATTTGAATCACCCCAATCCACATGAAAGTCGTATGTTCCTGTTGCTCTAAGTGGCAGGGTAAAGGTTTCTATAGCGCCTGATGTTACAACAGTAAACCGGAAAACTTTTAATTGTTGACGATTTCTGAAAATATTACCTTTCCCAGCAAAATAACTATGTCCTTCTTTTTTAAGCCCTTTATCCTGAGAAAAAATATTTTTACTATCAATATCCCAATCACCCTCATCTGTGCTAAAAATATTTTTCTTATTTTTAGAAACTATATTACCTTTATTATGATTTGACATTAACTTGTCCCTAATCTTACCAATGCCAACCCGCTTTCCCATTGCCCTGATTTAACTCCGATCCGATACATCACTACTTCTGGCTCTGATTTATCAGATATATTTTCAGAACTAGCCTCTTCGCCTTCGGCAACTGTAACCGACCAAGCATCAACATCATGCCAAAAACCCATACCCATTTGCTCTGGATATTGACGCTGCAATGTAATTGACATACTAGCGGTCTCAATTATACCACTTATAGCTGCCCCAGATGCCACAGAACCCCCAAAATTCCAAAGCGATAATATGATCGAAAGGCGGCTACCAATTGCAATTCCAACATTTACTCTTTGATATGCCTGGACAAGAATTGCACTTGTATATGTATCATCGGTATAAAATACTCCTTGTACAGCTTTCTCTCCACTTCCAATATCTGTAAAAAACGTCATTTCTTATTCTCCTTTTTATTTATTCTAATTGGTGCATGAACTGTATCAATTAGAATTATTATATCATTTACAATACTCACAATTGTAAATACTTTTTCATCAATTTTATAATATAGCTTTTTCATAATAATGATCTTGCCGTCTTCGTCACGAAGAGCATTAATTTCCACAGAGGGCGCACCATAAATATTATTCAAATCAGAAACAGCCCTCTCTAATGACTTTTCATTACTCTTGACTTTGACCTTAATACTTACTTCTTTATCCTCTATAATTCTTGGAGCAGCTACCGGATCAATTGGAACAATTTGTTTTTTTACAACCAACTGCTTCGCAGAAGAAATACAACCAATCATTAATAATGATAACAAAATTACAATTATTCTTTTCATCAGATCTCCTTGTTAATAGCGATACTCTTTCTTACAAGTATCACATTTTATACTGTTTAATATGTACCGGCCATTAATTTTTTTCCAATTTCCTGTGCTGTGCATATGAAAATTAACAAGAGCGTGCATTAAACTAAAAATAAGAATTTTAAATCTCTTCATGTCTACGAATTTAACCCTCCTGTAAATCTATGCTCCGGACATTTTGTAATTCCAGGGCCACCGCATTTGCACTCATTTTTAGTATCAGATGCAATATCTGATTGGAAGGTAACAAGTTCTGCATGTAATTCATTAATATTATCAGCTTCCAATTGTGGAGTGTAAACATAATGATCCCCACAATATCCTTTTCTACTGCCCATTATTCTTTCAAGCAAACGAATTAATTTCTGATTTATATCCATTTTAACCTCCCAACAAATAGATTATTTATTTTTTCAATGCCAACAATGTTGTTTTATCACCAGATGATTTGGTAGTCCCAAAGAAATAATTCATTACGCTTCCGAATCCAGCAACCAAAGCACCAAATAAAATAAAAACAACACCACTGGAATCATCTGGCAATTTAACAAACATCAAACTTCCTATACTACTAAAAAACCCAACAACAATCAACCAGGCCAAAACATATAAATTAATATCTTTTTTTCCCGTAGCCTTAGCCATTTCGACTTCTCTCGTTCGGGCGCTTTGGGTATCCTTTAAATATACCTCATCTTTTTGCAAAGCAATTCGTTGTAATTCGGTTTTGTTATTTAATTCAATTTGTTTTAGTTTCACCACAGCCTCAGGATCAGATGAAATCGCATTATAAATTGCTTCTGGATCTTCAGCATCATCTACCCCAAAAGCACTGGCTATTAATGAAACTGCTCCGCCTGCCAAAGTGCCAACAGGACCACCGATACATGTTCCCAATATTGGGGCGGCTGTTTTAACGAAATTTGCTACTTTTGACCAGTCCATTTTATTTTTCTCCTTCCAAATATCTAAGTAATTTTCTCCAAAACCTTTCCTGCCAATCTGTCCAAAGACATTGCCAAGAAAATTTACCATATTTCATAGATCGTTTTGAATATATATAAATGGCACTTAATGCTTTATCTATACAAAAACGAATTAAAAATTGTCGCATTATTTTATCCTTTCGTAATGATACATGTGCATAGTTCTACATATGTGCAATTATTTTTCGGCTTAACTGTTTCCCAACAACCATCACAAACAACCTTGCAATCTTCTTTATCAACATCGCCAAACTCCACTTTTAATTCAGCCTCCGCTTCTTCCTCTGGCCCACACTTACCAACATAACCACACATATGACATATAAATAATTTTTCCATTATTTATCCTTTCTTTTGGGGTGTCCGACGAGATTTGCACTCGCTTACACTTGGGCCACAACCAAGCAGCGCACTAAGTTGCCTTCGGCTACGCCCCTTTAAATTCTTCTATACTTCTAATACCTGCTGCACAAGTATTACAATAATCTCTTCCGTGTCCGGCTACATCGTTTCCGTCCCAGTAACATCGATATTTTTTACCACACCCAGGGCATTTAAAAGATGGTTTGATTTGCCAAAATGTAGGACATTCAAACAATTTGTGATAAACCCCTTTCCAAAAATTATTTTCTTTGGTTCTCTTCATTATTTATCCTTTTTATTAATTTATTATACATGAATCATTCCTTCCATAGCTTCATTAAATCGTTTACTCCACTCCTCTTTTGGAAAAGATCGAGCATATAAAAAACCGATCAATTCACCCGTTGAAAATCCTCCACGACAGTTGCCTGTAACTATTGCTTCTTGGCTTCCAAAGATATAGAAATAAACTTCATACGCCCTTAAAGTTACTTCGGTTCGTAACTTCCCACCTTTATGATCGACTGTTTGTACTGGATGAGTTTTCATTATTTATCCTTTTTCTTTGACAACAATTGTCCAAACAAAGAAATCCTCACAGATTGATAAGCATCAATATAACATTTTGCAATAAGGATATCTTCTTCTTTTCTCATTTTAATTGCCCTATCTCTTTTCTCGCGCCATCGCACTATTAACCTATCACAATATGCCTTAATTGATTTTTTATCAAAATTAATTGTGCGTGGCTTTTCTTCAGGCATTTTATTTATCCTCCAAATTAAAACAATCAAGCCGCCATCATTAAAAAATACGGTGAACCCTCGGTACATACCATAAATTGGCTACACATTGGCGAAGGATCTGTTTCCCACAGCTTTCCTATCCATTTATTTATTTCTTTATTTGAGGATATTTCCCGTTGTGCAATAAATTCAGTATGTCCATTTTCAAATTGATGATGTATTTGTACTATACGTTTTTTCATTATTTTTCCTTTTTTATTTCCCAAACATCACAAATACCAAATGGCTCAACCTCTCTTTTTATAGACCACTCATCCCACTCATTCCATCTTTGTTGAAACATTCCGTCCATAGTATCAGGACTTTCATGCATACCGACACTTAAACACAGAGGTCTTTTTACACCATCCTGTGTACAAAAATAAGTTTCGCCTTCGTCATAATCATATTTAACAAAAACAAACTTACAATTATTACATCCATCTTGACTTTTGTAATTTTCTTTCATTTTTACTTTTCCCTAAGTTGAAAATCCGTCCGATTAAATTCACCATGTTTTGGATGAACCATCCAAGCACACTGAATCGGAATTGATTTTCTTCCACACTTATGATCAAAAGCATCTGTACCCGATGCCGAACCTCCGATCCAGAAATATGGATGTGTCAATGGAGCATGGAAATGACCTTGAATTACCTTGTGGAATCTATTTTCATCCGGACCATTTAATCTGATCATTGCTTCCCGAGCAGCTTTACGTTCAATACCATAATACGGTATTCCCATCCATCCTTGTACCCCATGGCCATGCGTTATCAAATATTTCCTGCCTGCTACCTGAACAACCTTACTATGAGGCAAATGAATATTGTACTCAATATTTTCTTGATTGCTGGATACTAATTTACCAACATGCCCAACAACATAATTATGAGAATTCAATCCCTGTTGTTTTGCCTGTGGCTTTTTTGTTAATCTGGAATGATTATCGGGAACAACGAACTCCATTCTTAAAGTTTCAAAATGCGGTGCCAATATCGAAAGCATTTCACCTTTAAAAACACCGCACTGAAATGCCTGGACAGGAGTTGGAAATGCATTAGTTACCGATAATTCTCTATGAATATCACCACTGATATTATCACCGGTATCCAATACCACACATTCGTTAATATTATATCCTTCACGTAATACCGAAACCCAATTAATAAAATCATCACAAAGATTTCTAATCCTTGTTTTTAAAATATCAGGCGAAAAGGAATTTGTGAATTCAATTTCATCAGGCTCCTGAATTGCCCCATAATGCCAATCAGTCCAGTGTAAAATTGCTGTACAAGGAGTATTTGACATCGTTTGTTCTTTTGGCTTATAAATTACCGGTGCCTTAGGAACCTTTAATGATAAAGCGGTTATATCCAAATCCCGAAAATAACCTCTTAAATCACCATAATCAGCAGTCAATGTTTTTACTTCTTTTTTTAATCCCTCAACCTGACGACGTAAAGCAAGAATTTCCACATCTGGTTCTGCTTCGTTTTTTATATCGCTGAGAGTTTTTATATCTTTAGCCATTATTTTCTCCTATTTTAAAGTTCATATCTTGCCATTGATATTGTCTCTTTGGCCGTTTTAACCCCTTTTTTTGAAGACCAAACAGTTGCTTTCTGTCCAGTCGGCTTCGAATAAATAAACATTCTGTCATCAAATACCTGGAGGCTTTTAATTTCTTTCCACTTACCAATGGTAATTTCAAATCTCCGTCTTAATTTTTCATCTTCAATATAACTATCTTTTACTTCAGCATTAAGAAATTCCATTACTTGTTTAACAATATCTATACCACCAATAAATTCATCAGGGTGCATGATATCACGCACAGAGGATTTTTGAATTTTGGTCATTCGTATTTGTGCTGATTTAAGAACTTCTTTTCTTCTGTGTCCTTTTGTTCTATAGTCCTTATTGTCCTTTTGAAATTTCTTAAACATCTTTCGAGCATAATCATGTGTCACTCCAGTTTGCCTAAGAACTGTTTCAAGAATTTCTTTTCTTCCCTTGCCTTCACCAATTAACTTTTTAATTAATTGCTTTGCATCCATAATCCCTCTCAATTAAGAATTAATATTCGCGGCATCCCAATTTACCACCACTTAATTACATCGACATCCTCGGAACTTTTCCACCTATCTTACAATATCCTATTATTTTATCTTGTTCCCAAATCTCAATATACCCACTGCCTTTCGGTTTGGATTCTATTGTTTCACTTTCTTGATTTTCATCAACAAACGAAATTCGAGGGGTCACTTTTAAAATTGCCATTTCACTTTCCATAGCATATCTGATATCATCAATATGATGATTATCCTTATCTACTGGCTTACCGGCATCTGACCCATCTCTTAATTTTGCCCATTGATATAATTCAACTTCGTTTATCGTTTCTTGACATTGCCTATCGATTATAATTTCAAGTTGCTGAAGAAACTGAACTCCGTGATTAACAGAATCCTTTCCCTTGGTCGCCCCATATGTCCTGATACTACAATTCTGTAATTCCTTTATAGATTTCGGCTCCGCCGAATCACATGTTACTAATTCTTTTCCAACAATCGGTCCAATTAAATCCGCGATTTGGGGATTAGTTAATCCATATTCATGTTCTTCATGAAAAATATAAAGCTTTTTTCTCATCTTGTCATAATGCATCCGATTAAAAGCCATAGGATCATTTGAATATCCAAAATCAAGACCATTTTTAATATTAATAAATTGATCATGCATATCAGATAAATCAGCAATTCGCCAATTAGTAAGTATTACTCCGCCAAGTGTTCCCCAATTACCCAGGGTATAAACATTATAAAAATATTCAACCGTTTCGTTTTCAAGTTCATAAATATCTTCTTTTTCGAGAAATCGATTATCTTTATAAGTAGTTTTAAGAATAAAAAGATTATCATCCGAATAACAAACATCGCTATCCATAAATTTACCAGAAAAGTAAGTTTTATATATCCAATGAGATTTTAAAATAGGATTAAATAAAAGGACAAGGCGTTTAGGTTTATTTGATTTACCCCGAAGTCGTTTACTAAGTTGCTTTATATCATCTTGTTTGGTTTCTGTTGCTTCTTCAATAACAATATCGGTAATGACCCCGACTTCTGGCTTTATGCTTTTGATTTTTTCAACATTATCTAACCCCTCAAATAAAATTTGATAGCCATTTGCCCGACAGGTAATAGTCATCGTACCTTCAAGAATATGAAATAAATGCCCAACCTTCCAATCTCTAATGGTTTGTTTAACCTCATTAAAAGTAGATGTCCTAGAAGTACGGGCAACATTTCTGAGAATTAGATAATTACGGCCACCCTTTAATAAATCCCAAACTGTTCTTTGGCCAACCACAAAAGCAGACTTACCAGCAGAAGCCCCGCCAAAGTATATTTGCGTCCTGGTATTATCATATAAAGAATAAAGATATACCTTATTAAACATCTTTTTGCTAATATTAACAGTTATATCTTGTGCGGCTTCAGCCATAATTATTCCACTAAATTAACCTGAATATTTTGTCCTATAATTGTTGGTCCTGAAGGTTTGTTATCCTCAAACATACCAAGGTGCTTTCCAATAATATCTAAAACCTTTACTTTATCAGGAAGTTTAAATTTTTTAATTTTATCTTCAATTATGGTTTTATCTTCTAGTGTTAATATCTTTTTGGATTGTTCAAATCCTCCAATAGCATATAATTTTTCTTTTGGAATTTCACTAAACTTTTTCATCGAACCATCATCATTAAAAAAATCAGCTATAGTAAATTCAACGCACATCTCTAATCTCTTTAATACCCATTCCTGATCTATCCGAGAAGTAGCCATTAATGCTTTTCTACTTTTGTCAATTGCTGTTTTGATTTTAATATTATTTAATAGGTAATGGGCCTGGATTCCAGCACCCTTAATTGAATAGCCTGCGCGGATTGCAGCCTGTGATGCATTACCCTTTGGATCTTTTAAAAGCTCTTCAATAAATTTGGTTTGTTTAAATGTTAGTTTGCCATTACGCCCATTACCATTGCCACCTTTCTTCTTGGTAATAGTTTTATTATTTCGGGTTCTTTTTTTAGGTAAGTCTTTTCTTTTGAATTTGGACACTATTTGTATCCTTATAGATAGGATTTTATTTATATTTATAATATATTATATTATTTTTACAAAAAAATCAAGTTTTTTTAAAATATTATAGCAAATCAAAGGAAACAAGAGGTAATCTTTAAACATCTATGATAATAATTTTCAATATTTTCTATTATTTAGCCATAGATCATAATATTATTAATAATAATAAATAATTATAAGAATAAGTTTATTTTATAAAAAATAATAATCTTTGATAATTGCTTGTTATCAAGTATAGCTGGGCTTAATCAGACTTGCATCTTGTTTATTATTATTATATTATTAATACAAATGAAAAATAATAGCCTTTAATAAAGGAAAATTAAAATGAAATTAAATAAAAAAGAAAAATACATCATTAATCAAATAAACGACAAAAAAGAAATTATTGGAACATATCAAAAATCTTTTACATCTTACAATAAAGCAAAAGAATATTTGCTTGCTTCTGATGCAACAGTAATGTTCCAAAATTTTGCTGATTGTTTTTTTAATGGATTTTTTGCTTGCAAAATACAAAAGAGAAAATAAAATGCAAGGCACAATTACTAAAAAGCATTTTTTAATAATCCTAAAAGAATTTGGTTTAAAGAAAGCAATCAAAATTCTTTTTAGCCAAAAACCCGTAGCATTAACTTTATTAATGGAGGTTTAAAATGAAAAAAACAAATCATCAAAAAAGACAAATCAGACGATTAGAAAAATGCATCGATGAACTTATCAAAATTCAAGATGATGGCAAAGGCAATGACACCATTGCAAGATTACTTGACACTATTAACAATGAAATAATTAATCGCGATCATGAACTTTAACCATCCGATTCTGCTCATAAACAATTGTGAGCAGACTTGGACGATTAAAAATAACATTAACAGGAGATTGAAGTGGAATTAAAAATAAATGACACTGTTGAAGTTTTAGATACCGGAAAATGGAGAACAACCCGTATATTAAAATATAAACCATATTTTCATCGACTGGGTAAATTTGATGGGTATGAAGTTTTATTTTTAACTAATACAAAAATTTGTAAAATATCAAATATATTACCTTCACAAGGTGGGTGGAAATCTATAAATTCAATTAGAAAAATTAAACAAAAACAAGGAGAATCAATATGAAGTGTAAATGTAAACTGTGTAAATGGGAATGGACTGCAAGAACAAAAAATCAAAAACCAAAAGCCTGCCCGGCTTGTAAACGATATGACTGGGATAAGAAAGGAAAATAAATCTTAAAAAGGGAATACAAAAAATGAGATCCTATAAAGATTTTCCATTAGATATTAAAAATAGAGTTTTTGAAATTTATCCAAGAAAAAAACAAATTATAGTTGACGGACTTAAATATTTTTCTCTTAAGGACTTAAAAAATATCAAACTAAACAAAAGGCTTTCTTTTCCTCATAAACTTTTTGTTGCAATAGATAAAGCCTAAAATTTAAATTATCTAATAAAATAAATCTTAAAAAGGAGACAAAAATGCAAAAACCAATTCACAAGCCAGAAGTAGAATTAGTCGGACAAGACGGAAATGCTTTTACAATTCTCGGAAAAGTTTCAAAAGCATTAAGAAAAGCTGGAGCCGATAAAGAATATATTAATGAATATCTGAATAAAGCAAAAAGTGGCGATTACGATCATCTACTCCAAGTAACAATGGAATATGTCGATGTTTGTTAATTTTACAGAATGCCTTGATATTTTTATCAGGGCATTTGATAAGATTAATAAATAAAAAAGGAAAATAAAAAATGGAAAACTTAATTAAAGCATGGATAATCCGATCAGAAAAATACTATCGATTAGCAGGCAAAACCCAAAATGAAGTAAAAGG
>SDBU01010186.1_pt1 | contig 10456 bp, 6 predicted proteins | sample 2277071 | NCBI WGS metagenome assembly SDBU01 (sample SAMN10397929, study PRJNA504765) | marine sediment metagenome | isolation source: marine sediment core GS08_GC12, 126 cmbsf | place: Arctic Ocean: Gakkel Ridge, Loki's castle | collected 2008
GCCCCCGCCTGGATCAGCGCCGTGGCGTCGTCCAGCGTCCGGATGCCGCCGCCGACCGTGAACGGCATGAAGATCTCTTCGGCCACGTGACGGACAACTTCCCGCATGATGTCCCGCCCCTCGTGGCTGGCGCAGATGTCCAGGAATACCAGCTCGTCGGCGCCTTGCTTCTCGTAGCGGCGCGCGACTTCCACCGGGTCGCCCGCATCACGCAGGGCCACGAAGTTGATGCCTTTGACAACCCGGCCGCGGTCCACGTCCAGGCAGGGGATGATACGTTTCGTAAGCATGGCGCCTCATCGAAACCCGCATTGTACAGCAACCGCCGCCGTCGGCAAGCGATTCCTCCCCGCTTCGCGGGCTCCGCTGCGCCCAGGTATACCACGGCCCCGATTCGTCGAGAGCTTGTCAGAATCGGGGCCTATTACACAATCCCAAGACGAAGGGCTTAATTGGCCTAAGTTACCTCTCTTTGCTCTATCGTAATTATAGGACCGGCTAAGTGTCCAATACAGGTATAAGCGAAACGGGGTACGTTTTTTGCCTTTATCCGGGTTGGCCGACTCAACTCCTCCCGCGACGCCTCCCGATCGCCAGGATCAGCGCCCCCGCGGCCAGCAGGCACACCGTCGAAGGTTCGGGGGCCAACATGCCATGGGCGCCGCGGACAAAGTCGCCTCCGGGCAGGTCCGTCGGGGGGGAGAACTGGGGTCCGGACCGTTCCGGCCGGTGGGGTGTTTCCAAGGTCACCAACGGCAGGGATGCGGCCCCTGCCCGCGGGCGGGTCGCCATCGACGTGCCCCCCCGGGCGAGAAGCACCGATAGCATCACGGCCAGAAAGCCCCACGTTGCCAGTCGTTTCGGGCCCATGGCCCTTTCCTTCCCGCGGGTTCGATCGGCAGCGCGACGGCAACGTCCTCGACCGCCGCCCTGTGGGCCTGGCAAGACCGATACGTTGGCCCAGGTGCGCCTGTATCCGGGCATCGGCATGGCTACGGCGTTTGCTTTAGGGGGAATGCGATAGCCTGGCGCCTCGCCGGTCAGGCTGGCCGGCCGAACGTTGACGAGGTGTTGCCGCCGCCGTCGTCGCGGCCTTACGGCAACTGGATCCTGGTGATCTTGAAGTTGCCCAGACTGTTGAGCATGCCGATGAAGCCGGTCGGTTCGTCGGTGCCGACGGCTAGGGTGATGCGGGCGGCGTCGGCCTCGACGAGCGAGGCGTCGAGGTCCACCCACTTGGCGCCCACGTACACTTGGTTCCAAGCGTGCCCGGCGAAGCACTGCCGCTGATCGCCGAACTGATCGGCGTAGGCCACGCCGACGACAATGCGGCAGGGGATGCCCACGGCCCGACACAGTGCCGCGGTGAGCACGGCATGCTCGGTGCAGTCGCCGCGCGCCGATTGGAGCGTCTCCAGGGCGGAGGCGTACCCCACGGAGAGATCCTTCTTGGTGATGTGCTCACCGACCGCCTTGGCGATTGCTTTTGCGGCCGAGAGGGCTCCTCCGTCGTCGCCCACAATCGACATGGCCTTCTTGATGAGTTTGGGGTCGGCGCTTTGGACGTACTGGGTGGCCTTCAGCGCCGCCAACGCGGCGGGGGCGTCGCCGCGGTACGGTCGGGCGCCCTTGGCCGAGTCGACGGTCGCCACCCGCACGAGTAGCGAGCCGTCGGGGCCGGCCTGGACGGTCTGGGAATCGGTGACCGGCAGGATCAACTTCGACGTCTTGTCGATCGGCACCAATGTGTAGGTCGCCTTTCGCAGCTTGCGCGGCCGGTCGATGGCCACGGGCGAGGCCACGGTGGCGGCGCGAGTCAGGTCGAACTTCCCGTTGGGGCTGCGGGCGTACTTCTCGTCGCAGCCGACGAGGCGGATCTTTATCCCCAGCATCGACATCTCGGCCTTGCGGATATTGAAGGATTCGTCGGTGTAGGACGTCATCTTTATGGTCTGCTGCGAATGGTGGATCGTCATCTCCACCGGCACCAGCCGAGCCACCTTGCCGATCAGGGGCACGTCGGTGGGCTTGCCGATGAGGCAGTCGTGCCGGAGGCCCTTCAGCGAGTCGGGGTCGAAGGCCACGAAGCTGTAGGATGTGCCCGGTGCGAGGCCCTTTTTCTTTTGCAGCAGCGTGGCCCCTTCGGTCATCAGAGCTCCGGTCGGGTAAGGGATCACCTGCGTCTGCTTGGCGCCCATCTGCTCGGAGGTCACATGGATCTTGCCGTCCTTGATGACACCCTCCTTCTTCATGGCGCCCAGAGCGCCCAACAGGGCGCTGTAACTGAAACGAAGCGGCTGCCCATCGGCGGTTTCGACCGATCGGCTTTCCACCCGCACGGTGATCTCCATGGCCCCGCGGTTCAGCGTGATGACCATGTCCTCCTGGTGCGTCACCTCGCCATCAGCGACGGTTCGTTGGGCTCGGGCGTGGCCTATCTTGACATCTCCCATGAACATCGCCATGTACTGCGGCTCGTCGGCTCGGGCGCCGGCGATGCCGGCGGCGAGGAAGATCAGGGCGATTACAGCCAGTCGTTTCTTCATCGGTCACTCCCTATCTGGGCACCCACTTGCGATGCCGGGAGGCGTATGGGGGCGCATCGCCCTCATCTCCCGCGCACAGAAACGGCCCGCCGCCGACGGGCCGTCGTATCTGGTCGTAATTCGGCGCCTACAGGCCGTTGGCTTGGGGGGTGAAGTCGTCGGCGGACAACCCGGTGTTAACCTTGATGTCCTTGTAGATGTACCGGCTTTCCAGATTGCCGTCCCAGTCCCACGCCTCGATGCACACCGGCACCAGCAGCTCGAGGTCGATGTAAATGCGTGTCTTCTTGGCCGGGTAGTCGTCGCGGGCCGGGAGCAGGCGCTCCAGCACCAGCGTGTTCCGCCCGGCGACGGAACGGTAGCCCCCGAAGGATGTCTTCAGATCCCCCCGGCTGGCCGCCAACTCGTACACGTCCAGCAGGCTCTGCAGCCCACGGCGGAACCCGAACAGACTGATCGGGCGTAGCGTGTTGGCCATGACGGCTTTGCTGTCGGGCTTGCGCTTGACCGTGCCGATGAGGCTGAGCAGCCCCTTGGGGCGGATGAGAACGTTCCCGTCGTGCTTGCCCTCGACGAACAGGCATCGATCGCCGATCGGGGCGTTCTTGACCCAGCGCATCGCCACACTGAAAGGCCGATCGAGGAACTTGACCCTGATCTCCTGGCTGGCACCGTCCTTGCCCTGGATACGCTCGCGTTTGATGAAGGTGCAGGTGTAATCGCCAATGGTCTTGTCGTAGTGCTTGATGCAGAGGGTCAGCAGGGCGATCGGGTCGGTGGCGGCGAGGGTCTCGAGCCGTTGGGCTACCGGTTCGGAGGCCGTGTCGATACGCGCGCTACCGAACAGATCGGTCTCCCTGACCGCTTCGGTGGGGTTGACACACTGAATGCAGATCAGCGCGAGAAGCCCCAGACCCACCGCCAGTCGAATTCGGCCGTTCGTCGGTCGAACGAGTTTTCTTATACTCACCACGCACTCCTTGATCCGTCTGACCACCTGACGGACAACACGTCGCAGGACTCTAGGGGCCTTGCCTTTGCTTACGACCCTGTCGAGTCGCCTCACCACAAGGAAGATCGACGTCTTCGGCTGGAAACTTCACCCGATCTCCGGCCCCCGCCCGGCAGGCGAGCGGCCTGCCGTACCCGAAACCAGCGGGGCATTATACTGAGTTTCGCCGGAGAGTCGGCATCAATTCTCTGCAAAATCTCGCGATGGCCTTCCGTGCCGGCAGGTCTACGTGCACGCTTCTGCCCGGGGCGGTCTTGACCGGCGAGGCGGGAGCCCCTAGACTCCCCCCCCATGAACCTGATAACCGGAGCGACGGGATTGCTGGGCTCGCACATCTGCGAGCAACTAGCCGCGCGCGGGGAGCCGGTCCGGGCCCTGGTGCGTAAGACAAGTGATACGAGGTTCTTAGATGGCCTCGATGTGGAGCTGGCTTGCGGCGACATCACCGACCCGGCCTCTTTGCCGGCGGCGATGAAGGGCGTCCAGACGGTGTACCACGCCGCCGCTCGGGTGGGCGACTGGGGGCCATGGCGCGAGTTTGTCGCCGTCAGCGTCGACGGCACGGCCAACATGCTCGCCGCGTCCCGCGCAGAGGGTGTAAAGCGTTTTATGCATGTAAGTTCCATCAGCGCCTACGGGCATCCAGACGGTGCGGGCATGGTATTGGATGAAAGCGCCCCGCTGGGCGTGAAGCTGCACAAATGGAGCTATTACAGCCGGGCGAAGGTGGAGGCGGAAAAACTTGTCTGGGCGGCCCATGCCGCGGGCGATCTGCCCGTGACGGTCTGCCGGCCGAGCTGGCTCTACGGGCCTCGCGACCGGGCGTCGATGCCGCGGATCATCCGGGCCATCGCGGCCGGCAAGGGCAAGCTCGTCGGCGACGGGAGCAACCGGCTGAACCTCACCTACGCCGGCAACGAGGCCGAGGGCTGCATCCTGGCCGCCACCTGCCCCGAGGGCGTCGGCGAGGCGTACAACCTCTCCAGCGACGGCGCGCTGACCCAGCGGGAGTACTTCAACAAGGTCGCCGCGGCCATCGGGGCCGAGCCGGTCAAGAAGAAGGTTCCCTACAAGGTCGCCTACCACGCGGCGTTCTGGATGGAGTTTTTCGGGCATCTCGTCGGCCGAAAGAGCCCGCCGCTGGTGACCCGCTACGCGGTCTGGCTGATGGGGAGGAAGTGCTTCTTCAGCCCCGAGAAGGCCCGCCGCCAACTCGGCTGGAAGGCCACCGTCGGCTACGACGAAGGCATCGCCAAGGCCGTCGCCTACTGCAAGGACAACGACCTCATCTAGCCCGTCGTCGGCCGGGGGTCAACGCGGCGGGTCGCCATGGCCACCAGGCTTGCGTGGCCATGCCGGACGACCATTCCCCGCGAGCATGCCCACGCAAGCGTGGAAGCGTGGGCATGGCACCACACAGAATTGCCTGGATGTAGTACTGGGGCTGATGGGACCAAGTGGGCAGCCGCCGTCATAGGCCTGGCGGGCTGGATTGCCCTTGGAATTCGCTTTGGTTCTCCCACGGGATGCCTCTTACTTCCTCAACGATCAATTGGGCTATCCGCATCCCTGGGTGCAGCAGGAAACTCGCTGGACCAAGATTGATCATCTCAAGCGTCAGCGTCCCATCGTAGCCTGGATGTACCGTTGGGGCGGTGAAATGCACCAACAGGCCAAACCGTGCCCTACTGCTCTTCCCCTCGATCCGTGCAGCTAAGCACGTCTCTCGACCTTCATCAAACGGGAGCGCAATGCGCTCAGACGTACTTCCGAGCACAAACCTCATCGGTTTCAGGTTGAACGGCTGCTCCGTTGTGATGGTATGCGATTCAGAGTTCTGTGAGATCGTGTCCGCAATGCGCCCAGGTTGAGTCAGATCGTAGGAGAACTGCCCGCCCTTTGGTACCGAGATATCCTGTGCCAAGCGAAGATCCACGGAATGAGTGTCAAATGGGCTGTCCGGCTCGTCAATAGTTGGGCGGCGCGGTACGGGTTCTGGATCGATTACGAGTCGTCCCTCGTCCAAAGCCCGACACAACTCCATGTTCGATAGAATCATCTGCCCCGGCCCACCCCTCAACCACCAGCAGCTGGCGTGCCTGTCTTGATCTGGTTGAGCCCGACAGTAACTGTGTGTCCATTTTCGAAGGTCGGTGCTGGGAGGCGGACCAACGCTCTTGCGCCGTCCTTTTGGAGAATGTCAACACGCAACCAGCCAGCGCCACCCTCGTCTCGTTCAGCCTCCACGAATTCGTTTGGCACAAACAATGAGAACTGCTCCCCTGAGTAGCTAGAGCATCGGACAGCCCATTCGCCGCCCAATTGTCCGCGTCCCACGGTGCAATGAAGATAAGTGCTCATTTGACGCACCTCCACTCCCTCGGGCTGTGCAGTCCCGCCACGCTCAGAAGAATCCTTACCAGCATGTCTATCGGATCAAAGCCCTGACCGTCAATAGAATTATACATTCGGTTTCTGTTTGGGTCTACAAAAAAGCCGAGAGATTGCGAGAAAGGGGACATTGGGTGACCGTCAATAGAGTTGCATGGTCGTTTTTTTGGCTCCTCAGCAGAATGAGTGGGGTCAGTTTCGGTTCGGGGAGGTGTCCAAGTTGATAGTAGAGCGAGACTTCGGCGGCTTGGAAGGTCCGGCAACGCTTATTTGATATTCTAAGGGCTGCCCCCCCCTTTACCGTCGCCTACTGCAAGGACAACGACCTCATCTAGCCCGTCGTCGGCCGGGGGTCAACGCAGGGGGTCGCGGACCGCTCGCCACATTGCCGTCAACTCACCGTAGAAGTAGGGCACGTGATGCGTGTCGTGGAGGGTCTGGATCCTCGCGTGGAATCGGGCGTAGACCGCGTTGACAGCCTCGGCCGCGTCGGCGTCGCAGATGTAGGTGCGGCAGCCGAGGGCCCGATGCGGGCGGGCCGTGCAGCGGGAGCGCTGTTGGTAGGGGCATCGCCCGGCCCGCGCGGCGGCCGGCTCGGCTGGGGGCGATTGCAGCAGGTAGGCCAGCTCGCCCGTGGAGACGTACAACCGATGGTCGTGGGCGGGGAAGTCGCAGCACGCCCCGCACGCCCGGCACGCCGGCTGGATGTCGGCCAGCGCCGCGTCCACCTGGCGGTACAGCCGGGCCAATGGGGCCATCGCCTCGTCGTCGTCGCCGGCGGCACGCACGGCCGAGGCCACGGCTGAGGCGTCATTCGGTGCGGGCCTTCTCACGCTCGAGGTGCTCCAGGTCGTGCAGCGGGCCGCGGTTGATGCCCGGGCATCGCGTGCCGGCTAACGACCAGGCAAGGGAATTGACAAGGTTAATGGGCCAGAACGGCCACGTGCGGCACTGGGCGGGCCGGACGGCGTAGATGGCGCAGCGCTTGTTCCCATCGGCGTCGTTGTGAAGGAAGACGCAGTCTTTGTTGGCCTTCTCGATAAGGCTGATGCGCCGCCCGACGCGCCGGCAGTAGCGCTTGCGAAACTCCCCGTCGGTCAGATCGAGGCACTCCGTGGCCGCTCGGATCTCCTCGCGGGTGATCCAGACGTAACCTTCGTCCGGTCCGCAGCAACATTGCCCGCAGGCGGAGCACTCGAAGGCCAAGCCGTCGGCATACCACTTTCGCTTGGGCTTCAATGTCGTCACGATCCGAACTCCATGGGTGCCCGCCGGCCGCCCGTCAACGTCCGTTCCGCCTCGCCGATCGCGTCGTGTTTGGCGTGACGGGGAGCGTGCGGATGGCGGGGGGGGCGAGGTTCTCGGCAGCAGGCTCACGGTTGGGCGGGGGCGGGCTGGTTCTCGCCCCTCAGTTTCTCCAGGTATCCGATGAGCGCTTCCCGGTACGGCCCGGTCGGTGCGACCTGTGTCGCGTCGTGAGTGTCTCCGCGGAGGTACTTGCTGCCCGGGCCGGAGGTATCACGAATCACCTCGAACGGCTCGCCCCCGCCGTCTTGGCCGGTGCGGAGCGAGCCGAGCAGCGCCTCCCGCTGGCGCAGCGCGTTGCGATAGCGGTAGTGCTCGAGATCGCTCTTGACGCGCCGCATGAGGGTCAGGCCCTCGCTGAAATCGAAGTTGCCGTAATCGGACACCTTGAACCGTTCGTCGATTCGTTCGGCCTTGTTGATCAGCTCGGCCTGTTTGCCCGCCAGGCGTTCGAGTTCCTTTTGCAGGGGGGGCGGCACGGGTCCTTCGAGGCCCTCCCCGCCGGCGCCGCTGATCTTCCCCCCGCCGGTGGACCCCCCGGGCGGCTCGGTGGACTGGTCGTCCACCTGCCCCTGCTGGAACGGCTCGGGGGTCAGCCGGGTGGGCGTCCGCCGCCCGCCCTTCCCGACGAACTTGTCTTCGACGAACTCCCCGGTGCTCTTGCCCTGCCGGCCCTCGCCGCTTCGGCCGCTGATCTCGCTGGGGTTGGGCAACTGGTTGCCCGTGACGCCCTGGGCGTTCATGCTGGAGATCGGCCCGTCCATCGCGTCCCACCCCACGCCCTTGTCGAAGCTGTCGGCGGCCGTGCTGGTCACGTCGGCCATCTCGTCGAAGAGGTCCTCCTCCTGCTCCAGCAGGTCGCCGACGAGGTCTTCCAGTTCGCTGGGCAGCTCGGGCATCTCCACGTTGTCCTGCCCGCCGGGGTCCTCCATGTTCCACTTGATGCGGTCGGGGGTGTCCGGCAGCCATTTCTCCAGGTTCGCCGTCAACTCCTCGGCGTTCTCCGCGGCGGCGCTCATCGAATCGGTGGCGGTGGCGATCTCCGAGGCCGGCTTCGACAACGCGTCCTTGGCCATCGTCACGTCGGTCTTGATGCTCAACAGTTCCGTCAGCACCGACGGGTTGGAGAAATCCTGCTGGGCGAGCTTGGAGAAGTCGGCGAACTCCTCGTTGAGGAACTTCTCCCACTTGTCCTGGGCGGCCTGGAGGTCCTTCAGCAATTCGTAATCGTCGTCGGTGAACTGGTCGACCGGTTTCTTGGCCAGCCGCTCGGCCGCCGCGATGCACTTGGCCTCCTCTTCCAGCAGTTCGTCCATCTTCTCGGCCAACGCGTCGGCCTTGTCACGGAACTCCGCCGGCAGGTCGCCGGCGCCGGGCGGGTCGGTCTGCGGGTCGGCCTTGCCGGCCACGCTCGAGAGGTGGCCCAGCATGGCCTCCAGGCGCCGGAGGACCTTCTCCTGGGTCGTCGACAACTGCTGGCAGGGGCCCCGGCGGTGGGCGAGCTTGGTCAGTTGCGCCACGATCTCCGCTTGGCCGACCGCGTCGGTCATTTCCGCCCCCCGCAGCGCCGCCAGTTGCTTCTGCACCCCTTCGAGGCCCTCGGCGGCGAAGGGGAACGCCCCCAGCAGCGCATCGGTCGCCGTACACAGGCCGCGCTGTTTGTCCAGTACGCCCTTCTCGAGGGCCTCGAATCTCTCAAGCGTGTCGGCTCTGACAGCTATCCGATGGGCCTCGCGGGCGGTCACCTGGATCCGCAGCAGCGACAGCAGGGACTCGTACAGCCGGCGGTATCGGTCCGCCCGCTTGGCCTCGGATGTCGCGGCCGTGAAGACCTCGATCTCGTAGCGAGAGCTCTCGCTGGTGTGCGCCTCGCCCAGTGGGTAGTTGTCGGTGACGGTGGCGTAGTAGACCAGCACCGACCCGTCCGGCGTGTCGGCCGGTATCGTTATCGGCAGTTCCGCCCGCCACTGCTGTCGGTCCATGGTGACCGACCGCAATTCCGTGAAAGACTCGACCTTCTCGGCCAACGGGCCTCGCCGGCCGAATTGCAGCGTCGCGCGGGTCAGGCCGTAGTCGTCGGCCGCGGCGAAGGCCAGCGTCAGCTTCTGGCCGGGGGCGGCCTTCCGGGGGGTCGGCCCCTTCGGCAGCGAGAACGCCGGCGGGGCGTCCGGGACAACGGTGATGGGGTGGAACTGATCCCCCGGCGGCTCCTGGTAAATCGGATGCCCGGAATCGCCGAACAGAACCATGCGGTAGCCGCCGGCGGACAGGGGGACTTCGCCGGTGTGCGTCAGCCGGTCGAGCGAGTCGCTCATCTTCACGGTTCGCCCGCTGCGCAACTGGAGTTGGACCTCGGCCACCGGGTAATGGAGCTTCACGGCCAAATGGATCTTGGTGCCTTCGCGGACCTCGACGGGGCCCCTGAATCGCCGAGTTTCGGTCTGCTTGTCCCCGGTGTGTCGGCACGTGTAAAACGGGTAGGTGAACGTCCATTCCAGGTCCATCGTGGGGACGTCTTTGACGGTGATGGTGTAGTGTCTCATGCCCCGCTGCTGGGGCATGCGGGTATCGCCGATGCGGAGGTAGTAGTCCACGTCGTCGCTGAGCACCCCCAGCGAACGGGTGTACAGGCGTGCGTCCCCGTCGCCGGTCAGCGGCAGGGCGGTGAAGGTCTCCTGCCCGGCCGGCCGGACGAAGAGCCGGGCCTCGTAGGCCTTGCCCTCGGCATTGTGGACGGTGGCCGTGACGGTAACGGTTTGCCCGCCGTACCGCGTCGCGTTGCCGGGCTCGACGTCGATTCTCAGCGAACCGACCGGCGGCATGTAGGTCGTCGGCATCAGCACGGCCATCAGGGCCCGGCCCATGCGCGGGCCTTGCAGCAGGATCATCACCGTCACCGCCAGCATCCCCACGCCCGCCGCCCAGGCCGATCGCTTGAGCTGTCGCGCGTCGGCCGCGGCGCCCAGGTCGATTTCGCCGAGCTTGCCGGCCGACTCCTGGATCGCCGCCTGCACCATGGTCGGGTCGGCGGTTTCGCTCCGCGACAATTGGAGTGTGTTGATCAACCCGTTATCCAGCCCGCCCAAGGCCGTCTCTGCGTAGCGGGCATTTTGCGCGAGGTTCTCTCGCCACAGGACCCAGCGGCCCAGCCCCGCTCCCGCCGCCAAGGTCACCGCCGCGATCGAACCGATCAGCAGTCCCC
>SDBU01010187.1_pt1 | contig 10456 bp, 17 predicted proteins | sample 2277071 | NCBI WGS metagenome assembly SDBU01 (sample SAMN10397929, study PRJNA504765) | marine sediment metagenome | isolation source: marine sediment core GS08_GC12, 126 cmbsf | place: Arctic Ocean: Gakkel Ridge, Loki's castle | collected 2008
CATTGCTCCGCACAGTTTCTATTGAAAGATGTGCTTCAAAGCCTTTGTCTTTAGCTGTACCTTTTTGCTGTACCGGAACAGCTCCTGGCTTTTCATGCAAAACCAAAGGCTCACCTTCTGGCGTATGTGTTGGTCTTGACTCACTTGCATGTTTAAAGCTTGAATTTTGATAACTCTCTTTCTTAGCAGCACTGCAATTTAAACAATACTTTCTGGGATATTTTGGGTTCTCTTCAAATATAAATTCAACCCCACACTCTGCGCAATTAATTTTTCTTATTTGTTTTACCATTTTCTAAACCTCCTTTCAAATCTTTTTCTGAAATATTGAAGAAGTGCATTACCCAATTTCTTTTAACTCCAGCAACCATTTCCTCAACCCATTTGATTGCTTCTTGTTTTAGTTCATTTGCATCAGCCCAATAAAAACCATCTTTGCTCCAATCTTCATTTACAATATCTTTCAAAGTTTTAAGTTTCATTGTCTAGCCCTCATCATTTCCAAATGAACAGCAAGCCTGTTGAAATACGACGACATGCTCTCTTTTCTTGCAGCTGGAAAGACTGCCTTTAATCTCACGAAGGTGTTGTAGTTGATTCTTACTAATAGTTGTTTTTGCTTTCTTTGTTCCATGTGTTACCAATGGAAACCTTGCTTATAAATCTATCGTTTTAGAGCTACCACTTGACAATTACATTGGAGAAAACCCCGTTGTTATAGGATTAATTAGCGATATAAGAGCGTTAAGCAATACTTCCACATGGGATGTATCATTTAGAATTAAGTTCCGCCAATCTGTATTGCACAGAAATCTATATCTTCAACTGTCACGGTTCTAGCAGATGCTGAGTCTGATGTTATCCAGAATTCTATTGTATCATTAACAGCTAAATCAACTAGGCCAGACATTGTTAAGTTTCCCACATCTGTGCTAGTGCCTAATGTTCTTCCTGCGTGAATATTGTTGAAAACACCAGTCCCATTATTCTTATACATTTCCAGAGAAATAACATGAGCAGCGCCTGAACTGTTTTTGATTGATATACTCGCATCTATTTTATACTTTCCAGCTTTCACGACGGTGATGTGGTCTTGTGCATGGTCTGGAGTCATGTTATTAGATTCTCCATTTGTATCAAAGATTAGAATTTGTGCTTTAGTTGTGCTTGTTGATGTTGTGGTTGTGTTATCTCTTGCATAGATTTCTGCAAAAGGCAATCCTGCAGTGCCTACAAATGTTAAATCTCCTGTTGTGCTGACTTCTAAATAGTTTGTGTTATCATCTCCAACTTTTAAATCTCCTACGACTTGAAGTTGAGTGTCTGGGCTCGTTGTTCCTATCCCAACACCATCAGTTGTAATTGTAACTTTTTCAGCAAGTAAACTTGAAAAAGGATGCTGATTCCCAACGCCTGAATTATATAGTTCTGCAACTTCAGCAGATGAAAGTTCTTTGTCCCATATTGCGACTTCATCTATTGCCCCGTTAAAATCAAAGTTACCATTATCATCCTCTCCAATCTTCAAATTAAATGAGTTGGTTGTATTAAAACTGCTATTAGCTATAGTTACAACCGTTTCATCATCAATGTAAAGTGAGACATTTCCCCCTGAAGCCGGTCTTGTCATGACTGCCATGTGCCAGTTACCATCAGTCATATCATTTGCACTAATTACTTGGTCTCTAGAGCTTGAAAGTCTAAACTCTCCTCTAATTTTACCATCATCCCATGTAGCAAGACGCCATGAAGGGTTAAATCCAGCATTTGATTTTGCTATAATTACATCTACTGCATTATCAGAGGACTTAAACCAAGCCATTACAGAGTATGCTCCTGACCCTGCATCTAAATTATTTCCAAAATTAATTTCACTGGTTGAACCATTAAACCCTGCCCCATTGTTTATGATTCCGTTGGCATCGCTGTAAGTTATGTCTGCATCTGTGCCATCAACAGAGCCTATCTCATCTGTAGAATCTCCATCAAGTTTCCAATATCCTAAAAGATTTGTTGTTAGTGAAGAAGGTACCAGTGTGTTTATTGTTGTTACTGCACTTCCATCTATAGTTAAAACTCTGTCTGGGTCTCCATCAGGAACAGATAGTTCAGAATGCCTGTGTAGAGCATCAGCCATTGAGTTGTCTGTTAGAGTATCAAATTCTGCTTGCGTAACTCCCTGCACTGTTCCTATTACTAATAAGCCTGTAGCATCAATCGTCATCTTTGTGCTGTTGTTAAGAGAGAATCTGACAGAATCCCCTGACTTGAAGAAGCCTGTATTTGTGTCATTAAATTTTAAAGCAGGAGAGGCTTGGGTTCCATCACTTGTTATTTTTAACAGATTGGGTTGTAATTCATTTGTTGCATCATTCCAGAATAAGTTGAAGTTGTCCTCTGTTATGTTTCCTGTGCTGTTTAGAAATAGAACAGAGCCCTCAGTTCCTAAATCAGTTGCCAGTCCTTCTTTTAGCTCATTCCCTACACCCGAATAATTTGGAATAATATAATCATCTCCTGCTGGTAGAACCAGATGTTTAATATTTCTTCCCAGTTGTTTATCCACAAGTCTTTTCTCTCTTGTGAATCCAGAACCTTTACCACCCATTATTCATCTAAACCCACTCTATCTTTTTTAATAATATTAACAGTTTCAGGTTCTAAAGATAATACTTTCCCATCTTCTCTATCTACCGGGTCGCTCGTTCTTATTTCAGCTTCACCTCTTCCGCCTGCCATAATATTATATAGAATTATACTTTAAGAAATTATGCTTCTTCAATTCCCCAACAAAATACTTTTCCATCAAAAGCAAAAACACCGTAGGTTCCATTGGCTCCCCCTGCTGTTCTTATAGTAGTCAAAGCAGTGTCAATACTTGCAGCTGTTGCATCACTTACTAAAGTTACTGTAACATCTCCTGCAGCCATTTTAATTATCCGCTATTATTCCAGCTTTCTCCAAAGCAAGAATTATAGAATTTATTGCAGTTTCGATAGGAGTGTCATCAGTTGCATAGTTTCCTGAAACAGATAAATCAGCAATAGCAGCTGACCTTATATCTTCTCCGTCTTCAGCCATTATTTCTTCTCCTTAGATTTAGATTTTGTGTTAACTGTGACTTTGGGAACTTCTTTAAAACTAGGATATTTCTTTTCAAATTCTTCTAGAGCTTTAGCAGCCTTAAACATAATTAAATCTTTTCTCTTTTGTCCAGCCGCATTTTTAAAATCCCCTTGAGTCATACGACCAGATTCCCCTTTCTTTCCGTAGGGATTATCATTAGCCTTAATAGTATAATCAAAGTCTCTTTCAGTAAATTCACCAGAAGTAAGCCACTTCAAACGTTTATGATGCTTCTTAAGATTTTCAAGAGTCATTATGTTTGTGTGTTGGAAATCAAAGCAATGTATTCTGGCCTTACTAACAAGGTAATTCCGTTAGTTCCAATTCTCAGCTTTCTTCCAATTTGTTCCTCCGTAATTATGCTAGTCTTTAATCCAGAAAACTCTTTGTAGATTCCCCCTCTTTCTAAGTTAGCAACCATCGCAAAGTCAGCTGTAATATTGTCTGAAATTATAACTTGCTTAGCATCAAACATTAACAAAGGTCTATTATCTACGAGTTGACTTGAGAATCCCGGGAAGCTTGAACCCTTGACTGTTACGAGCCACACTTTCAAACTTTTATGATCCTTTGGATTTAAATATATTTTCAAGACTGGATTTCTATTAGTTCCTTCTCTGATTAATTGTTCTGCTTCTGCAACATCTTCATAAGGATTCTGTCCACTTGCTGCATCCCATGCGGCTGTAGAGGTTACGTCATTAATAAGTGACGGAGACTGTGATTCGCTTACAACATCCCAAATGTCTTTATCTCTATCAAAAGCAACAGCGTCTGTTAAATCTTCTGCTGTGTTTAAGAATACCTGAACATCAGAATCAGTCTCATCTTCCATGTCAATCATTTCAGAATCAAGTAAATATTTTTTAGTGAAGGATGTATTTCTTGTCCAAGTTCTTCTAAGAACAAATGGTCTTGCTCCGTAAGCAATAGCTGAAATCTTTGCTGGAGTAGTTGCTGTTAATAAACCAGAAGTCTTTTGATACCATCTAATCTCTCGGCTAGCTGTAGTTTCATTTTTAACTTCTCCTTTGAAAATTGAAGCTTCTTCCAGCATATCCTTACTAACTTTATCGATATTTAATCCTCGGATTAATGCTTGTCCTGCGCCGTCTGCCATTATTCTTTATCCTCTTCAGGTTTTTCTTCTTCTTCTGGTTTATTTTCTTCTTCCATTTTGATTATTAAGCTACATCTATTGCATGTGGATTTAATTCATATAAAAATCTTGCCCCACTTGCTGCAGTCTGTAAACATACTCCTACAATCTGTTCAGAATTAACATCTAAATCAACTAATCTATTTGCTGGGCTTGTGCTTGCGTCCATTTGTATTCCTTCTCCTAATGTTACTCCTGCAACTCCAGCAGTAGCTCTAAAGATTCCACCTCTATAAATAGAAACACTAGCACTAGCTTCCGCAGCAGTGACCTCAGTATGAACAACACCTGCACAAATATCTCCATCTCCTGCTCCAAGAGCAGCAGTCATAGGATCAGTCATTTTTAGAATTTGTCCTTGTTCAAACGCGTCTCCTGTTGCTTTAGTAAAATTAACAGGAATATGTGTCTCAACAACAAGCTCATGTTCGTCTGCCATGTATTTTGTTAATAGAATAACTATATAAATGTTTCTGGAATCAGCGTTTTATCTTAGTTTCACAGAATTTAAGGAATTCCTTCTGAACTTTAAGAGTTAGCTCTTTTTGTTTGATGTTTGCCTTACAACCTTTTATGAATTTTTGATGGACTTCTCTCGCTGACATCTTTAATTCATCTTGAGATTTTCTAATAGAACCTTTTAGTTGTTTGATGTAGACTTTGCCCTCTTCTGCTTGATGCCACCAAATAGCTTCTTCTTCACTATCTGCAATAAGTGTGCCTTTTCCCAAATCAGTTACCAAATTCAGTTTTCCCCTCAGCCAGTTCTTTATTTATTCTCGCTCTATATTCTTTAGGAGTTTCTTCTTTTGCTGGAGTTATTGGTACATTTCCGCCAGAGTCTCCGCCAAGCATAGCGTTAGAAGCTAACTTTTCTTTTCTATCTAAGACTTCTTGTTCTGCTTTTGTGGCTTCTTCACGCCTCTTAACAAGTTCCAAAGTCTTATCATAGTCAGAGATAGGTTCGCCATCAGGCGCCAAAGGTTTATCAGTTTCAGTTCCTTTTGGGTCAGTCTTTTTTGTCGGTTCATCGTTCATAAAATTACATGACACAGGGCTTTATAAAATTATCCTAAAGCAGCAGCAACTAAAGGTAAAATCTCAGTGCCAAACTTAATAGATAGTACTCCCGCAACATACCATAAAAGACCTTCTATTCTATTCATCTTCTTTTCAAGAACTGACACTCTAAGTTTTAAAGTCATATTCCCAACCACGCCAAGAGAGAACCAAAAGCCAACATTATCCAAAAGAATCTCCAATAAACTTTACTCTTCTTTTTCATCTTCCCTCCTCTTTGCTAATGCAAATAAATCATAACCTTCTGGAAGTGGTGCATTTAATGCGTTTATCATTTCTTGGTTTAAAGAATCTCTTTCCCCACCCTCTGAATAAAAGGTATTAAACTCTGCTAAGTTAGGCAAAGCTGTTTCAAATTTAGCTAAGTCTCTGCTTGTGTCCAATTTCATTTGTCTGAATGCTTGGTTTATTTGTGCAGATTGTTGATTGTATTGTGCTAGATAAAAGTTTCTGTTTACTGGGTCTGCTCTTGCTAATGTTACCCAATCCATTAGAGTCTGCTTACCCTCATCCAAAGTTCTCTGTTGTGCCGTAGTTGTATCGCTTCTCTGAGATTTAAAATTTCCAATCATTGCACCAGCTAATCCAGAAAGAAAACCACCAGCAGCCCCTATAGCTGCACCTGCAACAGTTCCTAATCCTGGGGCTATCGCTGTCCCACCTGCTGCACCTAACGCTGCGCCACCTGCAGCTAAACTTATGGCTCTAGGTATGGCTCCAATAATACCAGTTGTTACAGCTTCGCCAACATCTAAACCAGTTGGAGAAGTAGGGAGTTGTCCAAATTGCCCAACCTGTCCTGCTAGTTGTTGCCCCTGAAATCCTATGTCAGCACGTCTTTGTGCAGTTCCTGCCCTTTCAGTCCCTGGTATTGGTCCTTGTTGGGCTTGTTGCTGAGAAATTAACCTAATATCATCTCTATTTAAACCTCGGAAAGTTCTCCCATCTGGGAGTGTTAATGTTTGTAATGTTGTTCCTTCTATTTCTCCAACCTCTGGCAAATCAGGGTCTGCTTTAGGTCCCTGAGTTTCTACTCCCTTTAGTTCTGGTGCAATACAAACTTTTTTTATATGATCCCATGTCCCACCTTCAGCCTCACAGGTTAATCTGTCTTGTTCTTCTTTTTTTTCCTTTCTTTCCCTTAGTAAACTTCCTCTGGGACTTTCAAGTAATGGGGGTAAGGGTTCGTGTGGCATTATTCTCTCTCCAAATCGGCAGTAACATCATTAGGTTGGATAGATATCTGACCTGTGTTCTTGCCCTCATTTATTTGTGGTTGTAATCCCCCTAAGCTTGGGGGTCTATTGAATTTGATTAAAATAGCTTGTTGATTCCATAAGTCTCTTTCTAAATCGACCTGTTCTTTTGTATAGATTGGCTCGAAGATAACGTGGCCCATCTTACCCCCAACTTCCGAAGTTCCGTCTGATGTTGCTATACTTCTAGGTACGCCCCCTGTCTGATAATATAAGTTTTCATTGTATTGCAGCCAGTTCTGCCTATCCTCACTAGACTTAGAAGGGTATGGTTTAATCTCTGCTGTGTCTTCTGGAAGACCAACCATCTCTCCATTCTTAACAGCTTTCTCTATCTGAGTATTAGCATAGGTTATTTTACCCACGTTGTTTGTTTTGTAATACACAATACCCAGAGCCTTATCTCTGTGTTTAATAGTTCTCTCGTCTTCATGGGCTTCCAGTAAAGTATCTAATACAGCTTTGCCAGATTGTATAAAAGAGGTTCCTGTTATTTGGTCTCCTATTCTTTTATTAGATGAGTGTAATATATCTTCTACATCTTTCTCTACCCATTTCTTCCCATTCCATATTTCATATCTAAGAATCCTTGCACCTTTAGAAACAATCTTAACTCTCTCTGGGCTAATAGGTATCATGTTAAGAATTATTGTCTTAGCTTTATTTCTAATCATCTCTATAAAAGCATCTCCAACAATTAGCTTAACTACTTCGTGATTCCACATAATAGTTTCAAATGTATCTTTACCTTGACCTGTTATGTGTTCCAGTTCTGCTTTAAGTCTTGGGTCGTCAGTTGTCCAACCTCTGCTTACAGTCCAAGTTGCTAATGCATTAATTGGGCTTGATGCTTGTGGATGATTGAAATAATAACCAAAGTTTTCTGTTGCTTTATCAAAATAAGTAAAAGTCTCCTCTTTGCCATCATTAGCATTGTCAAGAGATTTAGCTTTAACTATGAAGTCTGGAACCTGATTTTTAAAGTCAGTTGTTGTTGCGTTGCTTAAATTAAATTCTGCCATTTTATATGTTTAACAGGAAAGGAATTAGAACTTGTAAGATTGTCGTTTCTATTGGGTCGTCTGTTCCAGGAAATTCATTAGTTGTTCTTCCCGTTGGGTCGAATGCTATTCCAACAGCCCCTACTGATGGTTCGCCAACCTGCCACCCTTCTATTGTCAGTCTTAAAGTTTCTCCTGCTTTAAAATGTGTTAATGGAACAGTTAATGGAACTAAAACATTTTTTTCTATGTCTAGGCTTGTAAGGGTTTCAGACTGGGCAGATGCTATCTCAGTCTCTGATGAGCCATCCCACTTCCTGAGTTTTGCTATAATGTAAAAAGAAGTTGTACCGCTGCCAGCACCCTGCCTAATAGGAACGCTAGCATAAGCTGTTCCTTCTATATCTTTTGGAAGATTGAAAGCTGAAAGGTCAAAGTCTAAATCAAATACCTTCGTAAGACTTGCGTTTGAGACACCGACTGATAATTGAATGTCATTAGAAGGAATAACTTTTCCAGTTAAATGATAACTATCTGTAGTTTCAACTTTTGTATGGAAGCCATAGAATATTTGAACTCCTGTTCCATCTGCGATATCTGTAAAGCTGAAACTTGCTATTACAGGACTAGCTGTCGTAAACTTTTGTAATTTAGGGTCGAGTGGCATTATAAATTTAAGTCATCAATAACATCTTTATCCCTAATCTTCTTCCTAAACTCTTGCCAGATGGTATCAATTACATTTAATTTAGATTGTGCTGTCGCTAATTGCCAACTGTTAGGATTTTGATTAATTGCATAAAATGCTACTCTATGTGAGTGTACCATCGCTAACCATTGTTTAGCTGCTGCAGTTATACCTGCATAGTTTGCAACTAAACCGATCTTCTGCCCTGCCTCAACTTCCATGTCTGACTCTGCCATCAATCCCCATATATCTGTATTAGTTGAAGATATTTGGGCTGCACTTGCATTTTCTCCTATTGCCAAAAGAATCTGTGCGTCAGTTGATAGAGTAGCTGCCATTATCTAAGAAGTAACCCTGCATGTTCTATTTTATTTATTAAAGTCTGCAACATCTCTCCTATTGCGTAAGCATCATTTGATAATGTAATCTTAGAAGTGTCAGCCTTCTTATTGTTTTCATCCGTAGAAATATATTTATCTTCAAACTTCATATTTTAATAGTGTATACTATGGGATTTAAATCTTTGTATTTTAAGATTTCTGTTGCTCTCGTGATGCCTTCGCAAATGTCAGTGTCATAACCAAAGATTTTAAGGTGTCTTTTGCCATAAAGGTCTGTGTCGTAAACATACTGAACACTCTTTAAGCTTTGGAATATGTTCTCATCTTCCAATAAGTCAATCTCTCCTTTTTCCATCATTGAAAGTAATTTAACATATAACTCGGTCTTCTTAATTCCTTTATACTTCCCAAATTCATCTAAAACTCTTTTGGAATTGGATATGCCTTTTGTTTTTCTCTTAGTCTTATCATCAACCATTAAAATATCATAAACCCCTTTTCCTAAGCTTCCTTCATCGTCTATAAATATTCTATTAATGTGAAACTTCTCTTGAAGTCCTATAATCTGGTCAGCTGTTGTTGTTATTGGCTGGTCTTCAGATACTTGGTTTTCTATTTGTATTAATCTATCATTTACAACTCTAAAGATTTCATAGGTCCCCTGGTCCTCTCCCTTTCTCGCAATGTCGTTTCCCATCCCAACAAACCACTCTGGGCTTATTGTTGGTGGTCTTTGTACAACCATTCTACTTCTTATTAGTTTATCATTAAACCATTGCATATTTTCGTCTGTGAACTGGCCTAAATACTCTCTAGCATACTCTGCTTTTGATAAATCCTCTTTTCTGTCCACTAAAAACTGTATGGCTTCCTCTTTCCGTTCTTGAGTCCATGTGTCACAGATTTCTCTGTTATTAGCTACCCATTCGGAGTTTTGTTCTATTATTTGCCATCTTCCCCTAAGATTAAGGTATGCTTGATAATAATACGTTTTTTTCTTATCCCTGCCTTCAAATTTTCCTCTGGGTGTTGAGGATGCCCATATTTTACCGCCAGTTGTAAATAAAATAGCTAAGGCAGCAACCCAAAAAGAACGTGGCATTAATGCGGCTTCGTCTACATATAAAATGTTACCAGTAAAGGAACGAACGGCGTCTCCAGTATTTCCAACAGGTCTTGATATGATATGCGCCCCATTTTTTAGCCAAACTCTAGTTTTTGTTGGCTTTTTTTTGCCTCTATTAATATCTTTTGGGCATTTTTTATGTAAATAAGCTAGTACCATATTTATAATATTCTCAGCTTGTTCTAACGTGTCAGATACGCATACTATTTGATGATGGGGGTTATTTCTCATATGTTCTGCGGCTTTATGTGCAAATATCTCAGTTCCGCCAATTTGTCTGCCTTTATTTAAAAGAACATGGCCTTTTGCATCTAAAACCTCTTGTTGCCATGGGTCGTATTTCATATTATAAGTGAGGATGGGTAAAGGTAAGAAAATTGACCAACCTCTCCGACATTACTGTTTAGGACATCCTCTAGTTAATTAAGATTAACTAGTTTTTAAAATATTCTTAAAATATAAAATGTCTGAGTTGTGACCCCCCCTTTTTCCCCCCCTACGCTCAACGTCGCTACTTATGAGTGACAATTATGAGCACAAACACAGAGGCTTTTCAATAGTGGATTTGGGGGGGGCAAATCCACTCTGAGAAGGGGTAATAAGGGCGGTATCCGTAAGGGAGACCGACGGTATTATGCATAAGATGGGGTGACTTCCTTCAGGGAGACTGTGTATTTGG
>SDBU01010188.1_pt1 | contig 10455 bp, 10 predicted proteins | sample 2277071 | NCBI WGS metagenome assembly SDBU01 (sample SAMN10397929, study PRJNA504765) | marine sediment metagenome | isolation source: marine sediment core GS08_GC12, 126 cmbsf | place: Arctic Ocean: Gakkel Ridge, Loki's castle | collected 2008
GCACAACGTAGTAAGGGTATCCAATGGTTCATGTGTTTTCTTGCAAGATTAAAAGCACATGGGGCCTCTGAAAATAATCTAATTTTAGTAGACGAACCAGGTCTATATCTTCATGCACAAGCACAGCAAGACGTACTAAATTTATTGGAAGAAATTGCTGGTGATAACAATCAAATAATTTTTTCAACTCATTCACCTTACCTAATTGATCCTGAAAAACTGAACCGAATTAGATTAGTTATCAAAGACAAAGTTCAAAAAATTACACAATTAGAAAATCAATTTAATAAAAATGCTGATATTGAAACAATAACACCTATAATTACTGCAATAGGACTTGATATTTCCAAAGGAGTAGCATTTGCAAAAAAACGAAACGTAATAGTTGAAGGTGTAAGTGATTATTACTATATTCTAGCTATGAAAAAATTCTTAGAACAAAATAACAACTATAAATTTCCTGAAGATACTGCAATTATCCCCTGTGTAGGTGAATCTAAAGTTAGTTCAGTTGCTTCAATCTTAACTGGCTATGGTCTAAATTATAAAATTGTAATTGATGAAAAGGGTACTAGACATACACGCAAAAAATTAGACGCAGAAGGACTATCCGATAAAATCATAACAGTAGGTAACAAATCGAATGAATCAATTGAAGATTTGTTTAGTACGGAAGATTGGACTAAATATAATTCCTCTGAAGACAATTTAAGCAAGACATTAACTTCAAAGTCCTTCTTTGAGAATGTAGAAAAAGGAACGTACGAATCATTTTCAACAAAAACCATTCAGAATTTTACAAAGTTGTTAGATAGTATATCGTCAGACAATATTGCAGAACAAATTTTTAAGGAATAGACAAATTAAAAATGACAAGTATTGAACAAAAATTACTTATAATGACCTTTTTTGTAAAAAATCCCTTCTCTCTTCCTATGACAACTAAGACATAAAATTTCTAAATTTTTTGCTGAATCATCTAATGGATCACTATTTTTATGATGTGTTGTAAGTTGTTCTGTTGTGCTACAATCCCTACATTTTGCTTTAAAATGTTTTAGAATTGTAGTTTGAGTGAAGCGTTTCCTCTTTTTTTTCTTCAAAAACTCACTTATCACTAATAAATAATATAGATAATAACTCTTATTGCTATGGAAAAATGTGAAAAAAGCGCTTTAACTTCCTCAAGATTTCATATACAATTATGATATCTTAAAATTTAATACAATAGAAATTTCATAATGGTTCAACAAAATAATTTGAGAGTGGCTATTACTGGTGCAAACGGTTTTGTTGCAAAAAATGTAAGAAATTATCTCCATAAATCTGGATTAAATCTAATAAGCATTTCAAGAAAAAATTTCAAAACTTATCTAGGTGAAAGAAAAATTATTTTATCAAATTTTGAACAAAAAAATATTTTATCCAAAGTTAAAAACTGTAATGCATTAATTCATTTGATTGGTACAGGAAGACAAACAACAGATTCTACTTTTGAAAATGTAAATGTAAATCAAACAAAAAGAATAATAAAAATATGTAAAAAAGCTAAAATTAAAAAAATTATTTACATTAGTGGACTAGGTGTAACTAGTAAATCAACTTCAGCTTATTTTATTTCAAAATATAATGCAGAACAAGAAATTATTAAATCTGGTTTAGATTATACAATACTTAGAGCATCATACATTATTGGAAAAAATGATCCTTTAACAAATAACCTTAATCAACAGATCAAAAATGGAACTATAATTGTTCCAGGCTCAGGAAAATATCATCTTCAACCGATATTTGTTTTGGATGTTGCAAAAATAATACTAAAAGCAATTATTTCAAGAAAATTTTCAAAAAAAATTTTGGAACTTGTTGGTCCAGAAACTATAAGCTTTAAAGATTATGTTAGAATATTTAAAAATAAAAATACAGTTAAAATAAAAAATATTGATCTTGAAAAAGCATACTACGATGCTTTACACAATCCAAAAAGTTTCTTTGGCATCGATGATCTAAATATTATGGTGGGAGATTTTACAGGTAATCATAATAAATTGAAGAAAATTTCTGGATTTAATTTTAAAACATTCAGAGAAGTTTTACAATCCAGCAGCTTGACGTAATAAATCGGCTTTGTCAGTTTTTTCCCATCTAAATTCAGGTTCATTTCTTCCAAAATGACCATAACTAGCAGTTTTTCTATAGATGGGTTTTTTCAAATCAAGATGAGAAATAATCGCTGATGGTCTCATATCAAAATGCTTCCTAACAATATTTTCAATATCTTCTTCTGGAATTTTTCCAGTTTCAAATGTGTTAATCATGAGAGAAACAGGTTCAGCTACACCAATTGCATATGCAACCTGAACTTCACATTTTTTTGCTATTCCTGCAGCAACTATGTTTTTAGCAATATATCTACACATGTAGCAGGCTGATCTATCAACCTTTGATGGATCTTTACCTGAAAAAGCTCCGCCGCCATGTCGGCCTTGACCACCATATGTATCTACTATTATTTTTCTACCTGTAAGGCCTGTATCAGCATGAGGTCCACCAATTTCAAACTTACCGGTAGGATTAACATGAATAGTAATGTCTTCATTCCATAGATTACCACAAACTGGTTTGATTACTTTCTCAGTCATAGCCTTTGTAATTTCATCATTTGAAACGTCAGGGGAATGCTGCGTTGAAATTACAATAGTTTCAATTTTTTTTGGTAAACCGTCTTCATACTGAACAGAAACTTGTGATTTTCCATCAGGTCTGAGCCAGAGTAATTCCTTTGATTTTCTAACATCAGCAAGTTTTTTTGTTAATTTGTGAGCAAGGATTATTGGCATAGGCATAAGTTCTTCAGTTTCATCACTTGCATAACCAAACATCAAACCTTGATCTCCTGCACCTTGTTGTTTGTCTTCAGTTGCAGTAACACCTTGGCTTATGTGAGGACTTTGAGCATGTAATCTAAGCATGATTTCACAAGAATTTGCGTCAAACTCTAATTCTGGTTTGTCATAACCAATTTCTCGAATAATTTTTCTAACTAATTCTTCCTGAGCAGTTTTATCAAATTTTGCTTTAGATGTTACTTCTCCAGCTACTGCAACAAATCCTGTGGTTGCCATAGTTTCAACAGCTACTCTGGAATCAGGATCTTGTTTAAGATACTCATCTAAAATAGCATCAGAAATTTGATCACAAACCTTGTCTGGGTGACCTTCAGTTACAGATTCTGAAGTAAAAAGAAAGGCTCTCGCCATTTTTAACCCCTATTTTACTAGAGTTCATTCTCTAGTTTGATAAACAAAACATTATTGCCTCTCACAATAACTCTACCATAGTTTGCAATTACTTTATCATCTTTGAGTTCTTCGGCATCTGTCATTATCAAATTCATATAAGAATCTACATTATCCATCTTGCCTTTGTATTCAACTTCATTCTTTAGTCTTACAATTACATTTTTCTTGGTACTTTTCTGAAGGATTGTTAGTGGTCTCTTCGCAGTTGATTCTGACAACGATTATTCAATTTACAGACCTTTTTATCCAGCATAAAAGCCTTGCCTATTAGAATTTCTGAATGAAATGGCTTTAATTTTTGTTTTATTTATCATAATAACAATTGATTAGCACTGGTATCAAAAAATTAGATCAAATTCTTGATGGTGGGATTAAAAATGGAATTATTACAGATATTTTTGGAGCCCGTGGTACAGGAAAAACACATTTGGCCATGCAAATCTCCATTAATTCTTTACAAAATGGTGGAACCGTATTGTTTCTTGATACTACAGGAGAATTTAGACCAGAAAGAATGCTTGAAATTATCAAAACCCGTCACTTAGAACCATCTTTACTTGAAAATGTCAAAGTAGGACGAGTAACCAACACAGGAGAACAAATTCAATATCTATCAAAAATTAAAGAAATGGATAATTTTTCATTGATCATTATTGATAATATTACTGATTTATTTTCATTTGAATATTCCAAAGAGCTACAAGTGTTAGAAAAAAATATTTTGTTTATGAGGTATATGCATGATTTGTCATTAATTGCAATTCAAAAAAGAATACCGATTATAATTACTAATATGATTAGAAAGATCGATAAAACTGAAAAAGAAAATCTTTATAATTCGATTAGCCTTTTCACCCATTTGAAAATTAATTTAATTAAAAAAGATGCCAAATATTTTGGAGAAATAATGCCATCCTTTCAGGAAAAAAGACTATTTTCATACCTAATTACAGAAGAAGGTCTAGTGGATGCATCTTAATCTATTTAACCTTGAAAAAATTGAAACAATGTTATGGCAGGAATTTTAGATTCTATACCTTTTGATTCTATACCTATCATCACAGTTGTGCTACTTGCTCTTGGGTTTGTTGGCGTAATGGTTTATGAGCGTACAAGAACACGACAAAATGAAGAAACAACTCCTTGATCCAAAACTAACAACAAAGTTCCATTCACTCGGATTCAAAAAATTAACTGACATTCAGAAGAAAGCTATTCCAATAATTTTTCAAAAAAAAGATTGTATTGTAATTGCACCAACTGGTTCAGGAAAAACAGAATGTTCTATAATTCCAATTTTTTCTCACTTAAAAAAATCTAAAAAAGAAGGTAAAGTAAAGGCACTTTATCTTACTCCTCTACGAGCACTAAATAGAGATGTATTTAGAAGGATTATTCGATATGCTGAAAATGATGGACTAACAATACAGATTAGACATGGTGATACGCCACAAAATATTAGGAAAAAAATTACAAACTCACCTCCTGATGTTCTAATTACTACCCCCGAAACTCTTGTAATCCTTTTGACGCAGAGAAAAATGTTAGATGCTCTTTCAGAATTAGAATGGATTGTAATTGATGAAGTTCATGAACTATTGGGCAATGAACGGGGTTCACAATTATCCCTTAGTTTGGAACGGCTACAAATTAATTCTAGGAAAGAAATTACACGTATAGGTCTATCTGCAACTATTGGAAATGCTAAAGAATCTGCAAAATTTGTTGTTGGAACAAAAAGGAAGTGTAGTGTTATTCGTGATGCTTCAATTAGAAAGTATGATGTTGATGTCAAATACATTGATGGTACAATTTCTGATGTAGCTGCTTTTATTGCTGAACACGTAACTAAACTAAATCTTAATTCTCCAATCCTATTATTTACAAATACTCGTGGAGAGTCAGAATTTCTTGCTTCAATTTTAAAGGAAAAATCAAATATTAACATAGAACTTCATCATGGTTCATTATCACGAGAAGTAAGAGAAGAAACTGAATATCAGCTTAGAGAAGGCAAATCTGGAATAGTCGTATGCACTTCATCTCTGGAGCTAGGCCTAGATATAGGATCAATTGAATTAGTAATTCAATACGGATCACCGAGACAAGTTTCAAAACTCATTCAAAGAATTGGACGAAGTAAGCATAGTAGAAGCTCATCAGCAAAAGGAATAATCGTTACTAACAATTCAGATGATGAGTTTGAAGCAAAAGCAATACTTGAGAGAATTAAAGAAGGTTCTATAGAAGAACAAAAAATTCATGATGGTTCTCTAGATGTTCTTGCTCATCATCTAGTAGGATTGACAATACAATTAGGAATTGTAAGTGTAAAGTATGCATTTGAAATTGTAAAGAAGGCTTATTCTTTTAGAAATTTGACCCTAGATGTTTTTTGTGATGTCTTAGAACTTTTGGATGCAAATTATCTCCTATTTTTTAATCGAGAGAAAATGAATTTTGGAAAGAAAGGACGTACCTATAGATATTACTTTGAAAACCTCTCTACAATTCCTGATATTTTAAAATTCAAAGTATTTGATTCAGTTGGGAAGAAAATAATCGGAACACTAGACCAGAGATTTGTGGGAGATTTTGGTGATTCCGGTAATGTTTTTGTTTTAAGAGGATTGCAGTGGAGAATTCTTAACGTAGATGAAAAGTCGTTTAAGGTTAATGTTGAACCTTTTCGTTCTGGTGGAGTAACAGTTCCTTATTGGGAAGGAGAAAACATTCCAGTTGATTATAGAACAGCTATGAAAGTTGGTAGTTTTAGAACCAAGGCAAAACAAGGATCTATTTCAATATTGAATAAAACTATTTCAAATCTAAAACTTGATTCTATTCCTAATGAAAAAACCATAGTTATAGAATCTTCTAAGAGTCAAGGTATGGTAGTATTACATGCATGTTTTGGAACAAAAATTAATGCAACATTATCAACACTGCTTTCTTCCATGCTTTCTGCAAAACTAGGATTTTTGGTGGAGTCAAGATCAGATGCATATAGAATAGTTTTATCTTCAAATGCAAGAATTTCTGAAAAACAATTAACTGATGTTTTAACAGACGATTATGAATTACATTCCATTGTAACAGCATCTATCACTGGAACGCATAATGTTAATTGGAGAACATGGTGTGTCGCAAAAAAATTTGGTGTAGTAGGTAGAGGATCAATTTATGAAAGAAAGGCTGCTCGGTTTATTTATGAACGCTATTCTAAAACTCCTCTTGTTAAAGAAGCGTTACGTGAACTATTTCATGATAAATATGATCTAAAAAATACAGAAATTCTTTTAAAAAAAATTCGAGATGATAACATTAAAGTACATTGGTTCGAAGTTGATAAATTCTCAAAACTTGCAGAACCAATTTTAGATCACACTACAAAATATTATTCTTCCCCAGCAAATATTGATAAAGGGATCTTGGATTTGGTTAAAACGCGTTTATTAAAAACAAAACATCGCTTGATATGTGCAAGATGTGGAAAATGGGAACGAGTTATTGTAACAAATGAGGTAAAAGACCCTCTTTTATGCCCATATTGTAAAGGAAGACAAATCACTTCAACTTTCTATTCTGATTATGATTTACAAAAAATAATTCAAAAAAAGCATCAAGGGAAAAAAATTTCAAATGAAGAAAACCACCGTTTCAATCGTGCCTGGAAAGTTTCTTCTTTACTTGAAAATTTTGGAAAAACAGCTTTAATTGTTTTATCAGGATATGGAGTTGGTGCAGACACTGCTGCAAGAATTCTTAGAAATATGGTAAATGATGAAGTTCTCTATAAGCAAATTTACGAAGCTGAAAGGCAATATGTGATGACAAGAGGATTTTGGGATTCCTAGTTTTTCTTGTTGATTGTAGTAAATGGTGTTAAAAATAACTCAACTCGTCCTTCAAGTCCTGATCTTGCAGTAAGACCTGTTGCTGAGATGATTTCACCTATAGAAAAATTATCTAATAGTCTAGCTTGGTTCCTCCATCCTTTAATCCAAATCTGACCAGTGTCATCTTCTACATACATTTCTGCTAAGGAAATTGATTCACCTGTTTTTGTTTGAACTTCACGCCTTCCAGGTATTTTTAGAATTATAGCTTCAATGAAATAATCTTTCCCAATCATAACATCAGAAATCTTTGTTCTAAGCTCAAGTAATGTTGGAATATTTTTATCATCTTCAATTTTTCTAACAAAAGAATCTTTATCAATTGTTATAGAATTTCCATATGCTTTGGAAGGCATACATTCAATCACATCATCAATTTGAAATGATCCAAAGCTATTTGCTAGATCTGTAACGTTGAAAGAATTTTTTCCTGCATCAATACCGCTAACTATAGTGCTACCTGTATCATTTTTTGAGATTGACATAATTCTTAATGCCAAAGGTTCTACTTCATTTTTTCCTTCAATCTCAATAATTGTAGCATCACTTCCATGAATTTCAATACCTTGATTCCCTGTTTTTGTTCTTACACCGTAGAGTCGAGCTTTTGCTCCTGGTAAAATCATTTTTGGTATTGTAGATTCATCTTTTCCCCACAAAACAACTTTTACAGAATTATCATCATTTCCCTTTATCCTCATTCTAAGTGCTTTACCAGGTTGTCCACGAGAGTTTGTGAATTCCATTGTATTGATGAGTCCGTCTATTTTTCCTGAAACTACCAAGTTTTTTTCATTATCTTTTATTGCACTAACATCTTTGATGATGGAATCTATTTTCTGAATATCACTATTTTCACTAGTAGTCTCTACAGAAGAACCTGAACCAACATTTACCGTAGGTTCTCCATTAAGGTCGGATTTTACGTAAGCTTTGATTATTTTTATCAAATCTCCTGGTTTGAGATCTTCTATTCCTGGTAGGTTTGCTTTTTCATCCCAAAGTTTGACGTTCGCAGTTGAATCATTATCATATACAGTCATAGTCCTAAGGAAAAAGGGAGTACCGTCTTTTCTTGAATATTGTTTTGAAGGAGAAATATTCAAAACTCTTGATTCAAGAGAAATCTCTTTTGCTCCAACATATAGATCTTTTAACTTCATTTCTACTTTAAGAGGTTCAGCTAGAGAAACCCCAAGGTCTGAAGCAATCAGGAAGAGTGCTCCTTGGTCCGTAAGATAACCTGCCCCAATCTTTTCTTTTTTTTGTTTTATTCGTTCTTCTATATCATCTCTTGAGAGTTCAGGTTTTCCCTCCAAAAGTTTGCTAATTAAATTCTCAAATTCAGACAAGTTAGTTTCCATAAATATACTCTCTTTATAAAAATTTCAATAGCTAAATTAGTGGGAGGATCAGTGCTGAAATAATGTTATGTATAGATGCCAAATCCCTCTCTAAATCATACGGGTCAGTTAATGCAGTTAACAAGATTGATCTATCTGTAAAGTCTGGACAAGTATTTGGATTTCTAGGTCCTAATGGAGCAGGAAAATCTACTACAATTAAACTCTTGACAACACTTATTCCACCTTCAGGTGGTCAACTAAATATTTTAGGTGAAAATGCAATTGAAAATCCATTAAATGTAAGGAATAGAATTGGGGTTGTCTTACAACAGCCTAGTTATGAACCCACACTATCTGTAGAAAAATCTTTAGAAAAATATGGTATGATGTGGAATGTTAGTCAAAAAGAAAGAAAAAAACGAGTTGAAGAGCTAATATCGGAATTTGATCTTCAAGAAATTAGAAAAAAACGAAATGAAGATTTGTCTATTGGTCAAAGGAGAAGAGTTCAAGTTGCACGCGAATTCATGCATGACATGGAATTATTATTTTTAGATGAACCAACTGTAGGTTTAGATCCTGCTGCTAGAAGGAAACTGCTTGATTTTTTAAAAAGCAAGGTAAAAACCGGCCTTACAATATTCTTTACAACCCATGTATTGACAGAAGCAGAATACATTTGTGATGAAATTGCGATAATAAATAAAGGTAAAATTATCACTGTAGATACACCTGATGAATTGAAAAAAAGATTTGGTAGAGAAAAAACCATTAAAATTCATCTTTATGAAGCAAATGAAAAAATTAAAAATCTCTTAATTGATGTTAAAGATTGTGAAATTGATTTTAACACAGGTACTATAACAATCCACTCTGGCGAATCTGAGATTGTTTTAATGAAAATCTTACAAATTTTGAATGATAACAGTATAGCAATTGAGGATTTATCAGCAATGCCCACAAATCTAGAAGAAATATTCCTTAAATTGGTAGAGGATTCAGATGCACCCAATAATTAGACTCGTTAATAGGAATCTAACAATTGCAATTAATCCTGGTTTTTTGATTTGGCAGGTAATTTTTCCATTAATTTGGATTTTTGTTGCTGGATTTGCTTATACCTCATTAATCGATGTGGTACCTTTTGAAAATATGGAACTTAATTATCCTACATTCCTTGCTACTGGAATGATTGGATTTAACATTATGAACAGTACTTTAATTTCTGGAATTATTATTTGGAATGACCGAAGACATGGGATGTTCGAACAAATTTTGTCTGGTCCATTTACTCGTACAAATTATATCTTAAGCAATGTTATTACCATAGGAATTGTTGGACTAGTTAGCGCTACTCTTATTGCTCTAGTTGCATTGCCAGTTTTTTTTGATTCACTTGAATTTAATTTATTAACTATTCCAATAATTGTTTTTGCTTCAATTGTTGGCTCACTTTTGTTTGGATCTATTGCATCAATAATATCTACAAGGATTAAATCAAGTGAAGGATTTAATGTTATAATTAATACAGTTTTTTTATTTTTTGCATTTGTTAGTACAGCGTTTTATCCAGCATCTGGGGCTCCTGAACCACTTGCCACAGCTTTTTACTTAAATCCCTTGACATATCTGGTTGATGTCATAAGAGCTGGTATTTTTGGAACTTTTTCAGAATTTGTTATAATAGAAATGATTATCTTAATCATTTTATCCTCTGTATTATTTGTAGCAGCTATAAAATTACTAACAAAATTAGATTTTTAAAAATAATTCAGTTTCCATTTATACAAAATAGGTAGCCCGGCCCAGATTCGAACTGGGGTCAAGGGCTCCAAAGGCCCCTATGCTTGACCTCTACACTCGGCGGATTAAATCCTCTACCGGGCTGCCGGACCACGAAATAAGTTT